>OGQX01001600.1_pt1 | contig 19803 bp, 17 predicted proteins | sample 1553291 | NCBI WGS metagenome assembly OGQX01 (sample SAMEA2580030, study PRJEB22360) | human gut metagenome | biome: human gut; feature: human-associated habitat; material: faeces | place: Denmark | collected 2008/2010
AAGACTTTACGCCCTTCATGATTGCCGTATCACTCGAAATGTCGGATGAACCTTATATTATTCCTTTCTTGAAAAAGGGGATTTATTAATGGCAAAGAAATGGATGAATGATATATATGATGAGACATATGAGCAAATAGTTGAGGATTTTCCAAGGTTAACAACAAAAGAAAGGGAATCATACTGGAGCCTTTATTCTGATTGGTATTATGAAGATTTGCCTCAAATTATAACGATGGATAAAACTCCCCAGACAGCTGGTCTGCTCTACAACTCGGCGTTGTTGTCCAAAGGCATCCTATTGGGGACTAACATAGAAATTGACAAACTTATAGGGGAAGAATCTTCTTCTTTGCTTGATGAACTATATAAGTTAAGACAGGATAAGACACTGCAACACAATGGCAATAGCCCTATTGATACCGATTCTATTATGTTCGAGAACGAATATACGGAAAGGAAGTTGGTTGGCTCATCAAATGTTTATAAGCGATTGAAACAGTATTATTCCATTAAATATTTAGATGTGAGGAATGCGCTAAATGACAAGGATATTGCTATAGAATTTATAACAGACTCCGTTGATAATGGAAACTACTATGCGTTATGTCTCAAGAAAAAATACGAATCGCCTCATATTGTCAGGCTCTTTGGCACAGACCAAATACGGAACTTGATACATGGTAACGACATTGATTACGATTCCTTGTCAACTCTTGTATGGCAACCTTTATCTACTGAGTTAATTGGTGTACAAAGAATTTTCTTTGCACCAGCAGGCATATTATATAAAATGCCTATAGAGTATGCATCAACAGCCGACCAGAAAGGAACTCTTTTTGCCGACAAGTACAGCGTATATCGACTCAGCTCAACAAGACAACTTGTATTAGGAAACATAGATACAAAGGACGACATTTCTTCGATAACTTTATATGGAGGTTTAAACTACACAGATGATTCTATAAATGGGCATACGAATTTGTCATTTATTCAAGGGTCAAAGAATGAAATAGAAAAAATAAAGGAGCTATTGCCCCAAACTGTAAAGTACCATATATTTGAGGGTAATGATGGAACGCCAGCGTCCTTTATGGCTTTATCAGGATCGAGTACAAATGTTTTACATTGTGCAACACATGCCTATTATTGGAGCGATTCTAAGAATCGCAACAATGAAAGAGCACTGCCAAGCAGCAACTACTTTAATTCTTTTGAAGACAAAGCATTGTCCCGTTCAGGCATATATCTATCTAAAGACAGTAATGCCACAGATTATAATGGTTTGTCAGAAGGCAAGTTGAATGCATGTGAAATATCTAAGATAGATTTAAGAGGAACTCAATTAGTGGTTTTATCTTCTTGCAAATCCGGGCTTGGTGATATAAACGGAGAAGGAGTATTCGGTTTACAAAGAGGATTCAAGAAATCTGGGGCTCAAACAATTATAATGTCTTTGTGGAAAGTGGATGACACTGCGACAGAAATACTTATGACTGAATTTTACAGAAACTATCTGAAAGGGAAAGACAAGCGTAAGGCACTAAACTCTGCACAGAAATATATAAGGGGACTTACAGATGCCGGAGGGAACTATTTGTTTCAGTCCCCATATTACTGGGCTGGATTTATAATTCTTGATTAAAAAGTAGATTCTTACTGTTAACCTTTTGCCATGTTTGCTCATAAAGGGTAAATAAGTAAAATAAAAAATGAAGAAAGGTATTTACTTTTTTGCAGTTTTACTCGCACTCGTGACGATGAGTTGTAGTAACAAACAGGCAAAGCTGGTGAGTATATCAGCCTACAGCCAAGGCACACTTGGAGCATACGACGAGATGTATAGGGATTCCTTTGATATACTTATCCAGTCACGTATAAATAAGCCTTTGACGAAGGTGGATACGATGTACACAGAGATGTATATCGCATTGAAGACAATGGCAAAAGACAAGCGATCTGCGCCAATGGTAATTCGTAAAGTAGATTCACTGGTGGTTATGGACACGGTAAAAGCCAATCAAGTTGAGTACCTCGAATGTAAGCAGATGGCTCTTGCCTCGCTTGGCAGGAAGAAAGAAGCGTATAAACTGGGGTACAGAATATTCAATCTATACCCAGAAAACAGCTATGAGAGATTGATAAGTCTCGGTGGCTATTACATCACAACGAATCAAATGGACTCAGCAAATTATTATTTGGAAAGGAGTCTTACGGTTGCACGTTCGTTCCTAAAATCAAATAGTGAAAAAGTGCAAACAGATGGTGCGGTATGTACACTAACTTCACTAATCATGCTTGGACGTGAAAAAGAGGCAAAGTCTTTCATAAAGGAACGGCTTAACTCAAAAACTTCTGCAGAAGAAAAAGAAATGCTTGAGGATGTTGAGCGAGATTTCGATGGACTAAAAAGGTCACTATTAAAACCTCTTGAAGAAGAGCGGAAAGTAATGATGGCTGATGAAAAATAGGGTCTGTAGCTAATTGCCAATATACACAATAAACTTACAAAAAGAAGGTAATAATACAAAAAAGAAATATGGAAGCCAACAAACTCGTTATCATAATGCAATCTGTCATGAGTGGTGAAGTAGGCATTGACCTTGTATGGCAGCGGTATCGTAAAGAGCTGGAAGAACCCACCGTCGCAACGACATACGACGAAATGATGTCGCTAATAGCGATTCATTATCAATATGCCACATATCTTTATAATGAAGGGTATACAGCTGATGCGTTGGAACTTGACAACAGAGCCTTAGATATACTAAGACAATACGAGGGCAAACTTGAACCTGTATCATATCACAAGTTTCTGGAAACGATCCTCAAGCATAAGGCCATAGTATGCAATTCGCTTTCCAATTATAATGAAGGCTATAAGACCCTGAAAGAACTTTGCGAAATAGAGCCAAGAAAGGACGAGTACAGGATAGCCAAGAACCATTGTTTCTTCGGCATGGTGAATAAGGCTATAGCTCCTATCTACGTCATCATAATCATAATCTGGGCAATTCTTGCTTTGCAGAAATGGGTGCTTCATGTAACTATTCTGCCGTCAGTGTTGTGGGAAATTGGATTCTGGATATGGATGGTGTTGCTTGTAATCCAGTTCGTCGTGCCATTCGTCGCAAGGAAAATAAAAAGATAGACACTTGTTGCTAAACAAACCCAACTTGAAAATGAAAAGACTATATTCGCTAATTACAATAATCTCTTTTTGTGCTATTGCCTTCGCCCAGCATCCTCATTCTAGAGGAGGCAATCCTTTGTATTGGGGAATAGTTGGTGGTTTGGGCGCACTCATATGTTATTTACTGTATCTGTCAATAGGATCCATCACTGGTTTGATAAAAACACAACTTTCAAAGAAGAAAGATGCTGTAAAAGAGAATTCTGATGAGCTGCAAAGTTTTGGCGAAAGAAAAAACTTCCCAACAAATGTTGATTCTGATGTATCACAAGAAAGAGGTGATGCTAACCAGGTGCCCGATACAAATACAGTCATTAATCAAAATCCAATCTCAGAAAAAAAATATTGCAGATATTGCGGTAAACAGATTCCCGTGGATTCTATCTATTGTAGCTACTGTGGAAGGAAACTAAAAGAGAGTTTGCCAGATGAAAAAGATAAAAGTTCGACAGGTGCTTCCTTATTAACTCGTATAAAAGGGATCTTCAACTCATTTGCTGGAGCTCCTAAAAAAGTAAAAATACCAAAAATGTCGAATGAAAAACGAACCAAGATGCGTAACATAATCAAGAAGATAGGGAAAGTTTTGCTTGTTACTGCAATTATAGGTGTTATTGTTCTTGGATGCATCGGTGGCTACAGCTATTATTATGACGAATATCTTCCAAAAGAACGATTAAATGGAGCGTGCGCAGAAATTATTAATAATCTGCATTCAAGAAACGAAGCACAGCGCATTAAGATTAGTAAAAAGATATTACTGAGCAATGCAAATTGGGGCTATAAGGATGTTGACGATAGTAGAATTAGTTCTGAGATGCGCCCATATAGAAGTGAAGCACTAAAGAACATAGAAAATACTGCGTATAAAGGTGACGCTTCTGTTCAATACTTATTAGGAGAAATTTACATCGGAACAAGAGAATATAAATTTAAAAGTGGTGATACGAAATTTTATGAACCATTATATGTGATAGATCCTGATACTGCTAAAGCAATTTATTGGTGGAACGAAGCTGCCAAACGGAATTATACGCCGGCTTTCAATAATATGGGACTCGCGTATAAATACGGAGTAAGCGTTCCTCAGAATTGGACAAAAGCCATAGAGTTTCTTAAAACAGGTGCAGAAAAAGGTGATGCGAATGCTCAAGTGAACTATGGCATTCTTTATAGGGATGGTGTCAGGGTAAAGTCTGGATCGCATAAAGAAATAAAAAGACAATTTGGATATAGCTGGGAAGGTGAGAAAATTAAGCAATATTATGACACAGATTTAGCAGAAACGGTTATTATTTCAAGGATTGATGTTAATGATTACAAATGGCTCATACCAGAGAACATAGAAGAAGCTAAAAAATGGTGGAGAATGGCAGCAGCACAAGGTAATCAAAAAGCAAAAGAGTTACTGCAAAAAGTATATGAATAGTAAAAGATACACTTTTAAGGCCGAAGAACTTAGTCAATACTTTAATAAGGTAGAAGGGATGACAGCTATTTGTCGTTCTACACGAAACTGGCTTGATGACTATTCCGATGTATTGGAAGTTGGCAAGACGTATAATGTAACCTATATAGGCGTGCAGAGGTCTATAACAATTGTCATGCTTGAAGGATGTGGTTATCGTGGCTTTAGTCATGGATGTTTCGACCTCTACGACAATGGCTTTCGTATAGGCCCAGTTAATGATTTCAGATATTGGGCTCCATACTTGCGTAAAATGTACGATAGCAAATCGCTTGGATGGAGGTCATGGGAAATTCGGAATGACAAAGGAACAATCCGACCACATATAGAAGACATTGAAAAGGAATTCGGAGTGAAAGTACTCCATGCAAGTCTTTCTGGAAGTCGTTTATGGGGATGGAATTCTCCTGAAAGTGATTTTGATATTTGCTTTGTATATCTTCATTGCCAACAGTGGTATGAAAGCAATGACAACAGCCATGAGACTGTTGTGAAGGCATACGCCGATGGTGTCGATATGTTAGGGTATGATATTAGAAACTTCTTAAGCCAACTTGCAAAGGGCAATCCTATGTGTTTTGAAACACTTCGGTCACAAAAGCTGTTTCGTTACAATTCAAAGTTCTATGAAGAATTGAAAGACATAGCCGATGGTTATTTCAAACCACTAAACGCAATGTACTATTACTTGAATTTATATCTCTCAAATGAACGGTCTATAAAGGATGGTACAGCAACATCTAAGCAACTACTCTATTCTCTGCGTGGTTTGTTGTCATGCATGTGGATAGAGAAGTTCCGAACACTGCCATCCATGAAGATAAGTGCTTTGTCAGAAAGAACGATTGCAGACCCTGAAACGAAGATGTCAATAGCAAGGTTGGTCGGTGCCAAGCAACGCCTAAAGGAGCATGAAAATTACCATACAGAAGAGCGTCTGTCCGAACTAATCGACAAATTGTCGGAACGTTACAAGGGAATCGTCGGCGACTACAAACCCGAGGAAAAGCCTTTAAGCGATTATAAGGAATTGCAGGGCTTATTCAATGACATATTACAAGAAGGCACTTAATCCAACAAAACAAATGAAGCCCAGAAGTAAGGATCTTTGTATTTTGTTCTCATTTCCGAAATGGTCAGCCGATATGAATCTTGCAAGGACTGCCCTACAGCAATGTTCTTGTAGAATAAGGACATGAAATCAGCTGTTGATGCATCGTCTATCTTCCACAAACTCATTAACAGAGATTGAACCCCTGCCTTTTTGAATGCACGCTGAAGCCCATAGATGCCGTCATAGAGATTGTCTCCCAAGCCAGACTCACAAGCAGATAACACGACAAGTTTAACATTATGGAGATCCATTTTTGAAATTTCATAGGAACTGAGAATACCATCATCAGCTGACAAGCTGAACGTCCCATTTTCCCATGCTTTTTGACCGCCAGACATAATGAGTCCAGAGTAGAACATTTCATCTTGAATGGACTGAGTATCATTACTTCTTGTATAATATGGTATATTAGCCCTTTTCGCAGGAGTAATATAGAAACCATGTGACGCTATATGAATGACAGAAACATCAGTTCCATCCAAAGCTTTGAAAGATTTCTCAGTCGCATTCTTGCCAGTAACCGTCCTTACGCTTATAGAATCTTTAGACAATGTTTTCTCGATGCTTTGCACTTCCTTGACTGAGCCAGAAAGGAAAGACCAATTTCCACGAGTATTAAGACTGTCCATCAATGTAGAATGTTCATCAGCCTTCTTGTAGTCAATACCACCAAATGTAACTATTGAATGAATTTGTTCGTTTTGCCTTAAAGAGAGAAGCTGCTTAGTCGAAGAGACCCTATGGAGATTATACTTTTCACAAGCTGTAACACCTGTGCTGTCAGTTAGCATTTCAATATTGATAAGGTTTAGTAAGCCCATTGGCGAAAAGAATACCTCTTTCTTATTGCCAATGAATGGCGACAGTTTTCCCCACACCTTATTATATATGTCACTTCCAACTTCATTCCCATAAGATTTAGGTTGGAAATAATATAAGTCATTTAGCTCATCTTCATCAAATAAATCAACAAGAGTCGGATACTCATGGGTTTTGTCTAATACTAAAGCCATATAATGAGACTTTGTCACAACAGAAGGCATCCAAGTATATTGATTTTTAGTAAACTTAATGAACTCCACACAACACTCATTGTTAAGTAAAGTTCTCTGAATATCACGCCAATGTACCTTTAATTGTTTCTCATCAACAGCTTGTAAGAACTTCCTTTCTTTTTGCTCATACTCTGTTAAGGCCAAAAAACGTCGTTGCTCATCTTGAATCCTATAGATACTATCACGTGCTAAGTCCAAATTCTTCTTGTATGCCAATAGGCCACTGCCCTCATTGACTAAGACAGAAGAAGACTCATACCGAAGAGTAAGTCCTTTTTGAAATAACACGTTATCGTAAGCTATGCCAAGGCAAGTTGTATCTGTAGGATTGTAATAACACCATTCAGGAACTGCATAAAATCTAACTGAACCATTTTTCAAGAATAAACTTGATTCAACAGAACCCAATACAGGCAAAATCTTACATAATTCGCTCTCTAATTCATAATAATAATTTGGTAGAAAAGAGCGAATTCCTTTAGTATCATGAAGCATACATGATAAATATGCCATATCCGCATATTTATAGCTACCAGTTTTATTATAGAAGATCTGGTATGCTCGTTGTGCATAGACATAGGCACTGTCCAATATTCCTAAACGCAAATAGTGGTCGGTCATACTATTATAAAGACTACCAATTATATTTATATATTGTTCGTCTTTAAGTTGGTTAAAGTTGGTTTTTATGGAGTTGTACGCCTTTTTATAATAATAAAATGCTGAGTCGTTATAGTTCCTGTTTTCTGTCATCAGCATAGAATAAGCATTGCCAATGTATCCATAAAATGTAGGAACGTCAACTATGTCATGTCGTGAATTTTTTACTATGTCTTTTAAATTTAATACCATTTGGGGATTATCATCAATAACATACATAAAATAAATCAGCCAATCTGATAAAGATGGTTCCCAGTTTAATTTTTCACGTATAGATAACTCTTCTAACTTCAAATTTGCTGCAAGCTTGCGCATATTTGTATGGTAGGCGTTTAAAGACAAGATGTTAAGAATATCACAATAATCAAAATCTTCTATATGACTATTTAAATACTTGTACCCCATGTCGCTGTATTCCTTGCATCTTGCATAGTCTCCTATTTCATAATAGTTTTGGGCCATATTTGCATAGCAAGATGCTATTTTAATAGAGATTTTATCGCTCAAAGATACAAAAGGTTTTAGCCTATCAATAACTGATAAATAAATGGATACCGCCTCTATGTATTTTTCCCATTGTGCACCAATAGAATTAGCCAGCAAACATATTTCCTCTGCCAGAAATAGCTCATAATCTACAATGTCATTTTTATATAAGGTAGTATCGAGCTTTTCAATATAATCAGAGTTCCTTTCATGCCAAGTTTCAATTTCTTTTAATGGAAGCTTCTTTATAAAATGTCCATCAAAACTATTATATATTCTATTCATATAGAAACATTCGCAAAACCATACATAATCATGAACGTTTCTGGAATTAATAGTATCTTTTTTTATCCTGTCTAAGCTCTTTTGAAGGCAATATACAGAGTCTGCAAACTCCTTAGAAGTACAGTCACCGAGTGCTGACGATATGAATTCTGTGTATAAAGCCAATTTCGATGGATTTTCACGCTCGGCTATTAGATACATCTTTAAGTATGTTCTAATAGAATTATCGATTTGTCCTAATTGCCTTTGCAGAAACATCACCATAGTATAATTAGCTAAATACATTTCAGACGTTAATCCGCATTCTTTAAAGTAGTCTAAATGAGCATCTACCAATTTGCAGTTTTCAATTTGATATTCGAGAGCGGAAAGAGAGTCTTTATTATCGAGGACATAATTAGCATATTCAACCATTAGGTTAGAAGCATTAGTATACCACCCCTTATTAACAAAGTCTTCTATTTGTTTGTCTACATCTTCCTTAGTATAATCCTGTGCTTGAAGGAATAAAGGGCAAAGAATGCAAAAAATCAATATATGTATCTTATAGAGATTGGTCATAATCCTTTCGTTTTATGCTTCAAAATTACAAAAAACTTTCTAATCAGGATTGGGAAAGGTTATTTTTTCATCATAGGTTCAATAAAAGTTGCTGGATTTTTTAGTACTTTCTGTTAACCTTTTCATCTCTCTTGCCATAAAGAGAAAACAAAATTAAGGAAATATGTTAGTAGCAGCAATTATCATTTACATCGTGTTAGCGATTCTGTTTGGCCCTATGTGGCCGTTGGATATGTTCGGTCGCGGTGGTTGTCTCGGACAACTAATCGTAGCTGGATGGGTAGCATTATTAATCGCCGGAATGGCTTCAGAAAATAGATTGTTATGGATTCAGAAAACACTGCTTCGGGAGTAATAGGATGCCTTATGTATCTCTATCTCATTATAAGCCAGATAGCGACAATCGTGTTCTTTATAGGCTATTGCCGCACAGACTCCATCTTGGAAATCATCTTCATTGACAGCATCCTGTCGGAGATAAAGGGATTACTATGGATATTCTTTATATGGTAGTTAATTCATGAGATTTGTTAACCTTGAACATAAGATTGACATAAAGAGTAAAGACTATAATAATTCACTTATATTAAAAAGAAAATAATATGAAGAAAGTATTTGGAATTCTGTTTCTCATCGTTGGCATCGTAAGCTTGCCAAGTGTTATTGCTCCCAACGCAGCAGAAATGATTGGCCGCCTTATTGGGTTGTCATTATTCTCATTCATTCCAGCTTACTTCTTGTTGCGCAATAGTGGGAAGAAGCAGGAGGATGGCAGCAAGGATAAAGGTGTGAAGCCAAACAATCAAAATAACTCGAACAATGAAGAAGGTCATTAAAATAATTCTTTCATCCATTGGAATTCTATTCCTATGCATGATGATATTTGCTCAAGTTGCAAAGACTGTAATGAAACCTACCATTGCCCAGTCTAATGAAAAGTCTGAATTTGCCGCTGCTGTTGAACGCGCAGACAGAGACTGTCCAATACCTGCCGCCTTAGGCAAAGGTGAAGTAACAGGTATTAAATTGGAGAATGGGTACGTGACATACTATCTCAAGTATGACCATGATTTCCATAACCTTATGAGCAGCCTTGGCAGCGATACTAAAGCTAAGGAGGCCTTGCTTATGTGCTTCCTCTGTATCAATGCACAAGGTGGCAACCAGGGCGACCTTCTGATGGATTTGTTGATAAGACAGAATTGTGGGTTGAAAGTCGTAATAACGGTATCGGCAACAGGACGTTATGAGTGTAAGGCTTCCGTTGAAGACATAAAGAGACTCAGGGAAAGGTATCAGTTAAATCCACATGAGGCATTATACAATCTTCTGTCTCTCAGTATAGAATCACAAAGGGTAAATCTCCCAATGAAGGTGGATGAGGGTATGACAATGACAGACTATAAACTTGAAGGAGACCATATCGCTATCACGATGCAGATTGATGAAAGTCTCTATTCGATTGCAACCATGCGTTCAAACAGGGCTCTTATAAAAACTTCTATGATAGAAGAAGGGCTGAAAGACCCTGAGAGCAAGGCTTTGTTTGACATGTGCAAGGTAAGTCATACAGGATTGGTCTATCGTATAGTCGGTAATAACTCTCATGATGAGTTTGTCATAACAATACCGAGTAATGAGATACGTGAGTTTACACAGACTCCATCTAATGTAAACATTCAATAATAGTGAATATGAAACAAAGAAAAACAACTTTTACAGAATGTGAGATTAAGGAAACTGTGACTTCATGCCAGAATATTATTATGTGGCTTACCAGTACCAGTCTCTCCGATGGTATCAAGTACAAGCAAATTGATGACAATGTACGTTCATTGAAGACTATAGAATGTATTTTCGCATACATGTATACGGAAGTTGGCAAATATGGAAACATCGCTGATGTCATTGATACTGGAAATGAAATATATGCTCGGTATACGTTAGCAGCTAGCCTCGTGTTTTCAGAGCCGAAAGCGATGCGGGAGTGTTTGGACAAACTGCCAGTGACTTGGATAGGTATAACGAACTTCGTCAAAGGTTTAGCTGAAAATGAGAAAGAACCCGCTGTGAAGACACTTCACAAAAGTATAACAACTATAGATAATGCCATTAAAGATCTGCTTGTCATGCAAATAGTCCAGGAAAAGAACGAAGTCTGGTGTTAACCAATCATTTCTTTTGAACATAAAGATGCAGAGATAATAACAATAAAAGCTTCAAGAAAATGTCAATATTTAATCTCTTTGGTCGCAAAGACCATCAAACGGACGTTTCTGGCAATGTCTTGGAAATTGCCAGCCCTAATGCTGCCACCAACGAAGAGCCGGTCCTTCCTGCGAGCGAACCCACTATTGAGAACGAGAAGAAGGAAAAAAAAGAAAATGGTGATGGGAGCAAGTATATCACGATAACATGGGGTACTGGTCAGCCTATAGATGTGATATTCAGTTTTATACACAAGAACCGTGAAGAAGAGGGCTATCAAGATGCCCTTATCAACTCTGACTTAAGCTATATGAAGGCTAAAGAGGAGATTATCCGTAATGAGCTCAAAATGCTCTTCAAGAGAATAAGCATTCGTTACAAGGACAACATCCTTGTGCTTGATGTTCAGAAAGCAAAAGCAGAAGCGGCATTCATCTCATCAAGTGTAGCAATACTCCAGGCTCGTCGTGAAATCTATGTTGAGCACCTGGCTGAAATAGAAGAGATGGAGAAGATGCTGGACGCAGACGACCCGAAGATGACAACGATGATAGAAACCTATCGTCGCGGTTTCAACAAAGGTATTGCCGCACAGACGGCTGCATTCATCAATAGTGAGAACCATTAAAAGAAAGACCTATGAACATTTTTGAAAGAATAGGATGTTTTCTTATCGGTTGGAATCCCAACATCTTGAAAGAATGTGGTGAAGCTAGTCAGAGGCAGTTCAGAAAGCTCCTCTCTGCCATATCAATCATGATGATTCTTTGGGGAACTATAGGATACTGTTGTGCTGAGCGGTATATAGGAATACAGACCTTGATTCCGAAGCTGGCGATAGCAATAGTTTTCATGTTTATCATCCTATGTGTCGAGCGTGTCATCATCCTTACGGTGGGTAAGGCAACAATGATGGCGGCAATGCGAATAGCTTTGGCACTATGCATGGCTTTGTTGGGCTCAAGCATTTTCGACCAAATCATATTCAGTAATGACATCCAGCAAGCCATACAAGACCATAGGGAGGATGTAATTCAACAGACGATAAACAAGCGGCTTGCCATTTATGACGCAGACATGAGGAAAATAAATGCTTCAATAGACACCTTGAATGTGAAGAACGAAGCCTTGTATAGGGACTTGGCAGCTAATCCAACATCGGTAATAACTACTATATCTACCAGTGAGCAAGTAGCAGGAACTGATGCCAATGGCAACGTACGCAAGGTTAAGGTACACAATGTCAACAAGACCGTTGTTCCTAATCCTAGGGCAGAGCAGGCAAAGGGGAACGAGCAGCAACTGAAAATCTATAATCAACAGCTTGAGACACTCAGAAACAACAAGAAAGACATAGACAAGAACACCCGTGCTGAAATACAAGCGAGACCGACCGGATTCATTGAAGAGCTTGAGGCAACCTTGCAAGTTATATCTGACAGTTGGATTTCATTGGTATTCTACGTTATCCTCTTCCTGTTCCTTACATTTCTGGAACTATTTGTCCTAACCATTAAGATGGGAGACAACAAATGTGACTATGAATTGATAGTGGAGCATCAGTTAAACTTGAAGAAGAATATGATAGCAAACACGGAGAACAGATTTAGCAAGATGGCCGTATAAAAAGTTCGAGTCGGATGTTAACCATAAACATGTCTTCGTCATAAAGGGTAAAGAAACAAAAAAGCAAGACAATGAAAAAGATTTATTTTATCATCATGGTTGCGGTCTTTACCGCTTGCAGTGCAAACAACTCTAAGTCTCATAACGATGAAAATCGTTCTGAAAACAGTTCTATCTCATCGCTGGATAGTTCCAAGGGAGTGGCAAGAGACATGGATTATGCCAATTTTACCGATTATCCATCTACTTCTTCTTCAGACGAAAACTATTATGACGACGAAGATGATGAAGAGGATAATGATTATGAGCAAGAGGAGACTTCGAACTTGAATTTTTATCATGCAACCAGCTCTCCAAGTTCCATCTCAGTCCACGATATGAATGGTAACTACGCACATTATACAGTGGATGACTTCGGCAACGTTTCGGGTTACGACAGTAACGGTAATTATTACCATTCTCACACCGACGATTTCGGTAATACGTCAGGTTATGACAGTAATGGCAATTACTATCATTCAAGGACTGATGATTTCGGGAACACCAGTGGCTATGACAGCAATGGCAACTACTATAACCTGCATACTGACGATTCCGGCAACACGACAGGTTATGACAGCAATGGCAACTATTATAGCGCACATACCGATGATTTCGGCAATACGACAATAACAACATATTAATACTAACACATTAAAATCAACGAACATGTCGATTTTCAGTAGACTATTCAGAAAGAAAAGCCCAGAAGATGCCGCTCAAGCATCTGCCAAAGGAGGTAAAGAATCCCCTTCTGTTGAAGAGTCACAAGCTCATCAGACTACCGGTGGCGAAGACAACACCAAACAAAACATGAACAATGATGTAGCGACCAAACCAAAAGGCTGTGGTCAGGAAGAAGCGAAATCGACTTCAGCTGACGAAAAGATTAGTGTCTACCATCTTATTGTTCTTGATGAAAGTGGCTCTATGTCCTGTGTCTGGCAACAGACCATTTCCGGGTGTAATGAAACCATTCAGACTATCCGGCAGATGCAGAAAGACAATCCTGATCAGCAACATTTCGTCTCCATCTACCTTTTCTGCACTGGCAACAACCGTTACATTGCAAAGAACGTCAAGGTGGAAAAAGTGAAGGAGATTACGCATTGGGATTACAAGCCCAATTCTTGTACCCCGTTGTTTGATGCACTTGGCTATACATTGACTGAGCTAAAGGCAATCATCAAGCCCAAGAAGTTTCTTGGCTATGTGACTATCATAACGGACGGCTATGAGAATGACTCTCATGAATATACGATTGAGAAGGTACGTCAGCTTATTGACGAACTGAAGAAGATGGATGTTATCTTTACCTTTGTCGGTGCCAATATTGACGCGGCAGATTACGCAAATCGCCTGAACATCAATAATTCTATGCAGTTCGAGCAGACCCAAGAAGGAATGCATGAAATGTGGGAACAAGAAAAGCAGAGCCGTAGACGTTCAAGCGCTCAGATGCGTTTCTTTAGTAAGTTCATGACAGATGAGATGAACGATTTTGGTGCCAGAGGAAACAGCGGTCATTACTATGACAACGACATTGACGAAAGCAGAATTACGCCTGGCAACATCACTTCCCTTGGAAAAGATGAGGTGCTTGTTTTCGGAAGCAATAAGGATGGCCAGCATAATGGTGGCGCTTCTGCAATGGCAGCGGCAAAGTTCGGTGCAGTAATGGGACAAGCGGAAGGATTACAAGGCCAATCGTATGCCATCACAACCGATGGCGTAACGGAAGAGGAAATGTATAAATCAATTGACCGGTTCTGCGATTTTGCAAAGGATCACCCAGAACTGACTTTCCTTGTTACGGCTGTAGGATGTGGCTCTGCAGGATATACTCCTTATGTAGTAGCTCCAATGTTTAGAAAGGCAGTTAATCTGACAAATGTAAAATTGCCAAAGGCGTTTTGGATATACACTGATAGGGCGTATGTATAACTAATCATGAATGTTGGTGCATCAAAACATGATGCATCAACATCTTTGAAGTTTTACTCATTTAATAATACAGAGTCGCAACAATGAAACAACTGATAATAATCATAATAGTACTGTTCCAATCAGTATGTGTATTTGCACAAAGCAAGGAAGAATTGCAGAACAGCTACAATTTCAAACGCGGACAGGAACTGCTGTTTGGCAACAATCCTGACCAACCCACTGCCTTGGACTTCTTCAAAAAAGAACTTGCAGAACATCCTAACAATGGATATGCCCTATATTGCATGGGATTGATTTATGATGACAATGACCAGGAAGGCGACGCTCTTGACTGCTTCAATAAGGCTGTTCCATTGTTGAAGAAAGACAAGAACTGGATTTCATACGCCTATAGGCTCAGAGCGAAAGTGAACCTTAAGCTTGGAAACGATGAGCTTGCATTGAAAGACTGGAAGGCATCGTTGAAGGAGAATCCGGCTGATGAGAATACTTTGTCTGACCGGGCTGAATACTATTACTATAAAGGCGAGTATGACCTTGCCGATGCGGATTATGATGTCTTAATCTCATCTCAACCGGGCAACACTTTGGGATATTTGGGCAAAGGCAGGGATGCCATTAGAAAGAAACAGTATGACGAGGCATTAAGGCTGTTCGACTATAGCATCACTCTTGACCCCAAATCTTCTCAGGCATACGCTTTCCGTGCTGAGACCTATCTCGAATTGAACAAGAACAATGAAGCTGCCGATGACCTTATAATGGCTCTTAGCATAGACTATAACCGCAAGGCTGTCGGTATGTTGCAAGACATAAAGTCTCCAGCCAAAGAAATATTGCTCGCAAAACTTCGTATCCAACAGGCCAAGGACAAGAACAACGGTTTGTGGTCGTTCCTGCGAGGCGGAATCTATGAAGAAGTGGATGAATACCAAAATACCATTAAAGCATATGAGGAAGCAAACAATATCAGTACAAGTAGTTCTGTCATTTTCAGATTGTCATTGTGCCATTCTGAACTTGGGGAATATAATGAGGCTCTTGACTATGTGAACCGCTCTTTGGCTATGGACTCTACAAACACGAGCTATCTCCTTTACAAGGCCAACTACCTGTATGAATTGGGAAAGACAAAGGAAGCGTTGAATGTATTGACTTCTTACATTGACAAAGAGCCAGATGAGTTCTTTGGCTATTACCGTCGTGGCTTTGTCAAATACTGCACAGACGACTTTGACGGGGCAATAGAGGATTTTACCACGGCACTTGTCTTACAGCCACATTATACATACGCACTTGTGGAGCGAGGCGAATGTTATAAACATAAAGGAGACGTGACCGCAGCAAAGGCCGATTTCATAAAGGCACTTGAAGAAAGCATGGTCAGAGATTCAATGGATGTTAACGGCAATGCAAGAAAGTATGCTGATATAGATGTAAATAACAGAGCCAATCTGGATTATATAACTTACGACGATGACTGCAACGCACAGTATGCCTATCTGGGATTGGGCAAGAAGGATTCTGCCATTGCGGTACAGGACAGCATTCTTGCCCATAATGATGACAAGGGAAGCTATTATGACGCAGCTTGCCTATACTCCAAGATGGGCGAATATGACAAGGCATTGAACTACTTGCGCACCGCTTTGGAAAAAGGTTTTCGCAGGTTTACCCACATCATGAATGACAGAGACCTTGACGGATTGAAAAACCGTGATGACTTCAAAGCAATGATGAAGGAATTCAAGGCGAAGGTTAATGACGCTCCTGCATTAAGCGTGTCCGTATATAAAGGAAGTTTAGGCGATGCCTCAGTTTCTACATCTGCACTAACAAAAATCTCAGAGATTCCATTTACGCGTGAGGCAGGCGGTCTGTGTAAAGTCAAATGCAATATCAACGGACTCCCCTTGAACTTTTGGCTTGACACGGGTGCGAGCGATGTGTCATTGTCCATGGTGGAAGCGACATTCATGTTGAAGAACGGTTATCTGACAAAAGATGATGTCGTGGGCAGTTCATACTACTTGGATGCCAATGGCAATGTCAGTGAGGGAACTGTTATCAACCTTCGCCAGGTCTCTTTCGGCGATTGCGAGCTTACCAACGTGAAGGCAAGCGTTGTCAGCAATCTCAAAGCACCACTGTTATTGGGCCAGTCTGTATTGTCGCGCCTTGGCTCGGTGGAGATAGATAACCAAAAGCAAGTCTTACGTATCAAACCTTTCCAGCTTTCTGAAGGTGTTATACCAGTTGGAGTGTTGGAAGTTAAAGGCAATGGCTCACCAAGACCAGTTAAGGACTCCGACAACGGCGACATAGAACAACGTGTCTTTGAAGTTGTAGAACAAATGCCGTCTTTCCCCGGAGGTTTGAATGAATTGATGAACTATCTCAGCACCAATATTGTCTATCCGGAAGAGGCATGGAAAAAAGGTGAGGAAGGACGCGTCATCATCAGCTTCATTGTTGAAACAGACGGCTCTGTATCAAATGTTTCCGTGTCAAAGTCTGTTTCACCATCACTTGATGCAGAAGCAGTTAGGGTAATCACGGCTATGCCCAAATAGATGCCTGGTAAGAGCAATGGTCATGCGGTGAGAGTAAAGTTCAATGTTCCTATTTCATTCAAGATGCCCAAGGAAGAGAAAGATGACAAACAATAATAGAAGAACAACTTAATTGTAAAACCGTCAATAAAATGAGAAGTTTACTTTACATTGCAATCTCATTAGTCTAGCATAGGTTTCAGGGCGAATGCCGTCGATGTTCGAGACTTCGAACAGCGTTCCTGTCTTTTCTCAACTTTCATCTCATTGTAGGCGATGGCGTGGAAGTTAATGGATGATGGAAGGACGGTGATGATCATGTTAGTAGAATGATTAAGGTGAAACGGATTACATCTTTTCAAGGCTGTCGTGGATAGCATCCAACTTCGCCTTGATACCTCTGATGGCTTTCATGGTGGACTGAGCCTCCGGCATGATGACCTTATGGAAGTAGCTTTCGTTGAGCTTATCATCAATGGCCAGTTCATTGGCACGGTGCATGACTTGGTTGAAGTTACCGCCGAGCCATGAGAGTTGTTGCTGATACTTGGTGTAGAAGGAGAGCAGCGTCGTCATTGCTTCTATCCTCCCTCTTGTTCGTTTGTCGTCGAAACGAGTGACAGCATCACGGATCATGGCACTCGTGTTGCCGCCGTAACTCAGTGCTTTCTTCTGGAAGAGCTGCAGCTCTTCGTCGTTAAGTCTGACTTTGCAGACGTGGTTTCTGTTGGTGTCGTTCATCTGTTGAAGTTGTAAAAGTGGGTAGTTGTTGAAAATTGAAATTTACATTGGGCAGTCTTTGAGTTCATGGTGTCTTCATCTTTCAAGAGATAATCCGGGAGTTGCGACCGAGATTTCATCCCCAGCTCCGCTGGCAAGTGACTTTTGAGGGCATACGACGGCGACAGCCTAGTGTGGCCACAAAAGTACAACTTGCTATTCCCAATTGACTGCCGTAGCGGTAGGTTTTGTGATATATATGGCATCCTGTCTGTTTTAGGTGCTAAATGAGGTATTTTCCGTAGTTGTTGAGCGATCGTGATCAGTCGCAGACTCAGTATTTTACTGGCTCAGACTATGCGATTGATTACTTTTATCACGTGATAACCGTGATTACTATGATAACCTTTATCACGTGATAACCATGATAAGTATGATTACTTTTATCACGTGATAACCGTGATAAGTATGATTACTTTTATCACGTGATAACCGTGATAAGTATGATTACCTTTATCATGTGATAACCGTGATAAGTATGATAACCTTTATCAATTGACCCAGATAAACTCTAACTCAAAGATGGGGAAAGATAGATCAGATAGAATCTATCTGCGGATTGCTCTGATAGATCAGATAGAATCTATCCGCGGATTGCTCTGATAGATCAGATAGAATCTATCTACGGATTGCTCTGATAGATTAGATTGAATCTATCCACAGATTACTCTGATTGATCAGATAGAATCTATCTACAGATTGCTCTGATTGATCAGATAGAATCTATCTACAGATTGCTCTGATTAATCAGATAAAATCTATCTACAGATTGCTCTGATAGATCAGATTGATTTAATCCTTCCCCAAACTTTTGCAGATTCTTGAACGTAAAGCAATATGTTTGCCCAAGTGGGCTGCTTGCCCGAGTAAGATATTTGCGTGAGTAATATACTTGCTCGGGCAACATACCGGCAATACGCCATTCATTGTCAATTCGTCAGGACATCAATGGTTTCGGTTTTCGCTTGACTTCCGACTGCAAGGCTTTGAGATGTCTTTCGGCCTTGCGTTCGTCAATGCTAGCCACAGCATCGTCCGGATAGTCGGTATCGCAGCATCCTCCATTGGTAATCCACTTCAGCAGCTCGTCCTGGAAGAAGTAGAGCTTGTTACCGCGCTTGTGGAAGGGTATCTTCCGTTTCGAGGTCATGTCGTAGATGGTCGACGGACTCTTGCCGAGCAGCTTGCTGGCCTCCGTCATACCGATGGGCGTGTGCATGGCTGCGCCGGACCCACTGCTGGCGATGGTTGACAGCAGGGCGATGATGGTGTCGCACTTCTCATGGAGGGATGCCAGTGCCACCGGCATCCCGTCAAAGGTAAATGTTCTCATGTTAGTAGTTGATTGTGAGGTTGACGTACGGTTTTCCATAGTATCAAAATGTTAGTCTGTTAGAATGATAGTTTTCTATTCTGTGAGTATGTGAGAATGAGATAATGTGAGTCTCATTTCAATGAGATCTTGTTTGTCGCGTCCCGTTTGAGCGAACTGACCACATCTGTATAGACCTGCGTGGTTGACACGTCACTGTGGGTGAGCAGCTTTGAGATGGTGTAGATGTCCGTGCCGGCCGCCAGCTGCAACGTGGCGAAGGTGTGGCGGAAGCAGTGGAAGGTGATGTGCTTCGTGATGCCTGCCGCCTTGAGCCACTTCTTCAGGTGATAGGCCACGATGCCCGTGGTGAAGTCTTTGAACACCTGACCGTCCTTCCGTTCTCCGCACAGCTCTACTGCCTCGTCGCTAACAGGTAGGAAACTCTCCTTATGCGTTTTCTTCGTGCGGAAGTGGAGCATCCAACCGCCATCGGCTGACGGCTCGATGTTGTCCC
>OGQX01001610.1_pt1 | contig 19711 bp, 16 predicted proteins | sample 1553291 | NCBI WGS metagenome assembly OGQX01 (sample SAMEA2580030, study PRJEB22360) | human gut metagenome | biome: human gut; feature: human-associated habitat; material: faeces | place: Denmark | collected 2008/2010
GGGACACGCTTTCCGGATGGAATGCTTGGCGGAAACTACGGCCCAGTTTTTGGCTCCAGAACGGGATATATTTTCCGGAACGGTCCACGTGCGGTGGTGTACCCCCCCCTTGCGTGGCCCGCTTGTCGAATTACGTTATAGCTAGCTATATTATAGAAAGGTATAATATAGCTAGCTATAACGTAAAGGGAGGATGGCCTATGTTTATCGGAAGAACAGCGGAAATGTCCGAGCTCAATCGACTGTATGGCACGGGCTCCTTTGAGATGCCTGTGATTTACGGCCGCCGTCGCGTGGGCAAAACGCGCCTTATCACAGAGTTCATCCAAGGCAAGAAGGCTATTTACTTTCAAGCTCGTCGCACCAATGCAGAGGCAAACCTGCACGGCTTTAGCCAGGCGATACTTGCAGGCTCGGTTGGTGCTGTAGACGTGTCGTTTCGTAGTTTTGACGAAGCGTTCGATGCATTGGCCACAATGGCTCGCACGGAACGTTTGATTGTCGTGATTGACGAGTATCCCTATCTCGCCCAATCGAATCCCGAGATCAGCTCGTTGCTGCAAGACAAGATCGATCACTTGTACAAAGAGACCAAGCTCATGCTTATCCTGTGCGGGTCGTCGCTTTCGTTCATGGAAGAGCAGGTGCTGGGCTACGAGAGCCCACTATACGGTAGGCGCACGGCCCAGTTTAAGATCATGCCGCTCGATTTTACGACGACCCTCGGACTGTGGCGGGGCATGAGTCGCGAAGACGCTGCGGTTTGCTATGGCATGACAGGCGGTATTCCTGCATATATCGAGAAAGTCGATCCTACCGTATCGCTTAAGGACAGCATCAAGCGTCTTTTTCTTACTCCTACGGGCTACCTCTTTGAGGAGCCGAGTAACCTGCTGTTGCAAGAGTGCCGCAATCCCGAGCAATATGATGCGATCGTGCAAGCAATTGCTCAGGGGCGCTCGAAGATCTCGGAGATTGCGAGCTCTACGGGAATCCCTGCGAGCAACGTAAAGAGCTATGTGGATAAGCTGGCGTCGCTTGGGATTGTCGAGCGCGAGCTGCCCCTAAACGAGACGAGCAATAAGCGAGCCGTGTATCTGCTGAGCGACCAGATGTTTAGGTTCTGGTACAAGTTTGTGCCGCAGAACATTGGGCTGATTCAAAACGATATGGCCGAGATGGCGTATAAGCGCATTGAGCCGCACGTATCGGATTACATGGGTACGGTCTTTGAGCTTATATGCAGACAATACGTGTACGAACTCGCGCGCGCGGGCCAGCTCGATGTGGTTCCGGCGAGCGTCGGGCGCTGGTGGGGGACGGATAATCGCACGCATACGCAGGAAGAAATCGACTTGATTGTTGACGATGGCGAGGGCGCTGCGCTGTTTGCGGAGTGCAAATGGCGCAATGAACCGGTGGGCGAAGACGTGCTGCAAAAGCTCGTGCACCGAAGCGAGCTCTTTAGACGGCAGCACAAAAGCTATGCACTTTTCTCAAAAAGCGGCTTTACGCAGGGATGTCGGGATGCCGCGGATAGTAGGGGAGACGTCAAGCTGATCTCGTTTGCCGAGATGTGAGGGCTGAGGGTCCGTCCCGTGTTGTTGGGGACGGGACTTTGCCCGATCGCGTGGCCTTTAGCATTTGCGGTTGAGTGCTCCGTGGATGTTGAGTGGTGGCTGGAGTAGCGGACGAGTCGGGCGGGCGTCGAGGCTTCGTTACCGAAAAACCATTTGTTAAACCCGGCGCGCGTGGGTAAAATAAGGTCGACGGCAGCCCAAGTTTTGGTTGGCTGGGCAGCGCCGTTACTTCGATTAAGGGGTCATCGCCTTAGTGGCGTCGACCCCTCTTTTTCTGCTTCGTACGCTGCTTAAGTGCCTCGGAAAGTCCGATAAGCGCCGTGAGGAGCGAGACCAAAGCGGTCAGGAGTTTCACGAAATCAATCAGATCGGTCATGGGCATCACCTCCCGTCGCATGGAGGGCACTGCCCGGCACATGGAACTGCCGTCAACAATAACCAGTCTATCAAACTGCAGCTATAAATACGAATATATGTTCGATAATAATAACGACGCGATTCTCTCAAAGCGCGGCTTTAAGCAAGTGTGTCAGAGGGCCGCGCTGGGCGATTTCATGTCCGCACGAGCGCCTATCCTTACGGCAATGTAGCCGCTTATGTAACAAGCGGCAGTTGACGGAGAAAGGCCCTAACCGTGTCAGCTGAAAAGACGCCGGGTATCTCGGCTATCGATACGACGAACTTTGCGCGCCAGATTGTGCTGGACTTTGAGTTTGCGCCGGTGCCAAAGCAGCGCCAGCGCCGTGGGCTGCGCAACGAGATTATCGAGGTCGGCGCCGTCAAGCTCGATTACCACGGCAACGTTATGGGCGAGTTCTCGCAGTTTGTGCAGACGGAATTGACCGAAGGCGTTGCGTTTCCCGTCCGCGAGCTTACGGGGATATCGGCTGTGGACACCGCGATGGCCGATCCGCTCTACATGGTGATCAAAAGGCTCAGCGATTGGATCGGTCGCTACTCCGCCCAGATAGTTTGCTGGAGCGGGACGGATCGTCGGCAGCTTTTGACCGAGTCCCAGGCAAAGCATATCGACCTTTCCGCATTTCCTACGGACTGGGCCGACCTGCAGGCGTTTTACACCTCGATCATGGACGTGGGCAGCCACGGGCGCGTTTCTTTGAGTGACGCGGCGACGTGGTTTGGCATCGAGTTCGACGAGTCGACGGGCCACGCCCACAGCGCCCTTGCCGATGCGCGCGTAACCGCCAAGCTGCTCAAGCAGATGATGGACGGAGACTACCGCGTGAGCCCGCACGCCCAGGAGATCCGCCAGCGGTGGGGGATGGGCGAGCGACCCCAGACGCGCCTTTCCAAGAAGTGCCCCGAACTGGGCGACCTGCTGCTGAAGCTGAAGGCAGAGGGGAGGTAGGGGGCGGACATCATTGTCGTTTTCGCCTGCGAAGAAGGAATCAATTAACTACAAAGTGTGGATGGCTTCTAGTGAAGACTTAAACACCAGACTATGAAAGGGTTGTCGAGCCATTGGGACTGTAACATTTGCCCATCGCAAGACGTTACTCGTTCAAATTGGGACGCTCCACATCCTATGAAATGGTTAATGCGGAACGTCCCTAGAAGTCTGTCTTCTGTTACCTAATAGTAGAGTTCGATATACGAATACGCCTTATCAAAAAGAGCCTGGTCTTTGAGCTTGTAGCGCATCCATAGAATGGCACGGAGCTGTTTTTTAACCTCTTTCACGCCAGTCGTGGTAGCTTGCCAGCCGTCGAAGCGAGTTATCTTAACGATCTCGTCAATGTCATTGACGATGTTCTCGACGATGATAGGCGTGTCGCCGTTCTTGATGCCGTTAAAGAGCTCAGTGAGAGCAGCCTTTCCCTTGTCCTCCTCTTCCTCGGGCACGACTTCCTTTTCGGCGGCTCGTGCTTCTTTGGCGAGGTCGATGAGCATCTTGAGGAACTCGACGCTGTTGATGAGACCTTGCTCGTGACGTTCCCTCAGGTCCTCCAGGCGCTCGCCGAGCTTCTGGAACTTGCCATTCTTATCGTGCCTGCGGATTCGGGCGACGAGATCTATCTCCAGCTTACGCGTGATCTTCTCGGTATTGCCCTTGTCGTTGATGAAGTGCTCGATCATGTCCTCGTCGAGTTCAAGGATGTCGTCATCGTCTCGGACTCTCTCGACGGTGATGTTCTCGTGCACGAGCTCGATTGTCTTGGGCCCGAGCGCTGCCCAGATGAGCTTCCCGCGATTGTCTACCGGTCTCACGGAATCGTAGACCTGCGAGAGCCAGATGAAATCGGGCTTGTAGGGATTGAGACATGGGTCGGGCGAAAGGGCTTCCCACGCTCTGTTCAAGACCGAGAAGTCGGCCCCAAACTGGTCTTTCACCTTTGTCGTTGGCAGGCATTGTTGAGCTTCGAGAAGGGACTCCCAATCCGCGCTGCGGCGGTCTCTGACCGTTGAGAAGTACTCAAGACAGCAATGCATAAGCCCGGGTAGCTCGGCCTTTACCTCGTCGATGTTGGTTATGACCTTCTGCACCTCGGCCTCGTCGAAGTGCAGAGACTTGGCGACGTTGTCGAAGAGGCCGATATAGTCAACGATGAGACCGAATGTCTTCTTGTCATTGTAGACACGGTTGGTTCGACAGATTGCCTGCAATAGCGTGTGGTCGCGTAAGGGCTTGTCAAGGTACTGAGTTTGCAGGATGGGCGCATCGAACCCCGTGAGCAGCTTCGCAGTGACGATGAGAATCTTGAGCGGATCGTCCGGGTCGCGGAAACGGTCAAGGAGCTTTTCCTCGGCATCGCGATCGCGACGATATGCCTTGTACCGGTCCTCCTTGTCGTTGTTCGTGTCCATGACGATGGTGACTGCATCAGCGCCCAAGAGCTTGTCGAGCTCCTCTTTATACAGCAAGCAGCACTCTCGGTCGTAGCAGACTACTTGCGCCTTGAAGCCGTCGGGCTCAACCTTCGATTTGAAGTGTTTGGCAATGTGTTCACACACCTTGTGAATGCGGTCGGGAGCCTTCATGACGGCTTCGATCTTGACGCGCCTGGTAAGCTCTGCTTTGTCCTCTTTGCTGAGGTCTCGGGTCATTTCGTCAAAGGCGGTGTTCACGACCTCTTGGTTGACGTGGAGCTCGACGGGAACGGTTTCAAAATGGAGCGGCAATGTGGCGTGGTCGCGGATGGAGTCGGCGAAGGAATAGCGGCTCATGTAGCCGGACTTGTCCTCTTTGGCACCGAAGGTATGGAACGTGTTCTTGTCGGTTCGGTTGATGGGCGTGCCGGTCAAGCCGAAGAAGAAGGCGTTTGGCAAGGCGAGTCGCATCTTCTCGCCGAGGTCGCCCTCTTGGGTGCGGTGCGCCTCGTCGACCATGAGGATGATGTTCTCGCGCTCGTTGAGCGTCCCCGCAACCTCGCCGAATTTGAAGATGGTGGTGATGAGGATCTTTCTCATGTCCTGCTTGAAGAAGGACTCAAGCTCCTCCTTGCTGCCGGCGCTTGCGAGGTTGGGGATATCGGATGCGTTGAAGGTCCCCGTGATCTGGGTCTCGAGGTCGACTCGGTCATCCACGATGACGACGGTCGGGCTCTTGAGTTCGGGGACCATGCGCAGCTTCTGGGCGGCGAATACCATGAGCAGTGACTTTCCTGAGCCCTGGAAATGCCAAATGAGGCCACGCTTCGGGTATCCTGCGCGGACGCGGTCCACGATGAGGTTCGCGCCCTCGAACTGTTGGTAGCGACAGATCAGCTTGATGCGTCGATGCTTCTTGTCGGTGGCGAAGAGCGTGAAGAACTGGAAGATGTCCATGACGTTCGTGGGGGTTAGCATGGACGCCATGCTTCTCTTGACGTCGGCAAGTGTGCCCTCGCTCTTCTTGTCGCCCTCATGCCAGGGTCCCCACATCTCAGGAGGCATATTCACCGACCCGTAGCGATAGCATTTTCCTTCGCTGGCGAAGTTGATGGCGCTACAGACGAACATCTGCGGGATGCTCTTCTCATATTTAGCGATGTCGCCAGCGCCGTCGAGCCAGGTTATCGAATCGCGCACCGGCGTCTTGAACTCGCCGATGACGAGCGGAAATCCATTGACAAGAAGGACGAGGTCGAGGCGTTTGCCGCCCTGCTCCTGGGGGTAGACCCACTGGTTGGTGACGATGTACTCGTTTTTATCAAGATCGCCGTCCGCCGCCGTGCCAAAGAAACGGATGGGGACCATGCGGCCGTCTTTGCCGTAGGGGAATGAGTTCTCCTCGATGACGAGCTTTTTGAACCGCTCGTTGGTGGAGACCAGGTTCTGCGGACTTGTGGACTGAATGAGGGCCCTGAGTCGGTAGATGGTCTCGTCGGCGCGATCGGGGTCTTCTGCGATCTCAGGGTTAAGCCTGATGAGGGCATCCTTGACCATGGGCTCGACCATGACGTCGGCATGGCGGCGCGGGAGGTCTTCGGCAGCCACGTATCTCCAGCCAAGGCTGACAAGCGCCTCGACGCTCATTTGCTCGATGGTGTTGTCCTCGTTAAACATCTCCGAGTCCTAACTCCTGGTTCAAGATTTTCTTCGTCGTGGCGTTTAGCTCATCGAGGGCTTTTTGTACGGCAAATTTCGATTTGTCGACCGAGGTAGCAAAGTCGGCGAACTCCTGCTGGAGCTCGAGAGGCGGAACAAGAAGCTTGATATTGCCGAGAGCCGTTTGATTGATCTTGAATGTTCCGTTGGTAGTTTTCGCCGATGCCTCGATTTGCTTGCGAGTCGAAGGCTGATTCCAAGCACACCGTAAATAAGGCAAGATGATTTGTTCTTGTTTAATCCTTGCCGCGATCATTGTGTCAGGGAAAACCATATCTTTCATTAGTACATTTGAGTATTCGCCTGTTCCAACCAGATGCTTGTTTCCATTGCCCCGGCAAACATAGAAATCTTCATTTGAGACGCGCTTATCGGCAGGAGGTTCCTCCGTAAAGAAGCCGTCTTTCCACGCTGACGAGTCGAAGTGCCCCTGGGTTATGGCGGATAGAGTAAGAACCTTCGAACGATGCGATCCTGACTTCGATGGAGACAGGCCGTTTCTCATCGACGACACAAGAGTCGAAAGGCAGCTGCTCGGATATTCCTTGCCCTCGAACATCTCGACAAATTGTGATTTACAACCGAAGACCGTCTGAATGAACGACGACGCGCAGGAGATTTACCATGACAAATATGACGGTATAATCACTAGAGCTGTAATTTCATTTTTGAGCTCATAGGTACCTGAATGCCAGAAGAACCAATAAGCAAATCCGAGCTGGGAAACCACCTGCTCGGGGCCTGCGACATCCTGCGCGGCCCCATCAACCAGGACGAGTACAAGAGCTACATCACACCGTTGCTCTTCTTCAAGCGCATCTCCGACGTCTACGACGAGGAGACCACCGAGGCTCTAGAGATGTCAGACGGAGACGAAGACTACGCCGCCCTGCCCGAAAACCACAGCTTTGAGGTGCCGGAGGGCTGCCACTGGCAGGACGTTCGCAACACCGGCACGAACGTCGGCAAGGCAATCGTCGATGCGATGGTCGGAATCGAGCGCGCCAACCCCGACACCCTCAGCGGCCTCTTCAGTAGCTTCGACGATGCGAGCTGGACAGACAAAGGCAAGCTCTCCGACGAACGCCTGAAGGATCTCGTCGAGCACTTCTCAGCGAAGAAGTTCGGCAACAGGAACTATAGCGCCGACATGATGGGCGACGCCTACGAATACTTGATCAAGAAGTTCGCCGATATGCAGAAGAAGAACGCCGGCGAGTTCTATACCCCACGCGAGATCGTCAAGATGATGGTCTCCCTGCTTGAGCCGAAGCCCGGCGAGACCGTCTACGACCCGGCATGCGGCACGGGCGGCATGCTCATCGAAGCCGTCCGGCAAATGGACAACTCAAAACTCGCCTACGGCAAGCTCTACGGCCAGGAGAAGAACCTCAGCACGTCCGCTATAGCGCGAATGAACCTCTACCTTCACGGCGCGAAGGACTTCCGCGTCGCCCAGGGCGACACCCTACGCGAGCCCGCCTTCCGCGACGGCAATGCACTCAAAACCTTCGACTGCGTCCTTGCGAACCCTCCGTTCTCCCTTAAGAACTGGGGCTCTGATGAGTTTGCCTCGGATCCGTGGGGCCGTAACGTCTGGGGCGTTCCCACCGACAAATCGGCAGACTTCGCCTGGGTGCAACACATGGTCTGCTCCATGGACAAGAAGAACGGCCGTTGCGCCGTAGTTCTACCCCAAGGAGCGCTGTTCCATGGCGGCAAAGAGGGCGCCATACGCAAGGAGCTTATCAAGTCGGACAAGGTTGAAGCCGTTATCGCGCTCGCAAGCGGAGTCTTCTACAGCACCGGCGTATCTGCTTGCGTGCTGTTCCTCAGAAACGAGAAGCCCACCGAGCACCAGGGACGCGTTTGCATTATCGACGGCAGCAAGATCTTTACCGCCCAGCGTGCGCAGAACATGATCTCGGAAGAGGACGCACGGGAGATGCTCTCCCTCTACCGCTCCTATGAACCCGTCATCGAGAAATGCGCCATCACAACGCTCGCCGACATCGAGCGCGAGGGATACGTACTCTCGGCGAACAACTACATCGAGAGGAAACGCGAGAAGGTCGAGCCACCGGCAGAGACCAGAAAGCGCTTCTACGACCTCATCCAGAAAACAAGAAAGTCGGAGAAGAAGTTCCTCGATCTCCTCGTGAAGGGAGGTTACGTCGATGGAAAGTAGAATCCCCCAGGAGGAGCTCAACAACCATCTGTGGAACGCGGCAGTGCTGCTCCGTACCTACATCGACGCCGGATCGTACAAGCAGTACATCTTCCCGTTGCTATTCTTCAAACGCCTCTCCGACGTCTACGATGAGGAAACCGACGAGGCCCTGGAGGCCTCTGGCGGCGACGAAGAGTTCGCGGCCCTGCCCGAGAACCACAGCTTCGCCATTCCCGACGGTGCCCATTGGGCCGATATTCGAGAAACCACTGAGAACGTCGGCAAGGCCATCGTCGACGCCTTTCGCGCCATAGAGGCGGCCAACGACTCCAAGCTACGGGGCATCTTCGGTGACGCTGCCTGGACCAACAAGAAGCGCCTTCCCGATCGTCTGCTCAAAGACCTGATCGAACACTTCAGCGCCAAGACTTTGTCCATCGCCAACTGCCCTGAAGACGAGCTCGGCCAGGGTTACGAGTACCTGATCAAGAAGTTCGCAGACGACTCGGGTCACACGGCCCAGGAGTTCTATACCAACCGCACGGTCGTCCACCTGATGACCGAGATCCTTCAACCCAGGCCGGGCGAGTCCATCTACGACCCCACCTGCGGCAGTGCCGGCATGCTCATCTCCGCCATCGCCCACCTCAAGCAGCACGGGGAGGAATGGCGCAACGTCCACGCCTACGGGCAGGAGATCAACCAGCTCTCATCCGCCATCGGCCGTATGAATCTGTTCCTTCACGGCGTCGAGGACTTCGAAATCGCCAACGACGACACACTGCGTCACCCCACCTTCCTCGAAGCGGGTAAGCTGCGCACCTTCGACATGGTGCTCGCCAATCCTCCCTACTCCATCAAACAGTGGGATCGCGAGTCGTTCGCATCCGACCCCTATGGCCGCAATTTCCTCGGCACGCCCCCGCAGGGACGAGCCGACTATGCCTTCATCCAACACATCCTCAAGAGCATGGACCCGAAGAGCGGCAGGTGCGCCATACTCCTCCCCCACGGCGTACTCTTCCGTAACGAGGAATCGGAGATGCGCGAAAAGCTCGTGAGAAGCGATCTCGTCGAGGCAGTCATCGGACTCGGTGCAAACCTCTTCTTCAACTCGCCCATGGAGGCCTGCATCCTCATCTGCCGCAGCGAGAAAGCGCCGAACCGGCGCAAGGAGATACTGTTCGTGGACGCCTCTGCCGAGGTAACCCGCAAGAACGCGCAAAGCTACCTTGAGCCTCGACACATCCAGAGAATCGTCGAGGCTTACCGATCTGACGAAGACATCGAAGGTTTCTCATCCCACGCATCGTTTAGTAAGATCGAGGACAACGCTTTCTCGCTCTCCATCCCTCTGTACGTGAAGCCCTCCGATGATGAAAACACTGACGATAGAAGCATCGAGGAAACGATAGGGAGCTGGAGAACCGCCTCCACAGAGGCCGCGTCCCTGCTCGATGATATTGCTGCGAAATTGCATGAAAACGATGGTGAGTAACATGACCCGCGTTTGCCTGGGCGATGTGGCCCGCGAAATCAAACAGAAGGTCCCTGTAGACCAAGAGCTGCCGACGGTCGGCCTTGAGCATCTGGACCCCGGCGAAGTCGAACTCGCCCATTGGGACGAAGGTGTCGAGACCACCTTCACTAAGGCTTTCTCAAAGGGGCAGGTGCTGTTCGGGCGTCGCAGGGCCTACCTGCGTAAAGCGGCCGTCGCTCCATTCGACGGAATCTGCTCTGGAGACATCACTGTCATCGCCCCCAAGGACAACCTCTCTCCGAGGCTGCTCCCGTTCATCATCCAGAACGACGCCCTATTCGAGCACGCCATCACCAATTCGGCAGGCTCCCTCTCGCCAAGAGTCAAGTGGCAGAGCCTTTCGCAATTTGAATTCGAGCTTCCCAGCATCGCTAAGCAAGAAGATCTTGCCGACATACTCTGGACCGCACAAGAAACGAGGTCTCACTACAGGCAGCTGCTTACAGCCTGCGATGACGTCGTCAAATCACAATTTGTCTGCCGGAGGTGTGCGGCATGACGAGATATCTTTTGGGCGATCTCGTTCGCAACTGCAAAGAGAAAGTCGATCGCGATAACAACCCCTATGAGTATTTTGTCGCCGGGGATCATATGGAGACGGAACGCCCCAGGCTAACCATGCGAGGGCGCTTCGACGAGGCGGACGTAGGCCCTGCCTTCATTAGGCTTTTCAGGCCCGGCCAGGTTCTTTATGGCTCGAGGCGTACCTATCTCAAAAAAGTTTCCGTAGCGGACATTGAGGGTGTGACGTCCAACGTGACTTTTGTTCTCGAAACGAAAGACGAGGAGGTGCTGCCTCAGAGGCTTCTTCCCTTCTTGCTGTTGTCCGACCGCTTCACAAGCTATTCCATTGGCAAGTCGAAGGGTTCAACCAACCCGTACGTTCTATTCTCGGATCTCGCAGATTTTGAGATTGACCTTCCCGGGCCTGTAAGAGTTGCCGAGATTGCCGACGTCATGTGCGCTGCCGAGCAGGTTAAGGAGCATTATCGGAGTCTGCTTACAGCCTGCGATGACGTCGTCAAATCACAATTTAGCTATTGGAGGTGTGCGGCATGACAAGGTATAGATTCGACCAGATAGCCGAGAACAGCACCGCCAAGAAGAAACCCGAGGAAAGCGATCGCGGCCGGTATGTTGGGTTGGAACACCTTGATCCGGGCACTCTTGAGGTGACCCGTTGGGGCGCCGAGGTTACTCCCAAGGGCGACAAGCTGCTCATGAAGAAAGGCGATGTCCTGTTCGGCCGCCGAAGGGCCTATCAGAAGAAGGTCGGCATAGCACCCTTCGATGGCATCTTCTCGGCTCACGGGATGGTGCTGCGCCCGAAGGCCGATGTCGTCGATCCGATGTTCTTCCCGTTTTTCATCAGCTCCGACATATTCCTTGACGAGGCAATACGGGTTTCCGTCGGCTCTCTTTCGCCGACGGCAAACTGGAAAGATCTTCGGACCTTGGAATTTGACTTGCCCTCGCCGGGAAAACAACGCGAGCTTGCCGGCATCCTCTCGGAAGCCGAGAGCCTCAAGGGGCATTATCGTAAGATGCTCACGACCTGCGACGACGTCGTCAAATCACAATTTGTCGAGATGTTTGGTGGACCCGATCCAACAGAAAGCGATTGTCTTCCAGTTACAATCGGGGAGCTCGCGGCTGATATACGGTACGGGACTTCAAAGAAGGCTTCTGATAGTGGCGAATTTAAATACCTCCGCATGAACAATATGACCGACGATGGGAGGCTTGATCTCTCCGATCTTAAGTACATCGATCTTTCGGGTGCGGAGCTTGAGAACGCAAAAGTTGTAAGAGGAGATTTGCTTTTCAATAGGACAAATAGCCGCGAAAAGGTAGGCAAGACCTGCGTATTCAATAAGAACGAGCCCATGGTAATCGCAGGATATATTGTCAGGGTTAGATTCGATGAGCGTGTAGAGCCCGGCTATGTGTCGGCGTTCTTGAACAGCAGCTACGGCAAAGGTCTTCTTCGCAAGATGGCCAAAGGAGCCGTTGGTCAGGCCAACATTAGCGCAAAAGAAATGGCCAAAATCGAACTTCCCTTGCCGCCGATTGAGCTTCAACGTTCCTTCTTGGACTTCGCCGCCTCGGTCGACAAATCGAAATTTAAGTTAGGTACCTGCGGTGGGATGCTTTGACGTTGCGCTGGTCGACCATTGCATACCTTAATGTGGTGTCTATTTTTTTATGGCCAAGGAGCACCTGGACTTGTTCGATGGGCATTCCTTTGTCGATTGCCTTTGTAGCAAGTGTTCTTCTGAACTTATGAGGGTGGACCCTTCCTAAATCAAGCTCGCGCCCCAGTTTTCTAAGCAGCGCCTCGACGCCGCCAATTTGTAGCCTCTCGTGTGGCGCCTTGCTCGACACGAAGAGTGCTTCCGAGCTGTCTATTCGGGTTGACAGGTAATTCTCAATATGGACTTTAGTCTTTGCGTCAAAATAGACGATGCGGTCCTTATTTCCCTTGCCGTGTACGATGCACTCACGATTGATGGTGTCGATGGAGCTCCTGTCCAACGAGACGAGTTCGCCCACACGCATGCCCGTGGAGCGCAACAGGTCGATCAGGGCAAGGTTTCGGGGCGACCCGCAGTTATCGCAAAGAATCTCAACGACTTCATCGCTATACGTTTCCTTTATGGGTTGCGGAGCCTTGACTCTTTTAATGCGTCTAACCGGGCTCTTAATGATATGGTCCTCGTCTTCGAGCCATGAGTAGAAGCTTGAGATGATTCTTCGAACATTGTCGACGGTGACGCGACTGACGCCGGCTTTTTGCTGATAGTCGGAAAGATAGGACCTGATCTCTTCGGTTCCCAGGTCGCAAGCTGGCGTATCGAATGATTCAAGCATTTTATTGATGGTGGTTTCGTAGTAGGAGATGGTCCTATCCGAGCAGCCTTCGAGGCGTTTTGCAGACAGAAATAGATCTAGGAATGATTCGCTTTCACCGACGCGCCCGTCTTCAGCTAATTGGCTTTCATCGAAAAGGCAGTGCGATAAAACCTTTTTGAGCTGGCGGTTCTGCTGCGTGGTCAGGTAGGGGAGCATGAGGCGGGTAATTTCCCTGGCTGTTTTCGTGAGGTCCATGGCGGCGTCCTTCCTTGCGCGGTGGGTGGCGCTATTTTCCTTTGTTTACCCGTGCGTTATGGAAGGGATGCCGGGTGGCGCTTCCGCTAGGCAGCGTCAAGGGGACCCGTGAAGCCCCGCGCAGGCCTCTGCATCACTTCGGTGCGGCTTAGCCTGCAAAGCGAGATATTCAGAGGCGTTTTCCTAATGGGGGCATCTAAATGTAGAGCGGTATCCAATTCCGTAAGAGACTTTGCTGAAAGCAACGTACCAGCTTTCAGAATTCGCTGACATAATAACGATACGGTGACTTTTGACGAAAGGCGAACGATGAATGCCGACGCCCAGCTAGAAAAAGCAGTTGCGTTGATTGACGAACAGATTGCCTCTGCATTGCGAACGACTTACAAATTCAGGGAGCACTGGAGTGGCGGAAAGCTTGATTTCCGGAGACAAGCCGGCGGTTTTGCGACGCTGATTCAGCCATCGCAAGAACAGGTTGAATACGATTTCTTTAAGGCATCCATTGAGTTTTCCGTTAGAAATAACATAGTCAATCCAATACTCGGATCCTTGTTCGCTCTCTATGGTATTGACGCGACGTGGCCGAAGGGCTCGACTGTTGTTTGGTCGAATAATGAGAAACACGAAAGTGTGAACCCTATTGAGTTTCTAATTTCAACAAATTGCGAAACCGTAGGGTATCGATACACCTTTCCGGACTCGCTTACCGCAATGGAAGTCGATGAAATCCTTGATGCATGGGGAATCAGCAGGATTGTTGTTGTTGACTGGTCTGCAGCGGAGATTGAGGAGCTAAAACGATGCCCCAAGGAGCTGTGTGCCGAAGGGTTCGATAACGTATTCCAAATATCATCGAGCGGGTTTTTCAAAAAGTTCTTCCCAGAGGCGCTCTACGATGAGTTTGTTTATCGCATTCGAGATGCAGTTGTCAGGGTGGAGGATATTATCGGTCTCCAGGCCATTTCTAGCCTCTCCATGCCTCGCTTGGCGCCATTCAGGGCTTCGCTGATAGACGAGATTCATCGCACTGTTGACGGCTTTCCTGAGTCGAATTACACGGTTCAATCAAATCACACCACGTTCAGGCTTGTCGACGAAGATCAAAAAGTGCTCAATAAAGCTTTCTTCGATGATGGACTTGGACACTGCCTTGCTGGAACAAAGGGCTTTGCAAGATGTCTTACTACATCGGAGTACCTGCGCAGGTCTTTTTTGCGGGGCGGAGAGTTCGATTACACTTCAATTGTTTGTGGCTATATAAAGGCGGTTGAGCAGCTCGCATATGAACTCATGCTTGCTACGCTAGGCGAGCCGGGATCAGAAAAACTCTTCATTGCCACAGCTAAGAAAGGAAATAGGGCAGTCGTATACAAGAGACCATTCGATTGGTCTCGGGAGGCTAAACACATCCAGTTCGTCGAATCAAATAAGCGGTGGTTTTCGACAACCCTGGTCGCTCTTGCGAATCTTCTCCATGACAATAAAGAGGCTTGGAGGATTAGCGACGAGGGAAGACATTTCGTGCTTCTCAAGATAAGGGATTTTGCAGGTAAAGATAGGAATGGCTATTTCCACAAGGATAACTTTACGGATTTGGATGAAGTTAATAGGATTAGGCAAGATGCAATTGCGCTTCTGTATTACCTATTGGGCGGTTATGTTATCCCAGGAAGTAAGGAAAAGGCGCTGGAAACGCTTGGATTGAAGCACGTTTCCTATAGCGAAATGTATATGAAGCTAGCCGAGATACCTTTGACTGACTTTGTTTTGGAGTTTGAGGGTCGAAATCCTGTGAAAGCAGTTAGGCCCTTCGAGCAACCTGCCATAGAGTATGACGGCTACGGTCTAGTCTCTTCGAAGGTGCTTTTTGTTAGAGTTGACAGCTATCGTGGCGCCCGTGAACGGGAATTGACTGAGGCTGCCAGCAAGGATGACCTCATCGTAGTTGGTCGCGATAATATGCCGTCTAAGCTGTTCTTTGTAAAACGTAACGGCGAACGGGTGCGGTTTTGGTAAGAAAACGGCACGCGAACGAGAGTCCGCGTGCCGACGCGCTTCCGTCGTTTAGCTGCTGGGCGTCTCGTTGCCGCGATACTTAAAGTATGCGGTTGCGATAGCCACAATAGCATCTATAACGGCGAGAACGACCTCATCGTTAGGCGTGTACTTCATCTTTTCCTCCTTTGTCGGGATTCTAAGCTGACGTATGCCAGCAAAAAGGAGGTCGTAAGCGCTAACGCTATGATAACCGATACTCATTTAGCTATTGTCTAATACCGCCAAATAGTGAAGGTGCACGTATTATTTGTGATAAGGACGCTAAAAGACTATTTGCCTTTTAGCTCTTTGCGGATACTGACCACGCGGCTTGCCCACAATCCCATCTCCAGTGTTTTGATTGACGGGGCAATTGCAGGCGATGTAAATAAGAGGGGACAACCGTAAATGAAAGCAACCGAAGCGAATCTGCTTGACCTTATGGGCGTGGCGAAGATGCAGTTCGTCATTCCCGTGTACCAGCGAGTTTACTCGTGGAGTGTAAAAGAGTGCGAGGTGCTTTGGGATGACGTTATGCGAGCGGGTCGTGATGGCATATCGCACTTCGTGGGGTCGATGCTCTATATCCCCGAGTCCGAGAGCTCTGCCACGAGCATTTCGCGCGTGCTTCTGATTGACGGACAGCAGCGCATGACGACGTTTTCGTTGATGATCGCTGCCTTGGCTGAATATCTGGAGGATAATCCCGACAAGGCCGGCTTCCTTGGCGATCTCAAGATCTCAGCGCTGCGGAAGAACTATCTCTTTAACGATGATGACTACAACGGCCTGGCGCGCTACAAGCTGGTGCTCTCGCAGGACGATAAAGAGACGCTGTTCTCCATCGTGTCTGGGTCTCCCGTGCCAGATGAAAAATCGGATCGCATTGTCGAGAACCATGCATTTTTCTGCGAGAAGATGCGTGGTAAATCATTTGATCCGGCAAGGCTTTGGGCGGGTCTCAACCGTGTGCAGGTCATCGACACTAAACTCACGGCAGGTGTAGACAATGCCCAGCTCATATTTGAGTCCATGAACTCCAAGGGTAAGCCGCTCACGCCTATTGACCTCATTCGTAACTACGTTCTTATGTCGCTTCCTAACGATGAACAGACCAAGCTTTACGAGGGCTACTGGCATCCGCTCGAGCACTTGTTCGGAAAAGGCGGCGAAGAAGAGTTCAATGCATTTATCTGGTACTGGCTGTGGCTCAAGGTTCCCAATAGGATGCCGAAGGAAAACGAGGCCTACCACGAGTTCAAACGCTACTTCGCTGACGACTTCGATGGAGATACCGAAGGCCTGCTGAAGGAGCTTCGCGAATATGCGCAAAGATATGCCAGGTTGTTCCTTGGCAAGGAGAAAGACGAGGGGCTGCGCCGAGTGTTCGGCAGGATTGCCTGCCTTTATGTTAAACCGGTCAGACCTTTGCTGATGCTGCTTTACTCGGTTTATGAAGGTGACAAGATTGACCGCAATGCGTTTCTCCGTATCTGCGAGACTATCGAGTCGTTTCTGTTCAGGCGGGCGGTTTGCGGCAGGCTTACCACGGGCCTAAATAATTTCTTTGCCGGCATGTATCGCAACCTTGAGCAACAGGACGATATAGAGGAGTACGTTACGGCGATGCTCCTTATCCATAGCAGTGGTATGACTGCGTACTTTCCGACAGACGAGCATTTTGTCGAGGAGTTTAAGACGCGTGACTGTTACAACCGCTTCTCCAAAAAGCGCTATTACCTGGAACGCATGGAGAACTGGCACCACCCGAAGGAGTCCATCTCGGCTGACGATTACCAGATTGAGCACGTCATGCCCCAGACGATTGATGACGAGCACGGCTGGAAGGAATCGCTTGGCGAGAACTGGGAAGACATCCACGACAGGCTGTGCAACAACTTGGGAAATCTTACGCTGACGGGCTACAACCAGGAGTACTCAAACCGGTCGTTCTCGGACAAGCTCAATCTTCCGAACGTGGGACTTAAATGCAGCCCACTCTACCTAAACAAGTCGATCGCCTCGCATGAAAAATGGGGCGAGGAGGAGATTAAGCACCGCGCGGACGATCTGGCGAAAGAGGCGTGCGAGATATGGAAATATCCCGACCTTCCGGCAGACGTCGTCGACAAGTACCGTCCTTCCCGCGGGGAGTCTGACGAGGCGCCTATTTGGACCTTGCAAGAGAACCATCCAACCTTTGCCGAGGGCGGGCTTAATCAAAAATTGTTCGAGGAGATACGCGAGTCTATCCTCAACGCCAATCCTTCATGGGAATCCTATATGGCCAAGTACTACGTAGGATTCAGGTCGGGCAAACGGAAGCTGCATGCCGTGCTGGAAGGCAGGACTAGCAACGGCGGCTGGATTGCCGTTGGCTTGGCAAAGAGTGTGGATGATCTAATGGATCCAGAGGATATGTGCCAGGACAAGCGCACGCAGGGTGGATTTGGCCCGGGCCTACCGACCTATGTTGCCCTTCGGAATGCCGATGACATCCCCGCGGTGCTCGATCTCATAAAGCAGTGCTAGGTTGAAGGCCGGGAATCTAATTCCCGGCCCTTGCCAGCTCGGAATTGCCGATGGCTCATCCGCTCGCTTACGCCCCCGCAATCCCGCGTGCCACACTCAGCAGTTCGTACTCCCTCTGGCTCCACTGGTGCAGCTCGGCAGCCTCGACGGCATCTCGGCACAAGTTCAAAAACACTTCGGCTCCCTCGCAGAAGCACTCGCGGGCAAAGGCGCCGGATCCGTCCGCAACGCACATGCCGTCGGCGAAGAGCTTCCAGCTAGACGGCTCGCGCGAATCGTCTCCGAGCAGCTGAATCTGCAGCACGTGCGGGTCGCCAGCAGCACGGAGCTCTTCCTCGAGCTTCTCCACCGTAAAGCGCATCTGGTGGGAGAGATGGCTCTTGACCATGGCCGAGGCATAGCCGCTCGGCTCGTCCAGAAGATGCATTCGTTTTGGCTTGGCTGCCAGGTTGTGAAAGTTGCGCTCACTGCGCACGGAGAAATTGTCCATACGGACTCCTTTCATCGATGTTGGCAGGGCCACCGTGCCTCTTGGCCGGTTGGCGTCGGGATCGTGGAGCCAACTCTCTACCCCGACTCTGGATAAAACGCGCCCGCTCCTTGCGGACACGATGGAGTCTATCAGCACGCGCGGACAAAAATCAAGCGCGCGTGCGAAATGACGCGCGGACGGTGCTTGATTTCGCCAGCTGCTGCTAGGCTTAAATCAGAAAAAGTGTCGAAATCGCCCATGAAAAAGTATGGAAAAGTGTCGTAATGTACACTTTAAAACCTCGGAAAAGTGTCGAAATGAGCACCTAACAACCACGGAAAAGTGTATCCTAGTGCTAAAACAGCACGTAATAAGGGGTACGCTTATGCTACAGAGAAAAGCGAAAGCACAATTTGAATCTTGGCTTGCCTCGTCGCCTAACAAGGCCCTTTTGGTCAAGGGCGCCCGACAGGTAGGAAAGTCATATCTGGTCAACGCGTTCGCACGTGAATCGTTCGAAAACGTCGTGACGTTCGACCTTATCGCCGACGCGTCCGTGCGCGATTCATTTTTGGCGGCAAAAAGCGCGGACGACCTTCTTATGCGCATGTCTATCGCTGCGACGCAGCCGATGGTTGCCAACAAAACCGTCGTGGTTATCGACGAGGTGCAGCGATGCCCCAATGTGGTGACGTTTATCAAATACCTCGTGCAGCGCGGCGAATTTCGGTACATCCTCACCGGATCGCTCCTTGGCGTTGAGCTCGAGGGCATCGATTCCCTGCCGGTGGGGTATGTCGAGCAGGTCCAGATGTACCCGCTCGACTTTGAGGAGTTTTGCTGGGCAAATGGCGTTGGTGCCAGCGCGTTTGAAATGCTCAGGGGCTGTCTAAAGGATGAGGGGGAGCTCCCCGGCTACCTGTATGACCGCTTGCTCGATCTGTTTCATCAGTATGTGGTGGTGGGAGGCATGCCCGACGCGGTCAATTCCTTCTTGGTGACACGCAATGTCGACGAGGTTCGAAACATCCACCGCGATCTTCACGCCCTGTATCGCGATGACATCGCAAAGTACGCTCCGCCCGAGCTACGCTTGGTTATTCGCGATATTTACGATTTGATTCCCAGCGAAGCGGGTTCTAAAAACAAGCGATTCAAGCTGTCGTCGATTAGCGGTGTTAAACGTTTTTCGCAGGTGACGGACCATTTTCTCTGGCTGTCGGAGGCGGGTGTCGCGCTTCCCGTGTATAACGTAACCGCGCCTGTGGCACCCCTTTTATTGGGGGAGCAGCGAAGTCTTTTTAAGCTGTTTTACTTGGACACCGGAATGCTCATGTCGTCGTATTCCAAAAAGGTTGCCCAAGGCGTTTTTGATGGCGAGGCAGAAGACGCCTTTGGCATGAACATGGGAGCGGCGTTTGAGGGCTTTGTTGCCCAGGAGCTGAAAGCCCATGGATTCAGATTGCGCTACTTTACATCGAAAAAGGTTGGCGAGCTCGATTTTGTCGAGGAGACGCTCGATGGGGAAGTGCTTGCCATCGAGGTCAAGTCGGGCAAGAGCTTTAAGTCCCATGCGGCGCTCGACAACGCGCTCGTGACGAAGGGTTACGGAATCGACCGTGCTCTGGTGCTTGCTGAGTGCAACCTGCACCGCGATGGAGAGGTGTTGTATCTGCCCATCTTTATGACGGGCCTCTTGGAGCCGTAACGCGTTGCCGGGT
>OGQX01001623.1_pt1 | contig 19615 bp, 18 predicted proteins | sample 1553291 | NCBI WGS metagenome assembly OGQX01 (sample SAMEA2580030, study PRJEB22360) | human gut metagenome | biome: human gut; feature: human-associated habitat; material: faeces | place: Denmark | collected 2008/2010
CGCAGCTCGCGGTAAGGAAAATATCGCTTTGCGAACCGCTCGCGCGCGGAGAATCCCGCAAGCGAGATTCTTTTTCAGAACGTGCGTTAGCGGCACATATCTGCAATGGTATAGATCAGATCTCTGGAATCCTCCCAGCCAAGGCACGGGTCGGTGATGGATTTGCCATAGATGTGATCGCCGATTTTCTGGTTGCCTTCCTCGATATAGCTCTCGATCATAACACCTTTTACCATGTGTTCGATATCGGAGGAAACCTGTCTGTTGTGCATGACTTCCTTTACAATGCGGATCTGCTCCTTGAATTTCTTGCCGGAATTGGAGTGGTTGACATCGACCACAGCAGCCGGATTGACGAGATCCATTTCCTGGTACATCTCGCAGAGTCGGATCAGATCTTCATAGTGGTAATTCTGTGTGGTGTTGCCGTGCTTGCTGACCGCACCGCGAAGCACAACGTGTGTGAGCGGGTTGCCGGTTGTCTCGACTTCATAGCCGCGGTATACGAAGTGGTGTGGGTGCTGTGCGGCGTAGACGGAATTGAGCATGACGGAAAAGTCGCCGCTGGTCGGGTTCTTCATGCCGGAAGCCATATCAAAACCGCTCACGGTGAGACGGTGCTGCTGGTCCTCGACGGAACGCGCGCCGATGGCGACATAGGACAACAGGTCTTCCACATAGCCCCAGTTCTCCGGGTAGAGCATCTCGTCGGCGCAGGTAAGACCGCTTTCCTCGATCGCGCGAATGTGCATTTTGCGCATGGCGATCAGTCCCTCAATCATGTCCGGCGCTTTTTCCGGATCCGGCTGTGAGGCAATACCCTTATAACCTTCGCCTGTGGTGCGTGGTTTGTTGGTGTAGACACGCGGAATCAGAATCAGCTTGTCCGCAACATCCTCCTGAATGGAAGTGAGGCGGCTGACATAATCGCAGACGGAATCTTCGTTGTCCGCGGAGCAAGGTCCGATGATGACGAGAAAACGGGAATCTGCTCCGGTAATGACGGCGCTGATCGCAGCATCACGCTCTTTTTTTAACGCTTTCAGCTTGTCGGAAAGCGGATAGTTCTGTTTGATTTCGGCCGGTGACGGCAGTTCGTTTAAAAATGTAAAACTCATATGACATTGTGTGGATAAGGAAAAAGACACCGCACACTCCTTTCTGTTTGAATCGTAATTATCTTAGCTGATATTACAATAGATGTCAAATATTTGCATATTTATTCAGAATGGAGTAAACTGTAAAAAAAGCCGTGCATGGAAGTGGTCCGGATGAAAAAATGCAGGTATGGAAAGGGAGCAGGAACATGAAGCCATTGGAGATAAAACACCGTGTGATTGGGGGAGGGGAACCGTTGATCTGCGTTCCCGTGGTAGAGCAGGATGCACAGTCGGTGATCCGGGAGATCACGTATCTGAGTCAGAGCACCGCGGATATGATCGAGTGGAGAGTGGATGCATTCCGCGATTTTACAGATTACAATGCAATCCGGAGCGTATTTGAGGCTGTGGCGCCTCTGCTGGGGGAGAAGCTTTTCCTGTATACATTCCGTACCGCGCATCAGGGAGGCATGGCGCAGGTGAAAGCGGAACAGCTCGACGATCTGCACGATCTTGCGGCGGAATCCGGCTGTGTCGATCTGGTGGATCTGGAATTCTTTGAGGAAGACCGACCGCTCCATAAGATAAAAAGGCTGCGGGAGATGGGAGTGTCGGTCATTGCCTCACATCACGATTTTGAGCAGACGCCGTCTCCGGAAGTCATGAAGATGCTGCTGGAGAAAATGTGCGCCGGCGGAGCGGATATTGTAAAGCTTGCGGTGATGCCGCAGAATTATAAAGACGTGCTCAATCTGCTGGATGTGACGGCACAGTTTAGAGAGGAGAATCCGGATACGCCGGTGATTACGATGTCCATGGGATCACTCGGCGGCATCAGCAGGATCAGTGGGGAGACGTTCGGCTCCTGCGTCACATTCGGCGCGCACGAAAAGCCGAGTGCGCCGGGACAGTTCGCCATGAAAGAACTCAGACAGATGCTGGATACGATTCATGCCAGCAGCCAGATACAATAGAATTATTAAAAAAAGATAAACACAGGGAGATTGCTTGACGCAGCAATCTCCCTGTGCTATTATAATGTCCCAAATTGTGTAACAGTGTTAATAATTAACAAGGTGGTGAAATATGGAAGAATTGTATGCGGGTTTATTTCGGGCGATGAACCGTTTCGGAAAACTGCGGATCGGAGAACTGTTTTCCGATATGACAAAAAGCGACGGCATGATGCTCTGGGCAATTTCACAGTTGAACCAGGAAAAGAATAATGGGAGAGCTACAGTGTCTGAACTGGCAGAGAAGCTTCATACCCAGAATTCTGCTGTGTCAAGGACTTTGAAGAATCTGGAGGATCATGGGTGGATCTGCAGAATGACAGATCCGAAAGACCGGCGCAATACCTGTGTCGCTCTGACGGAGAGTGGGGAGGACATGCAGCAAAATATGACATGCACCATGCAGGAATTTGGCAGGGCAGTCATTTCGCAGATGGATGAACAGGATCTCAAAAAGCTCATAGTATGCCTGGATGAATTATATGACATTGCAGCAGAAGAAATCGAGAAGAGAAGTATGCGAAACAGAAAGGAAGGACAACATGGGAAAGATTTTTAAAAATATGATTCCATACTGGAAACCGCTGATCCTGGTGTTATTGCTGTTGTTTGTGCAGGCGTGGTGCGATCTGTCACTGCCGGCATACACATCGGACATTATTGACGTCGGAATTCAGAATCAGGGAATAAAACACATCCTGCCGGAGGCATTGACACCGGAGGAGTATGAGAAGGCAGAACTTTTGATGACGGATGAAGAGACGGCATCCTGGGAGGAAAGCTATGCGTTAAATGGCAGTGTGTACGAGCGGAATGTGACCGGGGAAGAACGGCTGGAGGAACTGGATGATACGTTTCTCGTACCGCTTCTTATGAATTATCAGATGTCTGCTATGGAGGAAAGTACATTTAAGAAACTGATGGCAGAGCAGATGCATACAGATGAGTCTGCGCTGGACGGAATGACGATCGAGCAGATCGGCGCGTCCATGGGCGTGGAATTAAAAACATTTGAAAAAGAGACGCAGAACGAGGACGGAAATACGACGACAGTCACCTGTGTGGATATGAGAGATCTGCTGCAGGCGATGGTATCCGGCGGCATGCTGGAAAAAGACCAGCTTTTATCAATGCGCGGGGAACTCAACTCGATGCTCGATGCCATGGGCAGTTCGCTTGTCAAATCGATGGGCGTGGCGTACGCGGCAGGCTGCGATGCGGCGGCAGGCGTGGATGTAGAAGCAATTCAGAAGTCTTATCTGTGGAAAGCCGGTTTGAAAATGGTGGGAATGGCTCTGATTATGGGGATTGCCACGGTCTTAGTCGGCTTTATCGGCGCCCGCATCGGTGCAGGAATCGGACGTGATCTCCGCGGAAAAATATTTAAGCGGGTGGTAAGCTTTTCCAATGCCGAGATGGATCGTTTTTCAACAGCTTCGTTAATTACCCGGAGTACGAACGATATCCAGCAGATTCAGATGACATGCGCGATTCTGATCCGTATGGTAGCTTATGCACCGATCCTTGGAATCGGCGGAATCTTAAAGGTACTGCAGACCGGTGCCGGTATGGGCTGGATCATTGTGCTTGCAGTGCTTGTAATTCTGGGATATGTGATGGTTCTGATGGCGGTTGCGATGCCGCGTTTTAAGCTGATGCAGAAACTGGTGGACCGCATCAACCTCGTGGCGCGTGAAATCCTGACAGGACTTTCGGTCATCCGGGCGTTCGGCAGGGAGAAAAAAGAGGAGCAGCGTTTTGACGATGCGAACCGCGATCTGACGAAAACCATGCTTTTTACAAACCGCGTCATGACATTTATGATGCCGGGAATGATGATGATCATGAACGTGCTTACGGTTGGAATTGTGTGGTTCGGCGCACATAAGATCGATCAGGGAACTATGCAGGTCGGCTCCATGACGGCGTTTATCACGTATGCGATGATGATTGTCATGGCATTCTTAATGCTCGCGGCAATGTCGATTATGCTTCCGCGTGCGGCAGTGGCTGCGGAGCGTATTGATGAGGTCATCCGCACGCAGTCCTCGATCGCGGAACCAATGCAGCCGGAGAAAATAAAAGAACACCGCGGCGTGATCTGTTTTTCCCATGTGAACTTCCGCTACCCGAACGCGCAGGAGGATGTGCTCTCGGACATTGACTTTGTTGCGGAGCCGGGAAAGACGACGGCAATCATCGGCAGTACCGGCTGCGGAAAGTCAACACTGGTGAACCTGATTCCGCGTCTTTATGATACCGTGCGGGGAACGGTAAAGGTGGACGGCGTTGATGTCAGAAATTATCCGATGCAGCATTTAAGAGATGCGATTGCTATGGTACTTCAGAAAAATACACTGTTTTCTGGAACAATGCTTGATAACTTAAAATGGGGCGATGAAAACGCTTCCATGACGGAACTTGAAGAAGTCTGCAAAATTGCCTGTGTCGATGAATTTATTGACCGCCTGCAGGACGGCTATCAGACCGAAATGGGACAGGGCGTTGTCAATGTGTCCGGCGGTCAGAAACAGCGCCTCTGCATTGCAAGAGCCATTTTAAAAAAGCCGAAGGTACTGATTTTAGACGATTCAACCAGCGCGGTTGATACGGCGACAGAAAGCAGAATCCGCGAAGGACTTGCAGAGAAACTGCCTGATATGACAAAAATTATTATTGCACAGCGCATATCTTCCGTGCGCCATGCGGATCAGATTATTATTTTGGACGGCGGAAGGGTAAGCGGTATCGGTACACATGAAAGCCTGCTTGCTTCCAACCGCATTTATCAGGAAATTTACGAATCCCAGAAGGAAGGAGCGGATTTATAATGGCAAAATATGTAGGATATAAAAGACCGAAAGACACGAAAAAGACAATCCGGCATCTGCTGGTATATTTAGGCATGCACAAATGGTCCTTTTTGCTGGTTGCCCTGCTGGTACTTATCAGTGCCGGAGCCAATATTACGGGAACATATCTTTTAAAGCCGGTCATTAACCGTTTTATCGTTCCGGGAGATTTAAACGGACTGGTGCGTGCCGTTGCGGCAATGGGCGTGATGTATCTGTGCGGCGCGCTGGCAACGCTCGGATACAACCGTTTAATGGTGAAGACCTCGCAGAAAGTCATCCGTGAAATCCGAAGTGATTTATTTGCACATGTACAAAAACTGCCTCTGCAGTATTTTGATGCGCATACACACGGCGAATTAATGAGCCGCTTCACCAACGATGTCGATGCCGTACAGGAAGCGATGAACAACAGCTTTGCAATGATTATCCAGAGTTTCATGATGCTTTTTGGTACGGTGATAATGATGATGGTACTCAGTATCCGGCTGTCGCTGATTGTTGTGGTATTTTTAATTGTTATGTTTGTGGTTATCCGCTTAAACGGAAAGCACAGCAAAAAATATTTTAACCGGCAGCAGGAGGAACTCGGCAAAATTAACGGATTTGTACAGGAAATGGCAGAGGGACAGAAGGTCGAAAAGGTCTTCAATCACGAAGCAAAAGACTATGCGCGTTTTTGTGAACTCAGTGAAAATTTCAGAAAGCAGTCCACCAATGCTCTGTCCTTTGCCGGTATGATGATACCAACCATTGTCAGTCTTTCCTATCTGAATTATGCGGTGTCTGCCTGCGCGGGCGGCCTGCTTGCAATCCGGGGACTGATGGATTTGGGAAGTCTTTCGGCATATCTGGTATATGTGCGCCAGAGTGCAATGCCGTTAAATCAGTTTACCCAGCAGGTCAATTTCCTGTTGTCTGCGCTTTCCGGTGCGGAACGCATTTTTGACATGATGGACGAACAGCCGGAAGTGGACGAAGGTAACGTGCATTTATGTCACGTTATAAAAAATGCGGACGGCACACTGACAGAATGTGAACAAAGCACACCGGATTACGCATGGAAAGTGCCGGAAAACGGCGGCTTCCGCTATGTTGAATTAAAAGGTGATGTGCGTTTTCAAAATGTAGTCTTTGGGTACACCGATAAAAAGCGCGTATTAAACGGCATTTCTCTTTTTGCAAAACCGGGACAGAAAATCGCAATCGTAGGACCAACCGGAGCCGGAAAAACGACGATGGTAAAACTGCTTATGCGTTTCTATGATGTAAACAGCGGAGCAATCTGTCTTGATGGACATAATATCAAGGATTTCAACCGCAGGGAACTGCGTGATGCATTCGGAATGGTATTGCAGGATACCTGGCTGTTCAAGGGAACGATCATGGAAAATATCCGGTACGGCCGGCTTGACGCAACGGATGAGGAAGTGATCGCGGCAGCGAAGGCAGCGAGAGCAGATCATTTCATCAAGACGCTGCCGGGTGGTTACCAGATGGAATTAAACGAGGATGCAAGCAATGTATCGCAGGGACAGAAACAGCTTTTGACTATTGCGCGTGCAATCCTTGCAGACAATAAGATCCTGATTCTGGATGAGGCAACTTCCTCGGTAGATACGAGAACCGAGATTGAGATCCAGAGGGCAATGGATAACCTGATGAGGGGAAGAACCAGCTTTGTCATTGCACACAGACTTTCCACGATCCGTGACGCAGATTTAATTCTTGTCATGAAGGACGGAGATATCATTGAGCAGGGCAGACATGAGGAACTTCTCGCAGCAGGAGGTTTCTATGCGAACCTTTATAATTCCCAGTTTGAGGATGTTGTAGATTAATTTTTTGGCGTTTCCGCAAAGCAGGCACGCACGATTGCATCATCCCCATACTTATCACGGATTTTATCGATGGCAGAATTTAATTTGGACAACCGCTCAAACTTATCCTGATCGAAAAGATTATATTGCTCATAGTTCTCGTCGGTTGCTTTGCTCGTAGAGACACCGAGCAGCCGGATGGGAGCGTGATCCCAGCCCTGGTCAAATGCATTGCAGGCTGCCTCATAAATCTTTTCGGTCACGTTAGTGGCAGAAGGCAGGGATAACTGCTTACAGCGGTGATGAAAGTCATTGTCCACAATTTGAACCTGCACCACGCTGATGTAGGCTTTATCATAACGGATGCGCGCACCCACAGTTTCACAGAGAGATAACAGAATGTGGTGCGCGTTTTCTGTATCTGTGACATCGTAAGGCAGAGTGACCGAGTTGCCATAACCCTTGTTGGCAGGAGATTCTGCAGTCACGGCAGAGGAGGAGATCCCATTGGCGGATTCCCACAGATAATCGCCCTGGGATTTAAAATTGGAGAGTAACATCTGGCGGTCTGCTTTTGCAAGTGCGCCGATGGTTGTGATCCCAAGAGAGCGCAGTCTTTTTGCAGTGGTTTTTCCACAGCCGTATAACGATTCCACCGGGAGCGGCCAGAACTTTGCCGACATCTCTTCCGGGAAAAGAGTATGCACGCGGTCCGGCTTCTCAAAATCAGATGCCATCTTTGCTAAAAGTTTATTTGTCGAGATACCGATATTGACGGTAAAGCCAAGCTCCTTATAAATCCGGTCTTTTAATTTTGTTGCGAAAACAACGGGATCACCGTAGAGTTTTTCCGTTCCGGTCATGTCGCAGAATGCCTCATCAATGCTGCATTGCTCGATCACCGGGGCAACCTCTTCCAGAATGCCGATAAATTTTCGGGAGGAAGCAGCATATAGTTCATGATCCGGCGGAACAATGACAAGATCCGGGCATTTTTGTCTGGCATGGGATAAAGGTTCGCCGGTCATAATGCCGTATTTCTTCGCAGAAGGAGATTTTGCAAGGACCACTCCGTGGCGCATCTTTTCATCGCCGCCGATTACGGCGTTGATGGTTCTTAAATCCAGTGCATCCGGGTTATCACGCAGGCGTTTCGCCGATTCCCAGCTCAAAAAGGCAGAGTTCACATCGACATGAAAAATGAGAGAGTGCATACAGATTCCTCCTGGTATCATAATGGTTTGTGCGAAACGCGTTCTACATTATGTACGAGTTTCGAGCTTTACATTACATCAATTATAGCAAACTCGAGGAAATCTGTAAACTAAAAACGAATATATGTTCGTATGTCATAACCCATACCAATCCTGTGTGTTGTGACACATAAAATTCACCGAATCGGGCATGATAGTAGCGAATAAGATGATTTTTGAGAGGTTTCAATATGTATATGATATGAGGGAATGCAATCAAAAGAGAAGGAGACACTGTGGAGCCGCCGGTTCTTAGAAGTCAGATTCTGCGTTTTATTCTGATTTATCAGAAATAAAATGCAGGATGTGAGTTCTTAGTACCGCTGCGAGCGACACGTAGCGGGAGCGTGTCTCCGAAAGTTTGATTGCATTCCCTCATATTTCAGTGCGTAGATTTACCTCTCAAAAATTATCGCAAGCATTATAAACAACGATGAGGTGATTTTATTATGGTAAATATTCGAAAAGCTGCCATGATCGGCTGTGGATTTGTAGGTTCGTCCTCTGCGTTTGCATTAATGCAGAGCGGCATTTTTTCCGAGATGGTAATGATCGATGTAAACAGGGAAAAAGCGGAAGGTGAGGCGATGGATATCGCACATGGACTTCCGTTTGCAAGGCCGATCCGGCTATATGCCGGAACTTACGATGACATTGTTGATGCGGCAATCATTATCATTACGGCGGGGGCAAATCAGAAGCCGGACGAGACGAGGCTTGATCTCATCCACAAAAATGTGGAAATTTATAAAACAATCATCCCGGAAATCGCAAAGCGAAACTGCGAGGGCATGCTTCTTATCGTTTCAAATCCGGTGGATATTCTCACTTACACAGCGTTAAAACTGTCCGGTTTCCCGGAGAACAGAGTGCTTGGTTCTGGAACGGTGCTTGACACGGCAAGATTAAAATATCTGATCGGGGAACATTTGAAGGTCGACAACCGCAGTGTGCATGCGTTTATCATCGGTGAACACGGGGACAGCGAGCTGGCAGCTTGGTCAAATGCAAACGTTTCCGGTGTGCGGCTCGATGCGTTCTGTGAGATGCGCGGACATTATTTTCACGAGGAATCCGAGGATAAAATTTATGAGGAAGTGAAAAACAGTGCCTATGAGATCATTCAGAGAAAACAGGCAACTTACTACGGAATTGCGATGGCGGTAAAAAGAATCTGCGAGTGTATCATAAGAAACGAGCAGTCCATTCTCCCAGTGTCTTCCATGATGCACGGAATTTATGGTATGGAAGATGTGGTCATCAGTATGCCTGCAATCGTCGGAAAAGATGGTGTGGAGGCAGTTGTACCGATCGAACTCGATGAGGAGGAACAGGAGCAGTTAAAAAAATCAGCCATGCTTTTAAAAGAATTAAACACTATGATAAAAACCGAACATGGTGTAAAATGAGTGTCGGAAGTTTTCGATAACATGCTTTAAAGACAGGTGTTTCACATGAAGATAAAAATTTTTGCACTGACACATAAAAAATTTGAAGTACCACAAGATAAAATGTACCAGCCGCTTCAGGTGGGCAGGGAGGAAAAAGAGGATCTTGGTTACCTCTGTGACAACACGGGAGACAACATTTCTGCGGAAAACTGTTATTACAGTGAACTGACCGGATTGTATTGGATATGGAAAAATGTACACACATATAAATATGTAGGAACCTGTCACTACAGAAGGTATCTTTTGAATGAGCAGGAGAAAATTTTTACAGAGGCAGAGTATCTGGAGCTTTTAAAGGACTATGATCTGATCACGACCAAAAGGGTGGTGCTGAACAACTCCTATCATTATGGTTTTGCGACAAATCATAATATTCATGCTCTCGATATGACAGGAGAGGTGATAAAAGAACTCTACCCGGAATATTACGATACATTTGTACAACTCGTGAACGGAACGGAAACGTATTTTGGCAATATGATCGTCACATCGAAAAAATGGTTTGATACATACTGTGAATGGCTGTTTCACATTTTTTTTGAGGTGCAGAAGCGGATCTGTCTGGAAAATGGAGAGGACGATTATCACAAACGGGTGTTTGGATTTATTTCCGAGTTCCTGTTGCTTGTGTGGGTGCGCGTAAATCATCTGAAGGTTTATGAGTGCAAAGTGGGCATGTTAGGAGAAAAGGCAGAGACACGCGAGATGAAAGAACAGCTTGCGAGTTACTTCTTTTCTATGGATGTTTTTGGTGCAAAAACGTATTTTGCGGAAATGTTAAAAAAGCGGCCGGATGTTCTGATGGAGGCATCTGACATCACAGGCGAGCTGAAACTTTCCATGCAGATCATTGCAACCATGGATCAGGAATTACAACGGACGGGGCATTGCTATCTGAGAAAAGAAAACCGTTTTCGGGAACTTATCACTTTATTTACGAGATTGAATGCAGTGATACGTGCATACCTGAGCGGACAGGTCACAGAGGAGGACAGGCGCTTTTTGATAGAGCAGAGTGTTAGCGAGACAGCAGTAAAAGTCGGTGTTTTTATTCTGCCAATTTCAGCGGAGCAGAAAGAGAAGCTGGAAACTGAGATATTAAAAGATTTGAATGCATAAAAATCTCTTGAAATTTACACTTTTATCTGCTATGATAAATAGGCTGTTTGTGAAACAGATAAAAGAATATATGCGGCTGTAGTTTAATGGATAAAACATCGGACTCCGACTCCGACGCTGCGGGTTCGATTCCCGCCAGGCGCAGTAAAAAGATGTCAGTAGTGGCATCTTTTTTTTCGCTCTAAAATAAATATTAAGAATTGGAAAAGCCTGCCATTCGTTGACAATAAACAGAGATAATGCTATTATGTAAAATGTTTGTTAGATTAATTTTTTTGTAATTGCAGAATAGGAAACAATTACATTTTTCATAATAGATACCGCAGACAAAATTCGGGTCTGTGACAGAAAGGTTTGGTAAAAATGGCTTCAACGAATCAGGATAATAAATCAAATAACATAGATATTCAGAAAATGGTAGAATTTGTAAAAAAGAATGCAAGATATTTTGTGGCAGGTGCACTGTTTGTTGTGATTTTACTTATTTTAGTGAAATTCACGGGAAATGGAACCGGAAATGCAAACAACAATAACGTGGCAGTTACTGAGACGGTTGTGACAGAAGAAGCATATGAGGAAAATGCAATCCCGGCAGTCAATGAGCTGATCAACAGCTACTTTACTGCTTATGCATCCGGAGATCTTGTCACATTACAGACACTGGCAACACCGATCACACAGAATGAGCAGAGTTATATCACACTGATCAGTCAGTACATTGAGCAGTATCAGGACATTAACTGCTATACAAAGTCCGGACTTGACAGCAATTCTTATATGGTAAATGTCAGCCTGAATGTGAAGTTTATGGGAGTGGAAACACCTGCACCGGGGCTTTATTTCTTCTATGTCAGAACAAATGACGATGGAAGCCTTTACATTGATAATCTTTACAGTGAGTACAACCTGTCCAGACAGGAGAGTGCGTTGGATACAAGCATCCGCAACCTTATCACGAACTTCTACAACAGCGATGATGTCATTGAATTACAGAATGATATCCAGCAGAAATACGAAGCTGCATTGTCAACAGACGAGAACCTGTTGAATCTCTGTGCAACGACTATTCCAAATGCAATTACTGAGTGGCGTAATACCATTGTGGCAGACGCAACAGAGAGTACAGAAGAAGTGCCTGCAACGGAAGAGGTTCCTGCAACAGAGACTCCTGCTGAGGAGACTCCGACAGACGAAATTCCAGCGGAAGAAACACCTGCAGAACCTGCAACAGAAACTGTATATACAATAGACAAGGTAAATGTCCGGTCAGGTGCAGATACCTCAGCAGACAAGCTTGGCTCTGTTGAAAAAGGAACGGCACTTACCAGAACCGGTACAGAAGGAGACTGGAGTATTGTTGATTACAACGGTACAACAGGTTATATTAAGAGTGAATTTTTATCAGCAGCAGCACCGGAGAATGTTTCTGAGACAGCGGCATCAGAAGCATTGACAGAGGGCACAACGATCATGCTCTCCAACACAACGAACATCCGGTCTTCCATGAGCGAGACAGCAGACAAAGTCGGAGTTGCCTATGCCGGAGAGAAGGTAACGGTTGTGATGAGTTATGCAGAAGGCTGGACAAAAGTAACCTGGAAGAATAAGACAGGTTATGTCAAGACCGATTTATTAAAATAAAAAAGTAACAGAATGCTACGGAGGCTTCCAGCAAATTGAAGTCTCCGTTTTTGTAGTTATTTGAAGCTGTACAAAATAGAATCATATGGAATAATGATAGGAAAAGGAAAAGTATGGAAGAAAACGGAATCCGTATCAATAAATTTTTGAGCGAAGCAGGGGTATGTTCCAGACGCGAGGCAGACCGTCAGGTTGAACTTGGAAATATTACCATTGATGGAAAAGTTGCGAAAACAGGCGCAAGAGTGCTGCCGGGACAGACGGTTTTGTTTCAGGGAAAGAAAGTTTTAAAAGAAGAGGAAATGATCTTAATTGCGTTCCACAAACCGGTTGGCATTGTCTGTACCGCAGAAAAGCGCGAAAAAAACAATGTGATCGATTATATTAATTACCCGAAGCGCATCTATCCGGTCGGACGTCTGGATAAAGATTCAGAAGGGCTGTTGTTACTGACGAACAACGGTGATATTGTCAATAAAATGATGCGCTCCGGGAATATGCATGAAAAAGAGTACATTGTTACAGTCAACAGACCAGTCACCGAGAGTTTTATCCATGGTCTGGCAAACGGAGTGCCGCTTGCTGAACTGAATACAATGACCAGAAAATGTCATGTAAAACAGATTGGAAAGAAACAGTTTAAGATTATTTTGACACAGGGACTAAACCGCCAGATCAGACGGATGTGTGAATATTTCGGTTATCGTGTGGAGAAACTTGTTCGTACAAGAATCATGAATATTGAACTTGGAGACCTGCCGGTTGGAACATACCGGGATGTTACACCGGAGGAGTACAGACAGCTTTTATCATTAATTAAAGATTCCTCCAATGAGACGGTCATCCCGAAGAAATATTCCAAAAGTGAGCGTATGAAAGAAAAATCAAAAAAGTAGAAATGGATGAAAAAAATGTCAGCAGAAGAGAGAATTGCCGAGTTAAAGAAAACACTCGAATATCATATTGACCGCTATTATAATCAGGACAGTCCTGAGATTTCAGATTATGAATACGACATGATGATGCAGGAGCTGAAGGGTCTGGAAAAAGAGCACCCGGAGCTTGTCACGCCGGATTCTCCGACACAGCGTGTTGGTGGAACAGCAAAAAGAGAAGCGGGTGTGCTTGTGCGCCACAATGTTCCGATGTTGAGCCTTCAGGATGTTTTTTCCAAAGAGGAAGTATTTAACTTCGTGGAGGAAATGCAGAAACAGTTAGATCATCCGGAATTTGTTGTGGAGTATAAAATTGACGGACTTTCCATGTCACTGCGTTATGAGAACGGAGAATTAATACTGGCGGAAACCAGAGGGGATGGAATTAATTTCGGTGAGGATGTCACTGCGAATGCGAAAGTGATCAAAGACGTAAAACAAAAGTTAAAGGACAAACCGGAGTATCTGGAGATCCGCGGCGAAGTATACATGAAAAACGCTGCATTTGAAAAGGTAAATGAGACACAGGAACTTCTTGGAAAAAAAGTGTTTGCCAATCCAAGAAACTGTGCAGCGGGAACACTCCGCCAGTTAGACAGCAAGGTGACGAAAGAGCGGGATCTTTCCATGTTTATTTTCAATATCCAGCAGGTGCGTGGCATGGAGTTTGCAACTCATACCGAAGGATATGAATTTTTGAAAAAGCAGGGGATCCATGTCATAGACGATTACAAAGTCTGCACGACCGCAGAGGAAGTGTGGGATGCGATCACGGCAATTGGTGAAAACCGCGGAAATCTGGCATATGATATTGACGGCGCTGTGGTGAAGATCAATCGTTTTTCTGACCGTGAGCAGTTGGGAGAAACATCCAAAGTACCGCGCTGGGCAATCGCATACAAATATCCACCGGAGGAGAAAGAGTCCAGACTATTAAATATTGAACTTTCGGTAGGAAGAACCGGAAGAATCACACCGACGGCAGTGTTCGAGCCGGTGCGCCTCTGCGGAACTTCTGTTTCGAGGGCAACTTTGCACAATCAGGATTTTATTGATGATCTGGATATCGGAATTGGAGATACAATTGTAGTTTATAAGTCGGGGGAGATCATTCCGAAGATCAAGGAAGTGAAGAAAGAGAAAAGACCTTCTGACTGGAAACGGTTTGTGATCCCGGATGTCTGCCCTGTTTGCGGTGCAAAGACAGAGAGGGAGAAAGACACTGCGGATATTAAGTGTACATCACCAAACTGTCCGGCACAATTAGAACGCCATATTATCAACTTTGTAGGGCGTGACGCAATGGACATCAAAGGTTTTGGTACGGTTTATATTGAAGAACTTGTCCGTTTAGGGTATATTAATAATGTCGCTGATGTTTTTGTGCTAAAGACACATCGCGATGAATTGATCGATCAGGGAATTATCGGAAAAGAAAAAAATACGGATAAGCTCTTGGATGCGATCGAGAAATCAAAAGAGAACGATGCCTATAAGCTTCTCACCGGACTTGGGATTCCAAACGTGGGAAAGGCAGCCGCAAAAGCGATCATGAAGTATTTTAAAGATATGGATCATTTAAAGGAAGCTTCTGTTGAACAGCTCACAGAGGTCAACGATATCGGAGAAGTGAGTGCGCTTTGTATCCGGAATTTCTTTACAGATGAAAAAAATATCGAAATTTTAGACCGCTTGAAAGAGTATGGCGTGAATATGCGGGCGGAAGAGACAGAGACGGTGGAATCTGTTCTGACAGGAAAGACGGTTGTAGTAACAGGAACACTGCCGACATTAGGACGAAAAGAAGCGTCTGAGCTGATCGAAAAATATGGTGGAAAGGCTTCTGGTTCCGTCTCAAAAAAAACAGATTACGTGCTTGCGGGAGAAAATGCAGGAAGCAAGCTGACCAAAGCACAGGAACTTGGAATTCCTGTTATTTCAGAAGAACAGTTGAAAGAAATGCTTGGAATTTAGTTTTTACTGTACTGGAAGATATAGCAGGATATACTGTCGAAAATAGGAGAGCGATTCTGATCGCGAGGAAGGGTTTGTAAGAAGATATGCCAATTAAGACACAGAGTGATTTGCCGGCAAAGGAAATATTGGAAAAGGAAAATATATTTGTTATGGACGAAAATCGTGCGACACATCAGGATATCAGAGCAATCAACATTGCAATCTTAAACCTGATGCCGTTAAAGGAAGATACGGAGCTTCAGCTTTTACGCTCGCTTTCAAACACACCGTTACAGGTAGATGTGACGTTTGTAGCAGTGTCTTCCCATGAGTCAAAAAACACATCAATGAGTCATCTGAATAAGTTTTATGAGACATTTGCAGACATTAAAAATCGTTATTTTGATGGTCTGATCATTACCGGAGCGCCGGTGGAACAGATGGAATATGAAGAGGTGGATTATTGGAAGGAAATGTGCGAGATCTTTGAGTGGAGCAAGACACATGCCACCTCTACCTTACATCTCTGCTGGGGTGCGCAGGCAGGGCTCTATTATCATTATGGTTTGAGGAAATATCTGCTTCCGGAGAAAAAATTCGGTGTGTATGAGCATCATGTGATGAACCGTAAAGTACCGATTGTCCGAGGCTTTGATGACTATTTTATGGCACCGCATTCGAGACATACTGAAGTGCGAGCAGAGGATATCCGTGCCGTGAAGGAACTGACGATTTTAGCAGAATCAGAGGAAGCCGGCGTGTTCCTTGCCATTGCAGATGAGGGACGTAAAATTTTTGTGATGGGACATCCGGAATATGACCGGGTTACCCTCGACAAGGAGTACAAACGTGATAAGGATAAAGGTCTGGACATCAAAATGCCTGTCAATTATTATCCGAATGATGATGACACACAGAAACCGAGACTGCAGTGGAGATCACATGGAAACATTCTCTATTCAAACTGGCTGAACTATTACGTGTATCAGACGACACCGTTCCAGTTCATTAATACGGATGAGATTGTGGGAAAATAATTCAACTGCAAAGAACTTTTGCAAAATCGTAAAAAAATAGGGTATACACAGTTCAATTAAGATTGGTGTATACCCTATAACTTTTATAACATTTGTGCGTTCCATTTTAATTTATCCTTGCTTGGGACAATTTTATTTTCAAATTGCTTACCGATAGCTTTTAAAGCACTGTCCTTAGATCCATATATGCGTTTTCTGTGGATTTGAATACCTTTACCGTAACATTGAGTTATCTTCTATATTAAGTGAAGAACAGGACGCATTTGATAATATGCCAGAAGGATTACAGAGCAGCTATAGAGGAATGTGTTCTGAAGATGCAATTGATAATATGGAAGAAGCGAGTGAGAAACTTGACGAAGTAATTGAGTTGTTGGGTGATATTGTGTAAAATGGAAATATGTAAATAATAGATTTACATGTGCGATGTTATAACATTGTATTGACAATGGATAAAATGGGAACTATAATATAATTAAAGGAAGGTGATATATATGGCAAATACGAATGTAACTATGAGAATTGATGAAACTTTAAAGGCTCAATTACAGGAACTTATGTCTAATTTAGGTCTTGATATGACAACTTTCTTTACAATGGCTGCAAAACAGGCGGTAAGAGAACAAGCGTTGCCATTTAAGCCAGATATGAATGAAACACCTAATATTGAAACCTTAAAAGCAATGGCAGAAACGGAGTATTTAATTAATCATCCAGAAGTGAGAAAAACGTATGATGACGTTGATAAAATGATGGAGGATATTCTTGGATGAAATATGAAGTACAACCGACAACAAAGTTTGAAAAAGATTTAAAATTATGCAAAAGCAGAGGTTATGACATTGAGTTAATTAATCAGATTATCAAAAAACTTGCTAATGGAGAAAAGCTAGAAGAGAAAAATAAGGATCAAGATTTGCATGGAAACTGGGAAGGATATAGAGAATGTCACATATTACCAGATTGGTTGTTAGTATATAAGTATATAGAAGACGAATTAATTTTATATCTTACTAGAACTGGAACGCATAGTGATTTATTTTAATTAATGAATTGGAATTGTCGTAAGGCAGTTCCTTTTCTGTTAAAATGGAGAATATAATATTGAGGTGATAAACTATAATGATAGTTTATTATAAATTAGCAAATGTTTTAAAAGAAAGAAAAGAAATCAGTGTAATGAAATAAAAGTGTAGTCTTCATATAGCATCTGACGGAAATAAAAATCTGTCAGGTGCTATTTTTATTCAGCATCGGTCACGTGGAACGTACCAAGCAGTGGAAAAAATATAATTTTATTGGCAAAAGAACAAAAAAACGATATGATAGAACTTGAGTATTAAACAAATGCAAGGAGCACCGCATGTACATTATTATATGCTTAGACGACAATAACGGACTTGCCTTCAACCACAGAAGACAGTCGCAGGACCGCATCGTAGCGGAAGATATCAGCAAAACAGTTGGAGAAAAGAAACTTTGGATAACTGATTACAGCCGGAAGCTGTTTCAAGCTGTTTCGAATTTAGAAATCAGTGAAAATCCAAAAGAGGAAGCGAAAGAAGGAGAATATGTTTTTCAGGAATTGGAAACATTGGATACAGGTGACAAACGGATTGAGCAGTTCATAATCTATCGCTGGAACAGAGTATATCCAGCAGATGTTTCTGTTGAGATAGGAGTTGAATGGAAACTGACAGAAACGGAAGAGTTTCCCGGCTTTTCACATGAAAAAATTACAAAAGAAATTTATTGCAGAGAGTAGAAGGAGAAAAAGCAGAACGAAAAGTGTTTTGTAAGAGTAAGGCAATGAGGAAGAACAGAGAAATTTTAAAATGGAAAAATAATATGAGAGCACTGGCGATGGTGATTTGTCTCGCATTGACGATGCAGTTTGCTTCTGGATGTGGAACGACAGAATCAGCACAGAGTACACAGGAAAATGCAACGACAATCGAGGAAACATTTGATTTTGCAGCCGTTCCGGCATATGATGGAAAGGCATATGTTGCAGTCAATGATAACGTTCCTTTTTTTACAGAGGAAGAGTTGAGCAGTGCTTCTTATGAGACGTATGGAGAATTGGATCCGCTTGGAAGATGCACGGTCTGTGTGGCGAGCGTGGGACAGGATCTGATGCCGGCGGAGGAGCGTGGGAATATTGGTGCGGTAAAGCCGACCGGCTGGCATACTGTGAAATATGATTTTGTTGATGGAAAATATTTGTATAACCGCTGTCATCTGATAGGTTATCAGCTTACAGGAGAAAATGCAAATGAAAAAAATCTCATTACCGGAACCAGATATTTGAACATAGAGGGAATGCTTCCGTTTGAAAATATGGTAGCGGACTATGTGAAAGAGACAGATCAACACGTTATGTATCGTGTGACGCCGGTTTTTGAGGGTGACAACCTTCTGGCGGCAGGTGTGCTGATGGAGGGAAAATCGGTTGAAGACAACGGAGAAGGTGTTTTATTCTGCGTTTTTGCATATAATATGCAGCCGGGAGTGTCAATTGATTATGCGACAGGAGAAAGCTCTGCGGACGGAACAATTGTAAATGATACCAGTGCGCAGGAAGAAACTTCACAGTCCGAAGAAACGCAGACATATGTACTGAACACGAACACACATAAATTCCATAAGCCGGGATGTTACAGTGTAGAGAAAATCAAACCGGAAAATTATGCGGAATTTACAGGAACGAGAGAGGAAGCGATTGCATATGGATATGATCCATGTAAAAACTGCAATCCATAAGAAAATGAACAAGATAGAAATTACAGATTTAACTTTACCTGAATTACAGGTGTATACAAGCCTCAATGAGGCGCAGTTATTACATTATTATGAACCGGCACCGGGAATTTTTATTGCTGAAAGCCCTAAGGTGATCGAGAGAGCATTAGAGTTCGGATGTGAGCCCATCTCCCTTTTGATGGAGCAGAAGGATTTCGATACCTGTGGAAAAAATATCATTGCACAATGCAAAAACACACCGGTTTACACGGCAAAACTTGAGGTGTTAGAACAGATTACAGGATATAAACTTGCAAGGGGAATGTTGTGTGCCATGCATCGTCCTGCAATGCCTTCGGCAGAAAAAGTCTGTAAAAATGCAAGGCGTATCGCAGTGTTGGAAAATGTTGTAAATCCAACAAATGTAGGAGCGATTTTCCGGTCAGCGGCGGCACTGAACATGGATGCGGTGCTGTTGACGTCTGCGTGCAGTGATCCTCTTTACCGCAGGGCAATCCGTGTGAGCATGGGAACTGTATTTCAGGTGCCGTGGACTTACATTGAAAATAAAAATGTCTCCTGGCCACAGGGTGGGATGGACTTATTGCATGAGTACGGATTTAAGACGGTTGCTATGGCACTTCGGAATGATTCTGTCCGTATTGATGATGAAAAATTACATGCAGAAGAAAAGCT
>OGQX01001634.1_pt1 | contig 19526 bp, 18 predicted proteins | sample 1553291 | NCBI WGS metagenome assembly OGQX01 (sample SAMEA2580030, study PRJEB22360) | human gut metagenome | biome: human gut; feature: human-associated habitat; material: faeces | place: Denmark | collected 2008/2010
GGCGGCGACCCACAGGAATGGGTGGATGGCATCAATGAGATTCTGGCCAAGGAAGATTCTCATAAAGGGATTGGAGGATGACGAATATACCGTCACCGAAATCAAGACAGCGGACGGTTACACTCTGCTGAAAAAGGGAATTGCAGTGGTGATTTCCCGGAAGGACGCTTCCGCCTCTGCCACCGTGGATGGGAAACAGGCCGCGATGCTGGCAGACAATGGAAGCGCCAATGCCCTTGTACCCCTCAGCGTAGTGAACACCAGCGGTTTTGACCTTCCGGCCACCGGCGACCGGGGTGTGTGGATGTATGGTCTGGCCGGTATTCTGCTCATGACCGCCTCCGCTGCCTGCATCATCATTGCCCGGAAGAGATTCAAGTAACCGGAAGAAATTCAAGTAAATTGTACTGCCCCGGAAAATCCTTCCGGGGCAGTGTCATGTCGGGGAGGAAGAACGTGAAGCGGGGATATTTGCAGATACTTCTGGCGGCTGTGCTGTTTCTGCTGGCATTGGGGCTGACGATGTATCCCGTTGTCAGCAACTGGTATATCGGGCGGCACCAATCCAGGATACAGACCGAATACCGGGAAGTGTTGGAACAGACGGACACCGCCAAGTTGGACAGCATCCGGGAAAAAGCGGTGGCGTACAACAAAACCATTACCCCCGGGGCTGCGGAGGAAGCCTACTCCCAGGCATCCATTCGACTTGCTGCGGAAGATTATGTTAACCAACTGAATGTAAGTGGAAGCGGGATAATGGGGTATGTGGAAATACCGAAAATCGGCGTGGACCTTCCTATCTACCATGGAACAGGCGGGGATTCTCTGGACAGAGGAACGGGACACCTGCTGGGTTCCTCTTTGCCGGTGGGTGGAGAAAGCACCCATACCATCATTACCGGTCACAGCGGCATGGCTTCCCAGAAGATGTTCACGGATCTGGAGCAGCTGCGGGAGGGGGATATTTTCTATCTGCATGTTCTGGATGAAACCCTTGCCTATGAGGTAAGGGAAATTCATACGGTTCTGCCCCATGATACCACCTATCTGGGAATCGAACCCGGTGAGGATCTGTGTACGCTGGTGACCTGTACGCCTACCGGCGTAAATACCCACCGCCTGCTGGTACAGGGAAGCCGCATCCCGTATGTCCCGGCGGAAGAAACAGAGGCTTCTGCTGAGACTCATGAGGAAAATACGGATTCCCACTGGGAGAAACAGTATTGGCTTGGTGTTCGTCTGGGGCTGGCGGCGATGGTTTTCCTGACGCTGGTGGCGGGCGCGGTGCTGTATATCCGGAGAAACAGAGGAAGGGCAGTCCATAGGAAAGGAGGGCGCTATGTCAGAAAGTAAGGGAAAGATCCTTTTTGTGATTTTGGCAATTTTGCTTCTGCTGTTCGGCGGCGGGACGATTCTTTATCCGTCTCTCAACGGATTATGGGTTGAACGAACCATGCACAGGGATTCAGAGGACTTCCTGCTTCTGTTGGAGGAAGACGCAGAGAGAACAGCGGAGGAGAACTCCCACGTCATTCCGGGGGATCCGGGTACTCGCGAGACCGCGGAACCACAGATGCCCTTGGAGCACACCCAACTCTGGCTGGATATGAAAGCCTACAACGAAGCCATCTTCCGGGAGGGGCAGAAAGGGCTGTCCGATCCTTCTGCTTATGAAGACGCCTGTTTCCGGCTTTCCGACTATGGCCTGGACAGCGAAGTGTTTGGTGTTCTCTCCATTCCAAAGCTGAATTTGCAAATGCCAATCTATATGGGGGCCACAAAAGAAAATATGGCAGCCGGTGCGGCGGTCATGGGGCAGACCAGTCTGCCTATAGGTGGCAGCGATACCAACTGTGTCCTTGCCGGACATCGGGGATGGAACGGCGCGGCATATTTTCTGTACATCAACCAGCTGGAACCGGGAGATACCGTCACTGTTACCAATCTATGGGAGACGCTGAATTACAAAGTATCAGAAGTGAGGGTGATATCGCCCAATGATGTGGAAGCCATTCTCATCCAGCCGGGGCATGAATTATTAACCCTGCTCACCTGCCATCCGCCTGCTTCCGGAGGAAAGCAGCGGTATCTGGTGTTTTGTGAAAGAACCTATCTGTAAATTTATGACATAAGGGACTTCGCATCTGCTCGTTACCGAGCAGAAACCTTAAATACTGGTTTATGGTCGTAACGAATTGGGGTGAAGCGCCCTGCGCTTCGAAATGGAGGTTTCATGAAGAAGAAAAGAATTGTAAGACTGTTCACCATGTTCTGTGTCCTGACCCTGCTTGCAGCGTTTATGGCCATTCCCGCCAGCGCCGCCGCAAGCAATGTGTCCGGCGCCATTGAAGGCACCTGGAATGCGGCCAAAGGACAGGTGCAGACCATTGTCAATAACGTAGTGTTCCCCGTCATCGACATGATTCTGGCGGTTCTGTTGTTCGTCAAGATCGCAACGGCGTATATGGACTATAGAAAACACGGACAATTTGAGTTCACCGCACCGGCGATTTTGTTTGCCTGTCTGCTGTTCGCCCTGACGGCACCCAGTTATATCTGGAGTATCCTTGGCTGAGAAAGGGAAAACGGTGACAGCCTTTGTTTGACTGGTTAGGAGATATCCTCTCGGGGCTGGGAGATGCCCTGAGCGTGGTGTTCGAAGGGGTCGGCGCGGACATCGCCGTGGATATCTGGAACGCACTGGTAGAGTGGATCTACAACACGGTCTTTGATGCGGTGGCAGACCTGTTCACCAGCATGAACAATATGGGCGCTGAGATTTTCAGCCTCAGCTGGGTGAACGCTGTGGTGCGGCTGTTCACCCTCTTCGGCTGGGCACTTTTCACGGTGGGGGTGGTCGGCGCTGTGTTCGAGGTGGCTATAGAGTCGCAGTCCGGCAGGGTCAGTATCAAGGGTGCTGCGCTGAATGTGCTGAAAGGCTTCTTTGCCTGCGCGCTGATAGGCGTACTCCCGGTGGAGTTGTATAAGTTCTGTGTTTCCCTGCAAAACAGCTTCGCCGGTGACCTGACCCGAATCTTCTCCAGCGCCCAAGGTACCACAATCGGGGAAATCACGGTGTTTATTCTGCGCGCGGTGTTTCGGCAGGGAACGCCGTCGGAGCCTGTGCTGAAGCTGCTGTTCTTTTTACTGTGTCAATTTGACAAAGTTGTTCGGCAAGGGACAAGAGCCTTCTGCGGACTGGTGTCGCAAAAACCTGACTTTTGACAAGGTCAGAGTTTATAATCCTACAACAGCGCCCAGCGGCTATAACGCAATTATCAACCCATTTTTTGACACCAGCGCAGGAGGATGGGCAGGTCTGCGGTGCGCCGCGTCCAGCCAAAATGGTGTATTGACACTGACAGGAAACACAGATGCGGATGACGCCAATCTCGCATATGTCTACACCTCAAATGTTGCTGCAGATGCAGGTGACATCATTTACTATGCGGCTACCATGACGGATGTTTCCGGTACAGTATCCTCTATGGAAATCGGCTTTGAAGAAGCCGGCAGGCAATCCTTCCCTGTTTCCAAGGCATCGCCAGGGACAACGAATTCGTATAGACTCTCCTCGTTCTATATTGCTAAGTCCAGCAGTGGGATTTCTCTATGGAACAAATACGAGTATGCTAATAGGAGTGCTGTAGCGAATCAACAGGTCAAATTGCAGGATGTTGTAGCAGTGAACCTGACGACAACCTTTGGCAAGGGGCAAGAGCCTACCTACGAATGGTGTTGCCAGAACCTGATCCCCTCCGAGTACGTAGCGTCCCCCAGCTTTACCAATGGAAATATTAAGTTTGACTCTGCTGATCATCCGGGCTACATGCCCGAAGAAGAAACTGCTGCCACCGCCCTGCCGCCCAGTCTAACGGACGAGATGCCGGAAGATGCATTCCTAGGCGAAGCAATGGAGCTGAATGCCATGACAGATGTGGAGCAGATTTTAGAACTGGCTCAAGCCGGACTGCCAGATGGCTTTGCCATTTGCGGCTGGCTGGTGGATGCTGGCCATGGTCAGCAGCTCTATACCTCCGATGATTTGCAGGCTCTCTTAAATACTCTACATGAGATGGATTTGGAATACACCGTCAGCATCTCGTCAGTCTTCGCGGTTTTACCTGTAGCGTAATTATCATCCAAAAGCAGAATTTGTTCTACCGGAACACCAATGTGTTCGGCTGCTTTGCGGCAAAACTTCGGGGCGAACCTGGTGGTTGCAAAATCGTCGCAGGACCACATGTTCCCGAACAAATCATATATGCCGAGCTGTATTAGACAAAAACCGAGCGGTTCATGGGGGCCGGCAGCAGGACATGGAGACTATCACCCCTTGCATACGTAGCCTTGATTGCGGAAATCACATTGAGTTTATCCTCTATCGTGTTGCAATAAGTACTCCACATATAGTTACGCATGGTCGCAATAATCTGCTCTAGCGGCAACGCTAACCCCATTTTCTGATAATAAAGTGCCGTCCCATGATAACATGATGGCGTAATAATTTCCATGATCCCCGGATCATAGGCGGAGTGGTTTTCATCCCAAATCCAAGGCGTTGTTGCGCCGCAGTCCGGCATGGAGTCAACAAGTGTTCCGCAAAAATTAAATAGATATGTGTTTCCACGCCCTTCACCAAACAGTGTATAATATTTTCGTGTGCCTTGATTCTGCGGTAAAATATAGTCCAGCATGAAATGGGAAAAAAGAAAGGTCGTATGTTGAGGAAAAGAGGCTTATCTTGAAAATGGACACAAAGAGTATTCCCTATTTTTTCGCCGATGTGGAGCGCTCAAGTCAATAATAGGACACATTTTGGAATTTTTAGACCTACAAAACAGGTGGCGATTATGTTAAACTGTTAATGCTGGATACCATTGAGTACACCCGGTACAAAACCGGAAAAGACTGCTCCGGCATCTGCAATGCTTTGTCCAGCTTTGTCATCAAACTGACTTCTTCTGTTTCCTCTTCTCTGGGTTTGTTCATTCTCGGCCTGTCCAATTACATTCCTGTTCCGACTGAGAGCTTTGAAGATATCGCGGCAGCCGGAGTGACCCAGCCTCAGGAAGCTATGGATGTGATGTGGGTGATTTATGCGTTGATCCCTCTGATTGGCACCTTGCTGGGTGTCCTGGTAATGGGCATCTACAAGCTGAAGGATAAGGATGTTGAACTGATGGCCAAGTGCAACGCCGGTGAGATCACCCGCGAAGAGTGCGAAGCACAGCTTTCCAGAAAATACTAAGGATGTGACCCTATGACCTCCGATACCATCCATCAGGTGATGGAGCAATACATAGCGAATGGAGAAATGGCAGGCGGCGCCCTGATCGTCCGCAAGAATGATGAGATCGTCTTTGACGGAAAATGGGGTTGGGCAGACATTTCTGCCCGGAAGCCTGTTACCGATGATACGATTTTCCGCATGGCATCCATGACCAAGGTGGTCACCGGTGTTGCCATTATGAAGCTGATCGAAGCCGGTAAGCTGGGCCTTGATGATCCCATTTCCAGGTATCTTCCTCAGTTTGCGGACCAGAGGGTTTGCAACGATCCGCGCTACGAATTCAAACCGGGAATGAGTATGCTTTCCCTAATCCCCAAAATACTGTTCTTCCGCATGGATAAGGTACGAACGGTTTCTGCTGAGAGAGAAGTGACCATCCGGGATCTGCTCAGCCATGCATCCGGCCTGCAGCAAGGCGTGGCCGGTATGATCGCTATGATGAAGCACAATAAAAAGGATACGCTGGAGCAGCGGATCGATGCCTACAGCCGCTACGGCCTGGATTTTCAGCCGGGAACTGCCACCAGTTATTCTCCCTGGGCGGCCTTTGATGTGCTGGGTTATCTGATTGGAAAGGTAACCGGTAAGTCTGTGGCTGATGCTTACCGGGAGCTGGTATTTGAACCTCTCGGCATGGAAAGCGCCACATTCCGCCTGACGGATAAATCCAATCTTGCCCGAACCTATACCCGTAAAAAAGAGAAACTTGTGGATATCACCGGCACCTCCAAGGATCTGGAAAGCATCCTGCGAATTGAGCCGGACAGTGGCTATGTTGCTGGCTGCGGTGGTCTCTACTGCACTGTAAAGGACTACGAAAAGCTGGCCCGGATGCTCTGCAATGAGGGCGACGGCTTCCTGAAGCCGGAAACCGTGGACTTGATGGCTACGGAAGCTCAGGAAAAGCATCTGGAGCCGGAACCCGGACAGGTGTGGGGACTGAGTGTCCGCATCCGGCAGGAGGACAAATTCTGTACCCCTGGCACCTATGGCTGGAGCGGTGCGCTGGGCACCCATTTCTTTGTATCACCGAAGGATAAGCTGGAGGCGGTGTTTGCCACCCACCGCCCCGATTTGGGCGGCTCCGGCTCCTATATCAGCCGGAAGGTGGAGGAACTGGTGTTTTCTATCTGGGGCAATTGAAAAATTGACGGACGCAGGACTCGTCTGTCCTGCGTCCGTTTTCCTTATAAGATATGATCCGCACTGTTGCGGTATTGGATCGGTGTAGAACCGACCCGGTTTTTGAACAGATAATTGAAGTTGTTGATGTCGTGGATGCTCACTTGATGGGCAATTTTGTTGGCCGGAAGATTGGTGGTTTTTAACAGAATCTTCGCCTGGTTGATCCGCAGCCAGATCAGATAGTCATGAGGGGAGAAGCCGATGTACCGTTTGAATTCCTTGGAAAGATGGTATTTATTGGTCCGGGTCAGTTCTGCCAGAGTGTCCAGAGAAATATCCTCCATAAATTGCTGCTCCATGTGCTTCATAGCCTGCTGGACGGATTTTGGAATAATCAATTTAAGGGCGTGACAATGGCTACCGTGCTGTTGACTTTTGCCAAAATAGGTTTGGCATTTGGCGTAGGGTTCTATAAAACGGCGGTCACCTCCGTACTTGGAATTTATGCAATTCTTATAGTGCCGCAAAGATGGAAGATTCGGTTTCGAAAATAGGTCTGGCTTTTGGAGACCTATGTCGAATGGGAAAACACAGTGCCACTGCATATGTTGATGTAGTAAATTCGAGATGTGGATTTGGAAATCAAAGGTGTCCAATTTGAACCGGAACGGATAAGTGAAACCGACATGTGGGCAATCGCTGTCTCATTTAAGGTGAAGAGGAAAGAAGATCAGCTTGTACTGATGCAGAAGCTGGAAACATTGTACGGAGTGACCTGCTTTGGAGGCGTTATAAATGGAACAAAAATATTACTTAGCCATCGACATCGGCGCCTCCTCCGGGCGGCATATTGTGGGCTGGATAGAGGGGGAAAAGCTGCAAACGAAAGAGGTCTATCGCTTTCCCAACGGTGTTGTGGAGGAAAATGGACACCTGACGTGGGACATTCGCATGCTGTTTTCTAATGTAGTGCGGGGGATTTTGGAGGCTTTCAAGCAGTTTCAGCACATTGAAAGCCTGTCCATCGACACTTGGGGCGTGGATTATGTGCTCTTGAAGGGCGACGAGGAAGTGTATCCAGTCTATTCCTACCGGGACAGCCGTACCGAAGCGGTTATCCCGCAGGTGCGTGAAAAAGTGCCGTTTTCCGAACTGTATGCCCACACCGGGTGCCAGTTTCAGCCTTTCAACACCGTTTATCAGCTCTATGACGAGAAGATAAACGGACGGCTGGATGGTGTCACGGATATGTTGATGATTCCTGAATACCTCATGTGGAAACTTTGCGGTGTCAAGGCGCGGGAATACACCAACGCTACCACCATGGGCATGGTGAATGCCGAAACCGGAGAATTTGATTTGGAGATCGTGGAGCGGCTTGGGTATCCTGCTCACCTGTTTCCCAAACTAAGCCAACCGGGTACGGTGCTTGGCAACCTCCGTCCCGAAATTGCTGCGGCGGTGGGCGGCAACTGTCAGGTTGTCCTCTGCGTCACACATGACACGGGTTCCGCCGTCGAGGGAATCCCCATGGAGGGCAACCACCCGTATATTTCCTCCGGCACATGGTCGCTTTTAGGGGTGAAAACCCCCAAGCCCATAACGGACAGTGGCAGTGAAAAGGCTAACTATTCCAACGAGGGCGGCGTGGGCTACAACCGCTATCAGAAGAACATTATGGGGATGTGGTTGGTCAACGAGCTGCGGCGGAATATCTGCCCGGAAATGCCGTTCCCTGAGATTGTCAAAGCCGCCGAAAGAAGCATCTGCGGTCTGCTAGTGGATGCCAATGCACCAGAATTTTTTGCGCCCACGAGCATGAAAGCAGCATTTGACAAGGCAACAGGCGGCAACTTGGAAACCGTTGGTGACTATTTCTATTGCGCTTACCGCTCTTTGGCGTTAAGCTACCGGAAAGCCATCGATGAGCTGGAAACTACCACGGGCAAAAAATACGAAAAGCTGTACATTGTCGGCGGCGGCGCAAAAAATATGTTCCTCAATGCCCTGACAGCCGAGGCAACCGGAAAAGAAGTCATTGCCTTGCCCATTGAGGCCACCGCTCTGGGCAATTTGAAAATACAAATGGAGGTCATGTGATGTTGGTCGAAACCAAAGCCAAAATTGGCGTATTTGCCATCGCACTGGGTGCCTATCTGCCCCAGTTTCCTAGTCTGGTGCCTGAATTTCAGAGCCAGTATGAAGTGTTCAAGAAGTCTCTGCCGAATTCCGTGGAGGTCATCGATGGTGGTATCGTTACCACCAAGGAACTTTCATCCGCAGCCGGCAATAAATTCCGAGCCGCTGATGTGGATCTGGTCATTGTTCAGCTCCTCACTTATGCCACCTCTTACAATATGCTTCCCGCTGTCCGGGATTTGGATGTGCCAGTGGTTCTGGTGAACTTGCAAAAGAAGAAGGCTCCTGACTACGCCAATACTGACACTGCTACCTGGCTGGGTGAACTGTACGCCTGCGGTGCGGTCGGCGAGATGGTTGCTGATCTGGAACGTGCAGGAAAGCGCCACGCTGTTATCACTGGAGTGGTGGAGGGTGGCGATCTTGTTGCCAAAGCAGAAATTGAGGACTGGTGCAAAGCCGCTCAGGTGCGCCGTCGCTTCCGGGATACTAATCTGGCGCAGATTGGCCGTCCATACCCCGGCATGATGGACTTGTACATTGACGAAACCAATCTCTACAACCGGATGTTCCTGTACACCAAGCAGTTCGACTGGGAGAAAATGTGGGCGATTGCTGATAACATCACCGATGAAGCAACCATATATGCTAAGGCACAGGACATTCTGGACACCTTCGACCTCGAGGGTGGCGGTACGATTGAAAAGGTCTGGGATATGGCAAAGTATGTGATTGCCTTTGAGCAGTGGGTGAAGGATGAGAAGATTGCTTTCATTGCTTCTCACTATGATGGCTTTGCACAGGGTAAGGCTGGCGTCCTGGACAGTATGCTGATCCCAGCATTCTCGATGCTCATCAAGCAGGGTGTGGCTTGTGCAGTCGAGGGTGATATCAAGGTATCCATGGCAATGAGCATCCTTAAGACCATTGCAGGCTGCGGTCAGTTAAGTGAGATGTATTCTATCGACTTTAACGAGGATATCTGTATCATCGGTCACTCCGGTTCCGGAGATGCTGATATCTCTGAAAAAAAGCCCACCATGAAGATCGTCCCTATGTTCCACGGCAAGACTGGCGGCGGATACCTGACCCAGTTCTATCCTCACCTCGGTCCTGTGACCTACCTGGGCATTACACAGGACAAGGATGGTCATTTTAAGTTTGTTGTGGCTGAGGGCGTGAATGAACCCGGCCCCATCTTCATCTTTGGGGATACCAATATGCGTACGCGTTTCGCTTGCGGCGCACGTGAATTCTGCAACCGGTGGGGTGAAGCAGGCCCTACTCATCATATGGCGGCTACTTCCGGCCGTTACATTGACACCATTTTGAAAGTGGCAAAGATTTTTGATGTTCCTGTGGACATTATAACTCGATAAAAAATTTGAAGGCAAATTACTATGGTAAATTGTTTTGTTTCTAATGAAATATCCTACCACGAAAGATATGTGCACATCAAAGATATTCGCATCCGAGACCCCTTTGTGTTTGTGGAAGATGGTAAGTACTATCTGCTGGGAACAACAGGGGAAGATCTCTGGGGCAAGGGCAGCGATATGACCTTGTATGTGTCCGAGGATCTGGTGTATTTTGAAAAGAAATGTACTATGGTTGACCCGGCACTTCTGGAAAGCTACAAGTGCATTTGGGCACCGGAACTGCATAAATACAACGGGGAATATTATTTGTTTTTGACCTTACACCGGGACGATATTGGGCGCGGAACGATGATATTTGTTTCAGACCATCTGGACAGCAATTTCAAAATGCTGTCCGGGAAGTTTATTACGCCGGATGGCTGGGAATGTATCGATGCAACTATGATTGTTCATGAGAATATACCGTATCTGTGTTTTTCTAATGGCTGGTGGGGACCTGTGTCCGAAAAATGTGACGGCAGTCTGTTTATGGGAAAACTGTCCGATGATCTGACACACCTTGTGGAAGAACCCCACCAAATCGTCAGCGGAAAACGGACTCCCGGAGCCATCGCAATTGGTGACGAAGTAAAGGGTTACATAGCAGAAGGTCCTTGGGTGTATGAGGACAATGGAAAAATTGTGGTTTTATGGTCGGGACACACAAAAAATGGATATGCTATTTTCAAAAATGTGAGTTCAACCGGCATTTACGGAGAGTTTGTCTACGAGAAAACGCTGTTTGACAGAAACGGCGGCCATTGCATGAGATTTACGGATTTGAACGGCATGCATTGGGTCACGCTACATCGTCCCAATACTTCGCCGGATGAAAGAATGGCGCTATTGAGCGTAGATGAGTGAGGTTTGTGAACATGAAAGACATTTATACCGCTCCATTTGTGGAGGAAATGCGGAAAACTACCGCAAATATGTATCGCCTTGGCTGGGACGAGCGCAACGGCGGCAACATCAGCTACTTACTGGACGAGAATGAGGTAGGAGAGTACCTGAATCTGAATCATGTGATTCGCGCAATTCCGCTGGGCTTCGACGCCACCGCTATCATAGGCAAGATTTTCATAGTCACCGGCACTGGCAAATATTTTAAGAATGTGGATGGCGACCCGGAAACCAATCTTGGCATCGTCCGCATTGCGGCTGACGGTCAGACTGCTGAGTTGCTGTGGGGATACAAGGATGGCGGCAAGTTTACCTCGGAGTTCCCGGCTCATCTCATGAGCCACATGGCTCGTCTGGCTCTCGATCCCGACAACCGGGTAGTCATGCATTGCCACCCTACTTACACGTTGGCAATGAACTATGTTCACGAGCTAGACGAGAAGAAATTCACCCACACCCTGTGGGAGATGTGTACCGAGTGCATTGTGGTGTTCCCCGACGGCGTAGGTGTACTCCCGTGGATGCTCTGCGGCACAAATACCATCGGTGAGGCCACTGCCGGGAAGATGAAGGAGTTCCGGCTGGTCATCTGGGGCATGCACGGCATTTACGGTGCGGGCAAGACCATGGACGAGACTTTCGGCCTGATCGAAACGGTCGAAAAAGCAGCTCAGATCTATATGCTGACCGCCCATCTGCCAAGAGTCAATACCATCCGGGATGACCAAATGGTGGAACTGGCAGAATACTTCGGCGTGAATTACAGGAAGGATTTTCTGAACTGATATGAAAATATTAGAGAAATTACTGGCAAAACGGAAAGACATCTACGGCGCGCCTGGCGTGACCATTGCATTCTTGGGTGACAGTGTGACCCAAGGCTGTTTTGAGGTTTACAAGACCGATTCGGATAGCATAGAGACGGTGTTCGATCCCGTGAATGCTTACAGCATGAAACTGCGGGAACTGCTGGCTGTGCTGTACCCCAATGTTCAGGTCAACATCATTAACAGTGGAATCAGCGGCGACAGCGCTGCCAATGGAGCGATACGGTTGGAGCGGGATATTTTACGGTATCAGCCGGATCTGGTGGTAGTGAGTTATGGCCTGAACGACTCCACGCTGGGTCGAGGACGCATATCTGAGTATACTGATGCGCTGGCAATGATTTTTGAGAGATTGAAAGCCGCTGACATTGAGTGTATATTCCTGACTGAAAATATGATGAACACCTATGTAAGCAGTCACATCCAAGATGAGAATCTGCGTAAAACTGCACAAGCATTTGCTGACATTGAAAACAGTGGCACGTTGTCTGCCTTCTTTCAGGCAGCAAAAAAAGTTGCGGTCGAGTATAATGTACCTGTATGCGACTGCTACGCCAGATGGCGCAGAATGTTCGAAAGCGGTGTCGATACCACCGAGCTGCTGGCGAACCATCTGAACCATCCCATAAGGGAAATGACGAATATTTTTGCAAACAGCCTGCTGGAGTGCTTTTTTAACTGACATCAGGGGCTGCCCCAAAAAGAATCCCTTAAAAATATTCAAGCCAAAAGTCGTGAACATCAGATATTTTCGTCTGATGTTCACGACTTTTTATAACTTTTACAAAGACTGTTTTCGCATGATTTTGAGACAGTCCCTTGCGTACAAGAAGTGGAGCAATGTGAAAAACTATATTTTCTGTAAAAGATTACTGAAGCAAAGGGCATTCTTGCGGATAACTTATAAAGAAACAGGAATTACAAGTAGGTCTGGACGAAAAGGCCACTGCCTCCTTCTATAAAACTGGATATGTGATTTTTGGCTTTGGCGAAGAACTGCCCGGCGGTATCCGCATTTTGACGTTTAAGGAGCAGGGCGTAGCCACCCGAATTCAATTTGACGAGAGCTTTACGAAGTGCTGTGCGAAATTGAATGGGATCGCGAATGCCACCAACGACCATTCGCTGCGTTATTTTACCGTCTCTTTGCAACATTATTCCAATAAGACATTCGGCCAGACAGGGTTTCGATTTTGGCGATTATCGCTGTAAGGGATCCTGCCATAGCATATGCCGCGACTGGTCGGCCAGTTGGGTAAGATTCATAGAGGAAGTGTGCGAAGCGCTATGACCACATGGAATTCCCTTCTTCAAGGCGACGGAAGAGGCTTCATAGAAATGCTGAAATATTGATCGCGTCTTATCGTCATGTGTTTTGCTTTTGCAATCGATAGATTCGGGGGGAAACACCGTATGTTTCAAGGAAGATACGATGAAAATAGCTGGCATTCTTATAGCCAACAGATTCGGCAATATCGGCGACTTTCTTATCGGTGTTGAGCAGCAGGTATACGGCCTGTGAAAGCCGCTTTTCCTGCAACAACGCAATATATGTTCGGCCTGTTTTCTTGTGCACTTCCTTGGAAATTGTAGAGGGGTCAACGTTTAGCTGCTTCGCAAGCCTGTCAAGGTTGCTGTCAGCGTAGCGCTCGTCCAAATACCGCAGGACACTCAATACAAGTGCCTCTTGTTTTGAGCTTGCCAGTTTCTCGGTATAATTCATCAGATTGAGGAACAACAGTGCCATGGTCAACTGGCTGAGAGTGCGCCGGTTGGGGCGTTTCTCGTCCAGCAGAATAAACAGAAAGTTTTCAACCAAATTCTGGATCGGCTGGTCGTTTCCAACCTGGAAGTACAGATAGTTTGGACCATTGTTTTGCCCGAACAGGCAGTCAAGCAAAAAATGTCTCAACGGTGTAGACTCGCCGGATATGGTATTGAGTGCAGTGTTGAAAAACTCTGGCAAAACGATGAAGTTGACCGTGATATCGTTAAGGCTGGCTTTCATTACAGAATGGTGGGCGTGCTGACCTAAAAGCAGCAGTTCGCCGCTATCAAGTGTAATGTAATTGCCATCAACAATGTGGGTAGTCTTGCCAGAGCAAGCATAAATCATTTCCACATAGTCATGGGTGTGATCGGGGAAGTTGATAAAACGGGTATGAGGACGCCATGTGATCAATTTCCCATCGGCCAGCAATTTCTTTGCGTTGATCTCTCTGTTCTCCCTGTGCGCCATATAGATTTCCCGGTCTATGCTTGTTTGTCCATTCAAAATAGCCTGTTCTTCTTCCGTTATCGGACTCAAATGGGAAATGATTTCCAAATTGATCATGTGCTCCGGTCCCTCCTTTTTTTGTATCATAGCATTCTCAGCAGAAAAAGTCAACTTTTCATTGGGACAGAATGCAGATATTGCAGCGGCAAAGATTACTTTTGAAACCTTTTCTGCATTGAAATTTAATGACATTCAACAAGCAGCTGTCAACTTGCACAAGAAAACGGAAAAATATTATGAAATATCACAGTCACGCTTTGCCATAATCGAACACATTTTTTCAGTTATAGACCTACACAGAAGAAGAATATTGTGTTAAAATCTATGGCGTAGAGTTAAGCATTGTGTGCATAGCACGCAATTCCAAATTATCAGGTTGCAGTAGAGGATGATTCCATGGTTAAAAAGCAAACTCCAGAAATCCTGCATACGCAAAGAAAGAAGGTGCAGGCATCAAAGGAGATGAGGCGATTCGAACGTGCAGTTCCGTTTATGCTGATGGCTTTGCCAGCATTGATATACTTACTTGTTAACAACTATATTCCAATGGCGGGTCTGACGGTGGCATTCAAAAATGTCAACTATGTGGATGGTATTTGGAAGTCCCCGTGGTGCGGGCTTAGAAACTTTGATTTTCTGCTGAAAAATCCGAACCTGAAGCAGATGGTTGTCAATACTCTTGGGTATAACGCAATTTTCCTGACGACTGGCACGATTCTGTCTGTGCTGGTTGCCGTGTTCCTGAACGAGTTGTGCGACAAATTCCTGCCCAAGTTTTATCAAACTGCATTCATCATGCCGTATCTGCTTTCCTGGACGGTGGTCAGTTATATGCTGTATGCGTTTCTAAACCCGTCGTACGGACTGCTGAATAAATTGCTTGAAAATGTCCTTCATGTGGACGGCATCAGTTGGTATACGCAGCCTAAATACTGGCGGATCATTCTGCCGATTCTGAATATCTGGAAAACGGTTGGCTATACATCGGTTATTTATCTTGCAAGTATTGTTGGCATTGATGAGAGCTACTATGAAGCTGCGGCACTGGATGGTGCTAGCCGCTGGCAGAGAATTTGGTATGTAACGCTGCCATCTATTCTGCCGACTATCGTAACGATGTTCATTCTGAGCATTGGAAAGATCTGCTACGCTGACTTTGGCCTTTTCTATCAGACGACGATGGGAAGCGGTATGCTGACTGAGGCGACAAATGTTATTGACGTGTTCGTATACAAGGCGCTGCTCGAAAGCGGAGACGTTGGTAATGCTGCAGCCGCAGGTTTCTTGCAGTCTGTATTCGGCTGCATCCTTGTGGTGGGATCGAATCTGGTTGTTCGCAAGATCGATAAAGAGCAGGCACTGTTCTAAGGGAGGGGAATTTAGAAAATGGATTATTTGCGTAAGCAGGAAAAGAACTGGTGGATCCATGTGATTATGATGATCGGTTCATTGTGTTGCTTCCTCCCCATTCTTTTGGTGCTGATGGTTTCGCTGACGGATGAGCAGACGCTGATTCAGAATGGCTACTCCCTGCTCCCGGAAAAACTAAGTATGGATGCTTATAAATATCTGTTTGCCGATGCCAGCGGCGTGATTAAGGGATACGGTGTCACGATCTTCGTTTCCTTTGTCGGTACGGTAACTTCTCTTGTCCTTACTTCTCTGCTCGGCTATGCCATGGCGAGAAAAGAAAATCCATGCCGCAATGTGCTGTCGTGGATCGTTCTGGTTACAATGCTCTTTAACGGTGGCTTGGTTCCATGGTACTGTGTTTACAGTGACTTGGGATTTGTAGATACGATTTGGGCGTTAATTATTCCTAGTATGCTGGTTGACGGCTTTAACGTAATGATTATGCGCTCGTTCTTTCTGTCTTGCATCCCGTATTCGCTGTATGAGGCGGCCTATTTGGATGGCGCAGGCGACTTTAGAGTTTTCCTTACCATTGTTCTTCCGCTGGCAAAGCCGGTTATTGCTACAGTTGGCTTTATGACGCTACTGAACTACTGGAATGACTGGTATCGAAGCATGGTATTTATGTTGAACAGCGATGTTGTCAGCATGATGCGTTTCTTCATGCTTTTCTCCTTATCCCACGGAAGTGTGCGAAGCCCCGGTGGGGGCGCGTCCGGTCAGTGGGATCATTTGAACTGGCTCACGATGGCCACGGCGTCGGCGGAATCCACGTTCTTGCTGGCGTTCACGTCCGCCCGCAGGAACTTCTCCATGCTGACCTTGCCAAAATCGCCGTAGGTACCGTTGTAGATGTCGTAAACCAGCTGGGCGTCGTTGATGTCCACGACGCCGGTCATGTTCACGTCGTATCCATTGGCAATGGTGACCACATTGTCCGCGGCGGAGACGGCCACCTTGGCGGCGGCGTCCTCTTTGGTCAGGGTCTGGTCTTTCTCCAGGATCACCAGCCAGGCGTACCAATCGGTTCCGTAGCCCTCGACCTTATACATCGTATTGCCGTCATAGGTAAAGGCGCTGCCGTTTTCCGGAGTACCCTTGACCGTGACCAGCATCATGGTCTTGCCGTCCAGATTCAGGTAGGTGGTCACGTCCACTTCCTCGGCGTTGTGGGAAACCTTGGTGATGGTGATTTCCAGCGTCCAGGTTTTTGCGTTGCCGCCGCCGACGCCGTTTACGGTGGTGATCATATACTGGCCGGGCGAAGTTTCGGTCACGATCCCGTCGATGTTTTGAGAGCCATCATATCTGTTGGGCTTAAAGACGGCGGTAACGGTGTAGTCGCAGTTCTCCCGCTTGTTCAGCTTGAAATAGTAGGGGTTATTCGCGCCCACAGAGGACGGAGCGCCGGGATCCACATCCTCCGCGCCGTTGCCGTTGAATACTACGTTATACTTGTTGTCCGGTGTGGCAATAATGCGAATCGTAAAGTCCTTCTTCACGAAATATTTGTCCAGCGTATATGTGATCGTGCCGTCCGGGTTGGCGGTTCCCCGCAGTGTCCTCTGCGTATCCGTGGATTGGCCCCATACGGCATCCACCCGATAGGACGTATCATTTCTGGGGCGGATGGAGAAGGAATAGTCTTCATTATAGGTGGCCTTGGCCGGGCCCTTGAGGATCTCTTCAGGCACTTCCAAGTCCTTAAAGTTGACCAGGTATCTGTAGGTCACGTCGTACTTCTTGGGCGTCTTGGAGGTAACGGTAACTTCCACGTTGCCGTTGACGTCGGAGACGGTGTAGGTGCCGCCCTCGCCGAAGGTCTGGCCTTCGGTAACGGTATCGCCCACCTTCACGGTGAACACATAGTCATAGTGGCTGTCCACCGGCTTGAAGGTGAAGCTGCCGCCTGCGGGAACCAGACGGGTCTCCGCGTCGGAGGTGAAATCATCGGGCAGGGTCACGGTGAAGTTGTTGGCGTTCACCACGGTGGCAGCATCGGTGATGGTGGCATCCGGGGCGTCGAAGTTGATGGAGTTGGCGTCCAGATCGAACTTGGCTTCCGTCAGGGTCACGGTGCTGGTCGCACCCTTTTTGGCGGTGAAGTCCAGCGTCAGCGCTTCGCCCAGAGGCGCGGTCTCGCCGTAGCGGCGGACGCGGACGGTGCCGTTATTATCCTCCACCGTCAGATTGGCGGCGGCGTCGGAGGCCGTGTTCAGGGTCAGCGCCGCCGGGTCGTAAGTAAAGGTCATGTCGTAGGCGTTGAAGCCGGTGATCTTCGTCTCAGAGGAAGCGACGGTCACGGGAATGGAAACGGTTTCGCCAACGGCGACCGCCTTGTCAGCACCCATGGAGACGGAGTAGCCGGTCGTCGTGGGAATAGGAGTCCCTCCGTAGGGTACAATAGCTATCTTGATAGGATCAAGCCAGCCGTGATCAAATCCATCGTTGGACGTCCCATGATTCAAGCCATCTGCTCTGATCTTCGCCCCACCAGATGTATAAAATGAAGCCTCCTGCGTATCTGTAATTTCTTCTGACGCTGTCAAGGTAAAGGAACAAATTTTGCCTGGGAAAACACTGGCATCAGAATCGTCACTTGCCTGCACTAATCTGACACGGTGTTCTCCACCCGTCGACACATCGGCCGTGTTTATAGTCGGTGCTGTAAAAAACACGCTGCCTTCATAATCTGTACTTTTCCATGTAAAAAGGTTCGCATCGTAGATAAGAACAATGGTCATGCGCTCGATATAGTCAACCTGTTCTTGCAAAGTATAAGTGAATGTAACATCTTCTCCCGGCCTTACAGATGTTTTATCGGCCGTCAATACGGCAAGGGTAGTATCACCCTCTGCTGCAAAAACTGACGGGGCAAGGCTGAACACCATAACCACCGCCAGTAAAAATGAAAATATCCGTCTTTTCATAAATATTCTCCAAAAATCAAAAATGTGGGGGCGCTTCCCCGGCCGGGGCGGTCCCCGCCGGACAAATGTCCCGTTTCGTGGATAAGTGAGGCTGTCCCCCGCGTGCTGCTCCGCGAAAACTGCGTCCTGCGCCGCCAGCGCCGCCTGCGTCCGCTTCGCGATCTGCTGCTCGAACCAATTCCGGCCGTCAAATTTCTGTGCGCCTGCTAGAATAGTTGATAACCGCAACGGCGTCCGCGGAATTGACCTTCTTGTCGCAGGTCGCATCCGCCCGCAGGAACTTCCGCACGGAGACCTTCTCGAAGTCGGTGTACTTGCCGGTATGACGGTCACGGCGTTGTCCTCCGCCGCGTAGCGTCCCATGCCGTCCTGGGTGGGAACCATGGTGTTCACCGGCGTCAGGCTGGAAACGCCCGACGTGCCGAGAACCTTCATCTGGAAGCTGCCCACCAGCACCTCCGGCTCCCAGCTCTCGCCGCCCTTGAAGGACACGAAATTCAGGTAGAACGCCCGCCCGCCGGTGCGGCGGCCCAGATCGGTCCCGCGGACGCCGGAGGCGGTCATGACGCTGCTCTCCACCAGCTGGAGGAAGGTGTCGTCGTACTCGATCTCCGTCTGCATACCGTACATTTTGGCGGTCTCGGCGCTGTCGGTGCGCCTCAGCACCAGCGACACGGTGATGATGTCGCCGGGGGCGGCCTTGACCTCCGTCTGACCCCGTTCGGCGGTCAGTTCAAAGTTGTAGCTTCGGCTTGTGTCCACGGTGCCGCCGGTCTCCGCCGCGAAGGCGGCGGAGGGCAGCAGGCACAGCAGCAGGCACAGAACCGTCATCAGGGGGATTTTTATATGTATAGTCAGGATGATGAAAATGCCCAAAATGTGGGGATATATAAAATTGAAATTGCATTGGAGAGCGAAGTGGCTGAGGATAATTTTATATGGGATAATCCCCCAAACGGTATTTTTGTTGGAGGACAAAATTGATTTTTGTTATGAGAGAACATTAAAGTATAAATTTCGGATGGTATAAGAAAAACTGACTACAATTAAATCTTCACAGCTTTACTAAGCAGGAAATCTGAAAAGTTCTCCTGCTTTTTTGCACTCAAAATAGAATGTGGAACTCTAAGACACTTGCTGTCTTCGTTTTGAAAATGACAGGTGCTTTTGCTTTGGGAGGCAAGAAAAAATCTTCCA
>OGQX01001640.1_pt1 | contig 19476 bp, 8 predicted proteins | sample 1553291 | NCBI WGS metagenome assembly OGQX01 (sample SAMEA2580030, study PRJEB22360) | human gut metagenome | biome: human gut; feature: human-associated habitat; material: faeces | place: Denmark | collected 2008/2010
ACGAAGATATTCTCGTCCGCCTTCGCGGCGGCGAGCTCGTCATTCGCTGGACGGAGGACACGGTATATATGACGGGGCCGGCGACGCTCGTGTTTACGGGCGAAGTCGAGGTTTGAAAAATCGGAGTTTGAAAGATCTCCGTTTTTCAATCCGTTGTCGCACGCATTTTGTGTCAAACGGCGTTTTTGTCGTCTATACGTATTTTTGTGCGTTTTTTTGCGGAAATCCGCGCGTTTCGCGGCTTGCCCGAAACGGATTCAAACAGGCAAATTCAGAGAAAAAATATACGGGAGCATAGAAAAAATCATGACGAAATACATTTTTGTGACGGGCGGCGTAGTATCGGGCTTGGGCAAAGGAATCACGGCGGCGTCCTTGGGCCGACTTTTGAAAATGCGCGGGTATAAGGTGGCGTCGCAGAAGCTCGACCCCTATATCAATATCGACCCCGGCACGATGAGTCCCTTCCAGCACGGAGAAGTGTTCGTGACGGAGGACGGAGCGGAAACGGATCTGGACCTCGGCCATTACGAGCGTTTTATCGACGAAAATCTGAATAAATATTCGAATTTAACGACGGGGAAGGTGTATTGGAACGTCCTGAACAAAGAGCGCAGCGGGGAATATCTCGGCAAGACGGTGCAGGTAATTCCGCATATAACCAACGAGATAAAGACGTTTATTTACAACGTCGGAAAGACGTCGAACGCGGACGTGGTCATCACGGAAATCGGCGGGACGACGGGCGACATCGAAAGCCAGCCGTTCATCGAGGCGATCCGTCAGGTAGCGCGGGAAGTGGGACGGGAGAACTGCTGTTTCATTCACGTCACCTTGGTGCCGTATATTTCGGGTTCGGACGAATTCAAATCCAAGCCCACGCAGCATTCCGTGAAGGAGTTGCAGGGCATGGGGATCACGCCCGACATCATCATGGCGCGCGTGGATCAGCCCATGCCCCAATATGTCAAGGATAAAATCGCGATGTTCTGCAATGTAGAGCCGGAATGCTGCATTGAAAATCTGACGGTTCCCGTGTTGTATGAAGCGCCGCTCATGCTGGAAAAGAGCAATTTTTCCACGGTGGTATGTAAGATTTTGAATCTTGACCCGAAGGAAATCGACATGACGGAATGGACGGAGATGCTGGACAGAGTGCACGCCCGCAGCAAGACGGTAAAGATCGCGCTTTGCGGGAAGTACGTGCAGTTGCACGACGCCTATTTGTCGGTTGCGGAAGCACTCGCGCACGGCGGTTACGAGAACGACGCGAAGGTAGACATCGAGTGGGTGGACACGGAATTTTTGACGAAGAAGAATATTTCGGAGAAACTTCGCGGGGTAGACGGAATCATCGTTCCGGGCGGGTTCGGAAACCGCGGGATAGAGGGCATGATTCTGGCGGCGCAGTACGCGCGGGAAAAGAATATCCCGTATTTCGGGATCTGCCTCGGCATGCAGATCGCGGCGATCGAATTTGCGCGCAACGTTCTCGGATATAAGGATGCGGATTCCTCGGAGTTCAATCCCGAAAGTCAGCATCACGTCATCGATCTGATGCCCGATCAGTACGGAGTGAAGATGGGCGGAACCATGCGTCTAGGCGCGTATCCCTGCAAAGTCATCGGGCCGATCATGAAACGGGCGTACGGAAAGGAGGAGGTAGCGGAACGCCACCGCCACCGTTTCGAGTTCAATAACGATTATCGCCGCCAGTTTGAAGAACACGGAATGATCATAGCGGGCACATCGCCCGACGGAAGCCTTTGCGAAGCGATAGAATATCCCGCGGACGATTTTTATATCGGCGTGCAGTTCCACCCCGAATTCAAATCCCGTCCGAACGGCGCGCAGCCGATTTTCAGGGAATTTATCGCCAGCGCGGTGAAATATATGGGAAAAAGGAAGTAATTCAGGATATGAAACCGAACATCAATTATGCAAATCTTGCGGAAAGCTACCTGTTTTCTGCGGTAGCGAAAAAGGCGGCGGATTACGCCGCGGCGAATCCCGATAAGAAGGTATTGAAACTGAGTATCGGGGACGTGACATTGCCGCTCGCGCCCGCGGTGATCGCGGCCATGCACGAAGCGGTGGAGGAAATGGGCAAAAAGGAGACGTTCAAGGGTTACGGTCCCGAACAGGGCTATCCCTTTCTTCGCGAGAGCATAAAAGGATATTATGCCCGCCGCGGAGTGACGCTGAACGCGGACGAAATTTTTGTCTCGGACGGCTCCAAGTCGGACTGCGGGAATATTCTGGACATTTTTGCCAAAGAAAACACGGTGCTGGTGCCCGATCCCGTCTATCCCGTGTACGTGGATACCAACGTCATGGCGGGCAGGAAAATCGTGTATGCGGCGGCGACGGAGGAGAACGGATTTTTGCCCATGCCCGACGAAAATACGAATGCGGACATCATTTACATCTGTTCCCCGAACAATCCCACGGGCGCGGCGTATACGAAGGGGCAGCTCGGAAAGTGGGTGGAATACGCGCTCAGAAAAAATGCGGTGATCTTGTACGACGCCGCATACGAATGTTTTGCGGAAGAGGGCGTGGCCCGCAGTATTTACGAGGTAGAGGGCGCGAAGAAATGCGCGATAGAGCTCTGCTCTTTTTCCAAGACGGCAGGCTTTACGGGTACTCGTTGCGGGTATACGGTGGTTCCCGAAACGCTCGTTTACGAGGGAATGTCGCTGAGAAAGATGTGGCTGCGCCGCCAGACGACGAAATTCAACGGAGTTTCGTATATCGTGCAGAAGGGCGCCGCGGCGGTGTTTACGGAAGAGGGCGAGAAGCAGATCAGGGAAAATATAGACTATTACCGCGAGAACGCGAAAATTATCGCCGCCTGCATGGAGGAATGCGGAATCCCCTACACGGGCGGAAAGAATTCTCCGTATATCTGGCTGAAATGCCCGAACGGCAAAAAGAGCTGGGAATTTTTCGACGATATGCTCGAAAACGTGCAGGTCGTCGGGACCCCCGGCAGCGGTTTCGGGGAAAACGGCGAAGGCTATTTCCGTCTGACGGCGTTCGGCAGCCGCGAGACGACGAAAGAAGCCTGCGCGCGCATCGTCAAATGGCTGAAAAAATAAAAGATCGAAAAAAGGAGCGGACGCCCGTCGGGTGTCCGCTTTTTTTGTTTTCGGTTCGGCGGCGACGATAACGAGAGAACGGATTGCCGTTTTTCGTATGTTTCTGCCGTCATTCGATTTTCCCGCGACGTGCTTTTTATTCCGTTGCCATAGAAAAAATGCACTTTGAACAGTTTCAATTTTATTCAGGTAAAAAACTTTTTACAACTGAGGGGAAAAATTTGCACTGAATTTACAAAATCGTGCGGACTTTTTTACATCGAGGGGCTATAATTTCCGTAGATTTTTGAAACGGAGGAATTTATGTTCAGAAAAGTAAGGAACACACTTGTGGCAATGTCCTTGGCGGCGTCCATGGTTTTAGGGGTTGTGCCGAAGGGAATCGGGGCATTTGCGCAGCAGTCGGAGACGGAGAATCCCGAACCGTCGGCGCAGGAAGATACGTTGGATATCGCGGTGATGTCAGACATACACATTTTGCCGCCCGATCTTATCAAGGATACGGAAGATTACCAGAACGCGCTCAACAGTGACCGTAAAATATTTACGGAAAGTACGGGTATTTTGGATCGCATGCTCACGGAGGTAAAGGAAGAAAAGCCGGACGTACTGATGATTTCGGGCGATCTTACGAAGGACGGGGAATTGGAGGGGCACCAATACCTTGCAAAAGAGCTTGAAAAGGTGAAGGAGGCGGTTCCGGGCATCAAGATTTACGTGACGAACGGCAATCACGATATAAATAACAGTCTCGGGTATAATTACAATACGGAAGACGGAATCGCCGTCCCCGCGACGCGTACCACGCCGGAGCTGTTTCTGGAAACGTATGAAGACACGGTCTATAACGAGGCGAACGGAGTAGTCGCACAGTTCAGGCCTTCGACGTATACGGAGTCGGAAACTGGCGATAAAGCGGGAATGTTGTCGTATGTAGCGGAGCCCGCGGAAGGATATACGATCATCGTGGTGGACAGCGGACGTTACAGCGCGGACAATACGGACGAAGGCACGGCGGAGCATCAGACGAGCGGACAAATCAGCGAGGAGCTGGAAAATTGGGTGGTAGAGCAGGCGGAAGCCGCGAGAGAAAAGGGAAACACGGTCATCGGAATGATGCACCACGGCCTTGCGGAGCATTTTTCCATGGAGGAAGAAATCCTCGGCGAGTATGTAGTCAACGACTATAAAAACGTAGCGTCCGCATTTGCCGACGCGGGAATGCAGTTCGTGTTTACGGGGCACATGCACGCCAACGACATCACCGTCGCGACGAGCGAGAACGGCAACGTGCTTTACGACATTGAAACGGGCTCTGCGGTAACGTATCCTTGTCCCATGCGTTTTGTCTCTTTCACGTCCGAATCGGAGGGCGGAGAAAAGACGGTTTCCGCGAATATCAGTACAAGGACGAATCTCGATAACGTTACATATACGACGGCGGATAAGCAGCAGGCGACGATAGAGAATCTCACGGAATATGCGAAACAGCCGCAGTTCGGCCTTTCGGAAGACGTTATCGCGAATCTCGGAACGGGGTTGGTCGGAGACCTCGCGCAGACGATTACCGCGGGCGACGGATTGAAAGCCAATCTTCTGAATCTTATCGGAGAATTGCTGGGGATTCCCGTTTCTAACGTGCAGTCGGTGGTCACCATGCTCATGGGGCTTCTGCCACAGGAGCCGGGCGGAACGGTCTATTATGACGCGGCCACGAATAACATTATCGTTTCCGTCGAAGTTTTGATTATTTCGGGCGATTTGGGTATCAATGCGGCGGCACTCGGCCAGTCGTTGGAATATCTTCTGGACGAAGCGGATAAAGTATTGAAGGATAACGCAAAGGTCAGAGCGGCAGCAGATGCTCTTATCCGCAACGTGCTCAATATGAAGGTATATGACGCTCCCGAGGGCGAAGCGGAAGACAAGACGCTCGTGCAGCTGGTCAACGACGTGTACCAGACCCACCTTTCGGGCGCGGATTGCGACGAAGAGCAAATTCCCGCCTATATCGCGGAGGTGGAAAAGAATATCGAAAACGGAACGCTGGTCGCCTCCCTTCTCGATACACTTTTCAACGAACTTTGGAAGCTCGTTCTTTCCTTCGCGGATGAAATTTCGCTTTCGGGCTTCCTCGGTACGGAATATGTGGATATCACGAAGGATGCGGAGGGCAACGAAGTCTATACTCCGAAGGGATTGACGGGTCGGATCCCGCTCTTTGACAATCCTCCCGCGGGCAGCCCTTCGGGAAAGAGCCTACTGGGTACCGTTTACGGCGGATTGGGAATCGGCGGAACGTCGGACATGGATAAGACGGAAATCGACGAAAACACTACCCGCCTCACGTTTAAGGAAGAAACGACGGTGGAAGACCTTCTCACGTGTACGGCGCTCAGCCTGGCAGGCGTGGACGATATGATAAAAGAGCTGCTTCTGGGCAAAGCGGAAACGGAGGAAGAAGCGGGAAGCGAAGGGCTCATCGACGATTCCGTGAAAGGGACAATCAGCGAGCTTCTCGGCAAAGTCGTTTCCAGTATGACGCACGACGTCAGCTATACGGAGGATAACGACACGACCATCACGATAACGGAGACGGGCAAGACCGTCAGCGAGATACACCTTCTCGATTTCAGGACGGAATACGAGGTCGGCGACGAGTTTGAAAACGGGAAATTGCTCGTGGTTTACACGGACGGAACGACGGAAACGGTGAATATCGCGGATACGATGGTAAAGGGCTTCGATACTTCTTCGGAAGGGGAAAAGAGCGTGACCATCAACTATAAAGGCAAAAGTATTGCGGAGACCGTGAAGGTCAGTCCGGTAACGGAGGCGCAGTTCAACCGTATCGAAATTCTCAGCTATCGCACGCAGTACACGGTCGGGGAAGCGTTTGAGGAAGGAATTCTTCTCGCGGTATACAGCGACGGAACGAGTAAGAAGGTTGCGATTACGGAAGACATGGTGGAGGGCTTCACGACGGAGAAAAAGACCTCCTATCTCAAAACGACCGTTTCCTACGGCGGATTGAGCAAACAGGTCACCGTCAAGGTCGTCAACGAAGTTTCCAAAGTGATTATCAATAAGGATGTCAGGACAGAATACGAGGTCGGAGAAGCATTTTCGGGCGGAACGTTGACGGTCATCAACAGCGACGGCAGCGTAGAAGAGGATGTGGAAATCACGGAAGACATGATTTCGGGCTTCGATTCCTCGGTTGCGAAAGACAGAGTGTACGTGAAAATTACCTACGGCGGCGCCTACGACACGATTTACGTGAATATTTCCGAAAAATCGCCCGAACCCGAAAAGACGATTACTTCCGTCGCGGTGACGGATTTCGATCTCGACTATACGGTAGGCGACGAATTTTCCGGCGGAAAAGTGCTGGTAGTGTATAGCGACGGAACGACGGAGTCGGTAGATCTGACGGCGGAAATGCTGAGCGGTTTCGATACGTCGAGCGCAGGCGAAAAGACGGTTACCGTGACGTATGAAGGTAAGACGGCAACGGTAAAAATCCAAGTGGAGGAGGCGACGGAGCCCGATCCTGAACCTTCGACGCCCGACGACGGTGCCGAGGACAGTTCCGTCAATAGTTCCGAAAACAGCTCCGAGACGGGTTCGGAAGGGGAAGGCTGCGGCAGCAGCCTGTCGGACGGAACAGTATTGCTTGCGGGAATGTTGCTTCTCGCGGCGGCGGTGACGGTAATTGCCCGCAAAAAAGCGAAATAATCTATAAGGGTAATACGTCCCGATAAAGAGAGCTTTCTTCCCTCATTTGAATTGCGTGTTTTTAAGGTCGTTTTTCCGAAAAAATGCGGTGTTTTCACGGAAGTCAGGTATTTCTGAAAATAGATAAATAATGATAATCCCCCGCGGCTCAATGCCGTCGGGGGATTATATATTCCTCGAAAGGATAGAATAATTTTTTATTGAGGATATAGGGGGAAATCGTCTGATAAACTCTTGTAAATGTTTCATTTTTCAAAAAGAACATTCATACAAAAACATTTCTGTCAGGTTATTTTCAGCAATTTTTTTATCATAGGAGGAATATACATTTAATTTGGTAAATCCTATTTCACGTAAATAGGGCTCTATTTCTCCCAGCTCATAAAGATGTGTTTGAAAATCCATTTTTTCCTGCTGTAACAATTTAGCCCCATCGTACAGCTCATAAATACTCGGGGAATACTGCGTATGTGTTTTTTCATCGTAATAATTTTTCCCTTTAAGAATTAATTCATAGCCTTCTTTGGTCTTTACAGATATTGAAGTTTTATAATCTGAATTATTGGGACATTTATCGGCTATTGTATCAACGGCAAAAATAAACCTGCCGTCTTTTTTCAACAGGTCTTTCATTTTATGTAAAATTTTTTTGCATAAATCCATATCCGTAAATAACGATACGGAACCGGAAGAGATAAAAATATAATCGTATTTTTCTGTTGAATCGTATTCCAATATATCTTTTTGAAATACTTTTGCATTAGGTGCTTTTTCGTTCAGCTTCGCAAGCATTTCTGCGGACAAATCTATCCCGCTAATATCAAATCCTCTTTCCAAAAAAGGAATTAAAAATCTACCGCTGCCACATAAAGGCTCTAAAATTTTCATTCCTTTTTCAGCGAAGGAGAGATAAAACGATAACTCCTCTTGGGGAGCTTCTTTGTGTAAAATCTCATACATTTCTGTGCATAGACTGCCGTAATAATTTTTAATCATTTCCATGCTTACTTCCTCACAAATTCAAAATTCTTAATTTGTTTTCTTAGATTGTAGCACCCGGATACGAATTTCTCTATCATTTTCCTAACTATATGATTATATTTTTCCATATTGTTTTACTTTTCTATGGAAATGTCGGGCATATTTTGGGCGCTCAAATATTAAATATTACTATTTTTAGCGCTCTAATTTTCTTGAAAGGGCGGTGCTTGTAAGGAAGCCACAGTTCAACATTTTTTGACAGTATAAATTATCAATTCTTACGCCTGCGGGTTGAACGGGGAGCGCAGATTGAGCTTCTTTATCATCTGATTGACATAGGAGACGGGCACGAGCTTGATTTTGCCCTTGAATTTTTCGCAGGCTTTCATGTTTTTCGCGGGGAGGACGACGGTTTTGAAGCCCGTTTTAATGCACTCGTTCACGCGTTTTTCGGCGTAGGTGACGGCGCGGATTTCCCCCGTAAGCCCGACTTCGCCGAATACGGCGGTATATTTGTCGATGGGAATGTCGGCGGCGGCGCTGGCGAGGGCGGCGCAGACGGCGAGATCGACGGAAGGTTCGGCGAGTTTGATGCCGCCCATGGCGTTGATATAGACGTCGGAGGTATAGAAGGGAATCCCGCAGCGTTTTTCGAGCACGGCAATCAGCACAACCAGTTTATTGTAGTCAATACCGAGCGTCATTCTCCGCGGGAGGCCGTAGGAAGTTTTTGCAATGAGCGTCTGAATTTCGACGTTCATGCAGCGGTTGCCGCTTTCCGAAGGGGTGACGCAGGAGCCTGCGGCGACGCCGCGGCTTTCGGAGAGAAACAGCTCGGAGTAATCGGAGAGGCTTTTGATGCCCACTTCGGTCATTTCGAATACGCCCACTTCCTGTACGGAGCCGAACCTGTTTTTGACGGCGCGGAGGAGCTTGAAATTTTCTTCCTGCTGTCCCTCGAAATAGAGGACGGTGTCCATGATATGTTCGAGGACTTTTGGTCCCGCGAGGGAGCCCTCCTTGGTGACGTGGCCGATGATGAAGAAGGTGATTCCGCGGGATTTTGCGATTCGCATGAGCCTTGCGGCGCACTCTCTGACCTGTCCGACGCTGCCTGCGGCGGAGGAGAGCGCTTCGGTATAGACGGCCTGAATGGAGTCGATGACGACGAATTCCGCGTCCGAGAGGTTGTTTTCTATGTCTTCGAGGCAGGTTTCGTTGAGGAGCAGAAGGTTATCGGAATCGATTCCCAGCCTTTCGCAGCGCATTTTCACCTGCGAGCAGCTCTCTTCTGCGGAGACATATAAGACGCGCCTTTCTTCGGCGAGGTATGCGGAGACCTGTGTCAGGAGGGTGCTTTTTCCGATTCCGGGGTCGCCGCCGAGGAGCACGAGGGAACCCCGCACGATTCCTCCGCCGAGTACGGTGTCAAATTCTCCGATCCCCGAGGAGACTCGCTTGAATTTTTCGTAACCGACTTTGGAGAGGGGGAGGGCTCTCGTTCCGCCGCCCATATCGGAGAGCGCGGGACGGGAGGACTTTTTCGCACTTTCCGCGGGTTTGATCAGTTCCTCCTGCATGGTGTTGAAGTTGCCGCAGCCGGGGCACTTTCCCAGCCATTTGGGAGCGGTGTATCCGCATTCGACGCAGACGAACTGCGAAGTCGGCGCTTTGGATGTAGCCATAAAATATTTTCTCCTTAACGGCGGCTGCGCATGTGCGCACCCGTCGGATTGAAATTAAGTATATGCGGCCTTTTAGTGCCGTTCAAGATATAATCGCAGTCGGAAGGTTTCTGAAATCGGATACGGACGCCTCGGATTTCTCTGAAATATCGTCAGATTGCGCCTAAAATATATACATACTACAACTGCCGAATATCGTCGAGATTTTTTGAACTACGCATGTCCCGTCAGGTCATCGCGGAAAGTGCACACTCATGAGATTGTCGCAGAATGCGCACACCCGTTAGGTCATCGCGGAAGGCGCGCGTTCGTCAGATTGTCCTTAAAAGCACATAGGCGTTTACGGTAATTCCCTTGCCTTCCCCGACGTAACCCAATCCCTCGTTGGTGCCGGCGGAAACGCCGACGGCGGAGCAATCGAGTTCGAGCGCCTGCGCGAGCGAGGACCTGATTTGGTCGATGAATTTTGCGAGGCGGGGTTTTTCCGCCTGAACGGCGACGGAAAGGTTTTTGGGTGCGAATCCTTCCCTTGCAATCAAAGACATGACTTCCCGAAGCATCTGCATGGAATCGGCGTTTCGCCATTTTTCGTCCTTGTCGGGGAAATAGTGTCCGATGTCTTTCAGCCCCGCGGCGGAAAGCAATGCGTCCATGACGGCGTGCGCGAGTACGTCTCCGTCGCTGTGCGCGACGAGCCCGCTTTCGGAGGGGATTTTCACTCCCGCGAGGAGAATGAAATCCTGTTTTTTTCCGAAAGCGTGAGTATCCACGCCGAACCCCGCCCGCGCGCAGTTGTCGGCGAAATCTTCGGGGAAGGTGAGCTTTTTATTTTCCCGCGCGCCCGCGCATAAGCGGGGCGCGCCGATAAAGGCGGCGTATACGGAGGAATCGTCGGTATATGTCCCGCCTTCTTTTTCCGCTGCCGTATAAGCGCGCCGCAGTTCTTCGGTATAGAACCCCTGCGGAGTCTGTAAAGCGAATACTTTGTCCCGAGGCGGCACGGCGCCGATATATCCGTTTTCCGAAACCGCGACGGTATCGACCGCGGGAACCGCGCAGATACCGCTGCCGAATCGGGATACGCTGGAAATGCACCCCGAAATGATTTTCTCGGAAACAAAGGGGCGCGCGCCGTCGTGTACGAGCACAATTTTTCCCGTCGCGGCTTTCAGGGCGCTGCGGACGGAATCCGACCGCGTTTTTCCCCCGAGCACGACTCTCGTGCGCGGAAAGCGGGCGCAGAGCGCGGAGATTTCCTCGAAATCCGTCTCCGAAGCGGTCACGAGGATTTCCGTCACGGCGGGAATGTCAAATGCGGAAATCGTCTTTTCGAGTACGCACCCTTTCAGAACCTCGCCCGCCGGGCCGTCTTTTCCGTCCGTTCGTATTGCCCGCTCATGCGTTCGCGCCGTCCGTCCCGCCGTTTCCGCAAACGTACCCGTTTTGTCCGCTGCGGATACTCCCCCGTAAAGCGGCGCGAATAATTTATTCCCGTTCATTTTGGCGCGTTCGCCTTTTCCCGCGGCGCAGATGACGGCGGTCACGGAAGGAGAGGAGAGGGCGTTCATTGGGGGATTACCTCGTAGAGGGAAGCGGCCTCTTCCTTTTTTACGACCTCCTTAACGTCGAGAACGCGGAATTTGAGGGTTCCCGAAGCGTAGAGGATTTCGACCGTGTCGCCGGGCTTTACGGAAGCGGAGGGCTTTGCGGGTTTGCCGTTGAGGAGTACCTTATCCGCGCCGCAGGCTTCCTGAGCGACGGTGCGGCGTTTGAGGATTCTGGAAACTTTCAGAAATTTGTCGATTCTCATAGAAATTTGACCTGTTTTGTCCCTTTTGAAAAATAAAAAAAATTAGTTGAAGAGGTAGGGCAAAAATCGCTTGACATCTTTTCTTTTGCCCGTTATAATTTAATAATGTATCATTATGCTTACTATGGCGTATTGCCCCCTGAGGCAGAAAAGCATTACGGTAATATTATATCCGAAAGCGGCCGAAAAGTAAAGCGAACGACGCAAAATTTCGATTTTTATCGATGAAAAGATATACTCGGTAGATCGGCTGAAAAAAACAGTTAAGGAGCAACGAATCAACCGATGGATTTACCTATTTACAAGTATGGCAAGAATGAGAGAAGAAAATTCGGCTCGATCAACGAAGTCATCGACATTCCCGACCTCGTGGAGATTCAGAAGGACAGCTACAATTCTTTCATTCAGGAAGGCATCAGCGAGGTATTCGAGGATTTCTCCCCGATTACCGACTACTCCGACCACTTTGAGCTTTACTTTCTCGACCATCGTTTCGGCGACAAGCCGAAATACGACGAGAAGGAATGCCGCAACCGCGACGCGACGTACGCGCTTCCGCTGCGGGTGAAAGTCCGCCTCGTGAACAAGGTGAAGAACGAAGTTCTCGACCAGGAAGTATTCATGGGCGATCTTCCGCTCATGACGGAGAACGGCTCGTTCATCATCAACGGTGCGGAGCGCGTCATCGTCTCCCAGCTGGTCCGTTCGCCGGGCGTGTATAATGCGTCGTCGAAGGATAAGACGGGCAAGGAGATGTTCGCGACGACGGTGATGCCCAACCGCGGCGCATGGCTGGAACTCGAACAGGACGCGGCGGACGCCCTGTATGTCCGCGTGGACAGAAAGAAGAAGCTCTGTATCACGGTTCTTTTGCGCGCGCTGGGCTTCGGCTCCAACCGAGCGATAGAGGATTTGTTCCCCGGCGATAAAATCATTCGGGAGACGCTGGAAAAGGATACGACGAGATCGGAAGCGGACGGCCTCATCGAGCTGTACCGCCGCCTTCGCCCGGGCGAAGTGCCTACGGAAGATTCCGTGCGCACGCACCTTTTCAATCTGTTCTTTGATCCCCGCCGTTACGACATCGCCAAAGTGGGGAGATATAAATATAATAAGAAGCTCAATTTAGCATACCGTCTTCCGGGCTGTAAAGCGGCGGACGATATCGTCAATCCCGAGACGGGCGAAATTCTCGTCACTGCGGGAGAGAAGATTTCCGAGGAAAAGGCGAGAGAGCTTCAAAACGCGGGCGTGAACGAAGTATTCGTTCTGGTGGACGATCCCGAGGAAGGTGAAATCCGGCATAAGATCATCGCCAATAACACGGTGGATTTTGCGGCGGTTTCGGATATCCCCTTAAAGGCTCGCGCCAAGGACTTCGGCCTGCTTCCCACGATTTATTATCCCAACTACCGCTTCTCCAAGCTCGTCGCCGAGGACTGCAAGACGATGACGGTGGAGGAAGTGGCGGAAAAATACGTCGACGAGATCGACGCGCTTTACTATACGCACGAGAAGCCCGAAGAGGCGGACGAGAAGCAGGAGGAGAAAAAGAACCGCGAAAAGCGCCGCGACAACCGCCGCAAATTCGTGCAGGCGTGTAAGACTTTCCACGCAGTGCTCGGCCGCGAAAATCCCGTTCCGACGAAAGAGGAGAAGAAGGAAATCCGCCCGCTGGCGGATAAGCTCTGCCATAAGCACGTGACGGTGGACGACATCGTCGCGTCCGTGTCCACCAACCTCGACCTCCGTTACGGAATCGGCACGATAGACAATATCGACCATTTGGGCAACCGCCGCGTGCGTTCGGTGGGTGAGCTGCTTCAAAATCAGCTCCGCGTGGGTATCGCGCGCCTCGAACGCCTCATCAAGGAGAGAATGGCGACGCAGGATCCCATGGAGGTCACGCCGTCGGGGCTCATCAATATCCGTCCCGTGTCCGCGGTAATTCGGGAATTTTTCGGCTCCTCCCAGCTCTCTCAGTTCATGGATCAGACCAACCCGATCGCGGAGCTCACGCATAAGCGTAAACTTTCCGCACTCGGCCCCGGCGGACTCAACCGCGACCGCGCGACGTTCGAAGTCCGCGACATACACCATACGCATTACGGAAGAATGTGTCCGATAGAGACGCCGGAAGGCCAGAACATCGGTCTGATTTCCTCGCTCGCGACGTTTGCGAAGGTCAACGAATACGGGTTCATCATGAGCCCTTACCGCCGCGTCGATAAAGACACGGGCATCGTCACCGACCACGTGGACTATCTGACGGCGGACGAGGAGGACAGATATATCGTGGCGCAGGCGAACGAGCCTTTGGACGCAGAAGGGCGCTTTGTCAACGAGCGCGTCGGCTGCCGCCATCAGGACTTGATCACCGAGCTTCCGCGGGAGAAAATGGACTATATGGACGTATCTCCCAAGCAGCTCGTTTCGGTCGCGACGGCGCTCATTCCCTTCCTGGAAAACGACGATACCAACCGCGCGCTGATGGGCTCCAACATGCAGCGTCAGGCGGTTCCCCTTCTCAAAACGGAATCTTCCATCGTTGCGACGGGCATCGAAGCGGCGATCGCGAAGGATTCGGGCGTCATGGTCATGGCGAAGGAAGCGGGCGTGGTCGTCGGCTGCGCGTCCAATATGATAAAGGTGCGCGAGGACGACGGAAAAATCCGCGAATATCCCTTGAAGAAATTCGAGCGTTCCAACCAGGGTACCTGCCTCAATCAGAGACCCATCGTCTCGACGGGCGACAGAGTCGCGAAGGGCGAAATCATCGCAGACGGTCCCTCTACGAATAACGGGGAGCTGGCGCTCGGCAAAAACATTCTCATCGGCTATATGGAGTGGGAGGGCTATAACTACGAAGACGCCATTCTGCTTTCGGAGAAGCTGGTGCAGGACGACGTGTTCACCTCCATTCATATCGAGGAGCACGAGACGGAGGCGCGGGACACCAAGCTCGGACAGGAAGAAATCACGCGCGACATTCCCAACGTGGGCGACGACGCGCTGAAAGATCTGGACGAAGACGGCATTGTGCGCATCGGCGCGGAAGTGCAGAGCGGCGATATTCTCGTCGGTAAAGTCTCCCCGAAGGGCGAGACGGAGCTCACTCCCGAGGAGCGGCTCCTTCGCGCGATCTTCGGCGAGAAATCGAGAGAAGTCAGGGACACTTCCCTGCGCGTTCCCCACGGGGAAGGCGGCGTGGTCGTGGACGTGAAGGTGTTCACGCGGGAGAACAAGGACGAACTCGAACCGGGCGTGAATAAGCTCGTGCGCGTGTATATCGCGCAGAAGCGCAAAATTCAGGTCGGCGATAAGATGGCGGGCCGCCACGGCAATAAGGGCGTCATTTCGCGCGTGCTTTCGCAGGCGGATATGCCCTTCCTTTCGGACGGCACTCCGCTTCAAATCCTGTTGAACCCGCTCGGCGTTCCTTCGCGTATGAATATCGGACAGGTGCTGGAAGTGCACCTCGGCTACGTGTGCAAACAGCTCGGCTGGAAAATCGCCACGCCCGTGTTCGACGGCGCGACGGAGAAGGACATCGAGCAGATGTTCCGCGAAAACAATCTTTTGAATCCCGACGGCAAGGTCGACGGCAAATTCCGCGTGTTCGACGGCAGAACGGGCGAACCGTTCGAGAACCGCGTCACGATTGGCGTGCAGTATATGATTAAGCTGATTCACCTCGTCGACGATAAAATTCACGCGCGTTCCATCGGCCCTTACAGTCTCGTGACGCAGCAGCCGTTGGGCGGCAAAGCGCAGTTCGGCGGTCAGCGTTTCGGCGAAATGGAAGTCTGGGCGCTGGAAGCGTACGGCGCGGCGCACATTTTGCAGGAAATTCTCACGGTCAAGTCGGACGACGTCGTGGGCCGTGTCAAGACCTACGAATCCATCGTCAAGGGCGAGAACATTTCCGAGCCGGGAATCCCCGAAGCGTTCAAGGTCCTCTTGAAAGAGCTTCAATCCTTGGCGCTGGACGTGAAGGTGCTCACGGAGACGGGCGACGAGCTGATTATCCGCGAGTTTGACGACGAGGAAGAAGCGGCGGATAACGCGGCGAGCAGAAGAGACTTCCTCAAAGACGAAGAGCTCGAAGACATCGATTTCAGCGCGGACGACGAGGACGAAGAAGACGAAGAGGGCGACGTTTCGATCTTTGAAGACGAAGGCGACGACGAAGACGACTTCGTATCGGACAGAGAGGATGACGACGATGATTTCTCCGACATTTCGGACGAATTCAAATTCGATTCTCTGTTCGACGACGAGGACGACGGCAAGGACGACGAGTAATCGGAGGAAACAGAAAGGTATATGTACGAATTAAACGATTTCAATTCTATTCAAATCAGCATAGCGTCTCCGGAAAAAATCAGAGAATGGTCCTACGGCGAAGTGACGAAGCCCGAAACGATAAACTACCGCACCCAGAAACCCGAGCGCGACGGTCTTTTCTGCGAAAAGATTTTCGGGCCGATGAAGGATTGGGAGTGTCATTGCGGAAAGTATAAAAGGGTCAAATATAAAGGGCATATCTGCGAGAAATGCGGGGTAGAGATCACCCGTTCCAAGGTACGCCGCGAGAGAATGGGACATATCGAGCTTGCGGCTCCCGTCTCTCATATCTGGTATTTCAAGGGCGTGCCCTCCAAGATCGGTCTTTTGCTGGACATGGGGCCCAAACAGCTCGAACAGGTCATCTATTTTGCTTCCTATGTGGTCCTCGACCCGGGCAAAGTCAGCGAGCTTTCGTATAAGCAGGTCATCAACGACAAGCAGCTCCGCGAAATTGAGGAGCGCTTCGGCGACAGTTCGGTGACGGGCCTGAAAGTCGGCATGGGCGCGGAATCCATTCGCGAGCTTTTAATGGCGGTGGATCTCGAAAAGGAAAGCGAGGAATGTAAGAAAGTCATCGGGGAGAACCCGACGGGCCAGAAAGCGGTCAAGGCGATCAAGCGCCTCGAAGTAGTGGAATCGTTCAGAAAGAGCGGCAATCGCCCCGAATGGATGATTCTTACGGTGCTTCCGGTGATTCCTCCCGACATCCGTCCCATGGTGCAGCTCGACGGCGGCAGATTTGCCTCGTCGGACTTGAACGACCTTTACCGCCGCGTCATCAACCGCAATAACCGCCTGAAAAAGATGATGGAAATCGGCGCGCCGGATATGATTATCAAGAACGAAAAGCGCATGTTGCAGGAAGCGGTGGACGCGCTCATCGATAACGGCCGCCGCGGCAAGCCTTTGAGCGGCCCCTCCAATCGGGAGCTCAAATCCCTTTCGGGCATGCTCCGCGGCAAGCAGGGACGTTTCCGCCAGAACCTTCTCGGCAAGCGAGTGGACTATTCCGGTCGTTCGGTTATCGTCGTCGGGCCCGAGCTGAAAATTTATCAGTGCGGCCTTCCTAAGGAAATGGCGATCGAGCTTTTCAAGCCGTTCATCATGAAGCGGCTGGTAGAGAGCGGCCAGTGCCATAACATCAAAACGGCAAAGAGAGCAGTCGAGAAAGCGAAGGACATGGTCTGGAACGTTTTGGAAGACGTCATTAAAGATCACCCCGTGCTTTTGAACCGCGCGCCGACGCTGCACCGCCTTTCCATACAGGCGTTCGAGCCCGTGCTTATCGAAGGTCGTGCGATTAAGATTTCCCCGCTCGTCTGCGGCCCGTTCAATGCGGACTTCGACGGCGACCAGATGGCGGTACACCTTCCTTTGAGCATCGAGGCGCAGGCGGAGGCCCGCTTCCTCATGCTTTCGGCGAATAATATTCTGAAACTTGCGGACGGGAAATCGGTCATGTCCCCGACACAGGATATGATTATCGGCGCGTACTGCCTGACCATCAAGCGCAGGGAGGAGGGCAAGAAGTACGACGAGCAGGGCCGTCCCGACGAAAACGGGGAGGTATATATCCCGCCCGTGTACTCGTCCGAGAACGAAGCGATTTTGGCCTATCAGACGAAGGTCGCGCACGAGCAGGACGAAATGTATTTGAAGCGCGTCGTGGAGCTTCCCGAGGGTAAATTCGACGATTTGCCTTTGCCGTATACCTGCCCCGTGGATAATAAGGCGGGCGAGACGCCCATCAAAGAAGCGACGGTCCGTCTGAACGAAAAGACGGGCAAGCGCGAGGTCATCGGCATCATCAAGACGACGATCGGGCGTTTGATTTATAACGATGGGCTTCCTCAGGATTTGGGCTTTGTCAAGAGAGATACGCCGGAATCCTATTTGAGGCTGGAACTCGATACGGAGTTTATCGGCAGCGCGAGGGCGATCGGCAAGAAGCACCTTTCGAGAATCGTCGAAGCCTGCTTCAAGACGGGCGCGGCGCCCAAGGCGTCGTACGTTCTCGACGCCATCAAGGAGCGCGGCTATAAATATTCGACGCTGGCGGCGCTCACGACGTCGGTATTCGACATGAAGATACCTCCCGAAAAGGCGGAAATCGTAGACCACGCGGAAGCGGAGGTTTCCAAAATCGCGAAGAAGTACGCGCGCGGACTTCTGAACGAGGAGGAGAGGTATCTCGCCGTCATTTCTCAATGGGATAACGCGACGGATAAAGTGGCGGGACTGTTGAAGAAGCAGGGCGAGGAGGATAAATTCAATCCCATCTGGATGATGGCGGACTCCGGCGCCCGCGGCTCTATCGACCAGATTAAGCAGCTTTCGGGCATGCGCGGACTCATGGTCAACCCGCAGGGTAAAAAGATCGAGGTTCCCGTCAAATCCTGTTTCAGAAACGGACTTTCCGTTCTGGAATATTTCATTTCTTCGCACGGCGGAAGAAAAGGTTTGACGGATACGGCGCTGAAAACGGCCGACTCGGGTTATCTTACCCGCCGTCTCGTGGACGTCTCTCACGAAATCATCGTCCGCGAGGACGACTGCTATGCGGGCAGAAAGCCGCAGGGCATGAAAGTAAAGGCGATTTTCGGCGCAGACGGAAGAGAAATCGAGAGCCTGAAAGACAGATTAACGGGGCGTTTTGCGGCGGAGGACGTCGTAAATCCTTCGACGGGCGAAATTCTCGTCGGACAGAACGAGTTCATTACGGAAGAAAAAGCGAAGGAAATTTGTGACGCGGGCGTCACGGAAGTTTCCATTCGCAGTATCTTCACCTGTTCTTCCCGCGTGGGCGTCTGTGCGAAGTGCTACGGCAAGAACATGGCGACGACGCTTCCCGTGCAGGTGGGCGAGGCGGTCGGAACGATTGCGGCGCAGTCCATCGGCGAACCGGGCACGCAGCTCACGATGCGTACTTTCCATACGGGCGGTATTGCGGCTACGGGCGACATCACGCAGGGTCTTCCCCGCGTCGAGGAACTTTTCGAGGTCAGAAAACCCAAAGGCTGCGCGACGATTTGCGAAGTCGAGGGTATCGTAGACATCGACAATTCGGATAACCTCAACCATATCAAGGTCAAGGACGAAGCCACGGGCGAAGTGAAGAAGGAATATGTTCTTCCCTTCAATGCGGAGGTAAAGGTCAAGAAAGGCGACAGAGTGACTCCCGGCGTGCTTCTCAATTCGGGAAGCGTGTATCCCCAGGATATCCTGCGCGTGCAGGGCGTCAAGGGCGTTCAGGATTATATTCTCGAACAGGTACAGTCGGTATATCGTTCTCAGGGCGTCGATATCAACGATAAGCATATCGAAATCATCGTTCGCCAGATGCTGAAAAAGGTCAGAGTGGAAAGCTCGGGCGACACCGATTTGCTCCCCGGTGAGCTGGTGGACATGACGACCTTCCAGGACGAATGCGGCAAAGCGATGGCAAAGGGCGGCGCGCCCGCTCTTGCGAAGCGCGTGCTGTTGGGTATCACGAAGGCGTCGCTGGCGACGGACAGCTTCCTGTCCGCGGCGTCCTTCCAGGAAACGTCGAGGGTGCTCACGGAAGCGGCCATCCGCACCAAGAGAGATTATCTCGTTGGCCTGAAAGAAAACGTCATTATCGGTAAACTCATTCCCGCGGGCACGGGCATGAAAGACTATAAAAATCTTTCCCCGCAGTTCGTGGGCAGCTATAAGGAATCGACGGCGAACGTTTCCGACGAAATGGCAGCGGTCGGCTATGATAAGCCCGCCGCGCCTCAGGAAGAACCCGCGGAGACGGCTCCCGCCGCCGAAGCGCAGGAAACTTCCG
>OGQX01001643.1_pt1 | contig 19470 bp, 15 predicted proteins | sample 1553291 | NCBI WGS metagenome assembly OGQX01 (sample SAMEA2580030, study PRJEB22360) | human gut metagenome | biome: human gut; feature: human-associated habitat; material: faeces | place: Denmark | collected 2008/2010
GATCTCCATGCAGCCCTTCTGGCTCAGATTGAATTTACCGTCTGTATGAGCATCCTTGCCTCTCTCTTTTGTTGCACGACAGAGAGAATAGTTGGGGTCTTCCTTATTCAGCCAGTAATATTCATCAAGTACAGATACACCAGGTGTTTCAATGGATGGAATACTTCTGAAAAGATCCCATAAGCACTCGAAATGGTTTTCCATCTCACGTCCCCCACGCATCACATATCCGCGGCTCGGATCAAAGATACCGTCACATGCACCGCCTGCAATATCCATTGCTTCCAGAATGTGGATATTCTTTCCTGGCATCTGTCCGTCACGTACAAGGAAACAGGCTGCTGCAAGAGAAGCCAGTCCGCTTCCTACGATATAAGCATGTTTATCATCTACGCCTTCCGGCTTTCTTGGACGTGCAAATGCTTCATAGTTACCGTTTGTATAATAAATTCCCTTACTGTTTTTCTCATATTTTCCACGTTCTGTATTGCGATATTCACTTGTATTATGAAGTGCGTCATAATCTTCTTTTTTCTTTGTCTCAGCTGTTTTATACTTCTTTCCTGCTGCCACTGCTGCCACGCCTGCTCCAACTGCCAATGCGGATACAAGTCCTAAACCTTTATTTTTACTCATAATACACATCCACCTTTCTTCAATTCTTCTTTAGAAGTTCTTTCAGCTCTGTGATTTTAAATGCTTTTCGTTCTCTCTGCTTTACCCATTTCCCGTCAAGACATCTTCATGACTTTTACATTCTTATCTGTATGTTTCCCATATCATAAGCATTTCATCCGTCTGAATTATCTGTTTGTTGCTATGGCTGTATATTAACAGTAAAAATATGATTCTACAATTTACAAAAGCCGCCGAATGATAAGTTTTTTATCACTCTGCGGCTTTTGTAAAGAATTTTTATATGATTATTTTTCCATATTATTTTTCTGAAAGTTATGAATGGATGTAGTCACTGTATCGTGAAGCGTCAGATCCATCATTCTTACCAGATCTTCAATATTTTCTTTCATTCCTTCCCTGATCCACTCAAGCATGATTCCCACAAAACCATATTTATAGAAGTCTGCAATAAATTTTTTATCCTCTTCTGTGATATTCAGACCCTTGCTTTTTTCTTCCACCACACCCACGATCAGATCATAGGTTAATTTAAAAAGATAATTTTCTATCCGCTCCCTGTCCACATTTCTGTAAACATTCATAATAAACGGTTTGTTTTCCAGCACTGCCCCAAATATCTGGGTCAGCCCTTCTGTCCAGGACTCAGAAGTCTTTTTGCCCTGAAGGGCTTTTGTCCCATCTTCCACACAGGACCATTCAACCAGATCATAAATATCCTTGAAATGATAATAAAAAGCCATGCGGCTTATTCCACAGTCTGTGGTAATATCTGTTATCGTGATCTTGTCCAGAGGTTTCTTCAGAAGAAGCCGTTTCAGGGATTCTTCCAGAGCTGCTTTTGTGGTATTTGGCATATAACTCCTCCAGTCTGCTTACTGTGATTATTTCCAGTCGTAGTTTCTCAGGTGTCCTTCCAGATTCATGTGGTCAAAATTATTCTGGCGCAGTGCCTCGTACAGAACAATTGCTACGGAATTGCTCAGGTTCAGAGAACGGATATCTCCGATCATAGGAATCCTTACGCAGGTTTCCTGATTATTGACCAAAATGTCCTCCGGGATTCCTGCACTCTCTTTTCCAAACATAATGTAACAGTCTTCTTCATAATGAACATCAGTATAAGTCTGAGGTGCTTTTGTTGTTGCATAGTAAATCTTTGCCCCGGGATTCTTCTCCAGAAAGTCCTCAAAGTCCAGATATGTAGTTACATCCAGGTCTTTCCAGTAATCCATTCCCGCTCTCTTTAAGGCTTTCTCACTTAAGGAAAATCCCAGAGGCTCAATAAGATGGAGTCTGGTTCCTGTTGCCACACAGGTACGGCCGATATTTCCTGTGTTTGCAGGAATCTCCGGCTCATGAAGTACAATATTTAATTTTGCCATTTTATTTTTATTCCTCTTGTTATTAATCGTCTGTCTTTTCTTAGAAAATTGTCTCTTAAGTTTCCTGCAGTTACTCTTTGAGAAGTTGCTGCAGTTCATCCTCTGCCGGACGTTCCAGATATCGGGCACTGCCGCCACTGTAGAGAAGCCGGTCATTGCCACTGTTTGTCTGACCGATGACCTCTGCCATAAATCCCTCATTGCGAAGTCTCTGTACCAGTGCTTCACCTCCGCGGATTCCAATCAATACTGCTCCATCTGCCTGAAGCTTATATGGATTCAGGTCAAAAATCTCGCACACTTCTATGGTCTCCTGACGAATCGGTACCTTACGGAAGTCTGCTTCCAGTCCTACTTCTGAAGCTTCTGCCATCTTCCAGAGCGCACTTAAAAAACCGCCTTCGCCCATAGCATATAATGCGCTGGCATCTGCCTCCTGCGCAATCTTCCAGACAATACTGCCGGCTCCATAATCGTCCCGAAGTGAAATACAATTCTGAATAAAACCGGCAGAGAATCTCTCTGCCAGTTTGTCCTTTTTATTTTTTGCTATTACAGAGGTTCCTTTCAAAGCCACCGGGCATGCCACTACCAGTTCATCTCCCGGTTTCAGGCATCCGGTTATTTCTGCCCTCAGAGCCTCCATTGCCGCCTGTCCCAGTCTCATTCTTTTCCTCCGAAAATTTATTATACGATCAGAGACAGAACTGTCGGCACTACCATTGCCAGTACCAGAATGATTGCAATAATTGCTGTGATCACTTTACGGTTCTTTGGATTAAACATTCCCATTTCTCTTCACCTCTTTAATCTCTGTTCAGGTTCTCAAACACATCTTTCGTCACATCTGTCACATGAGCATTGTTAGTCAGCGGATCACGGTCTGCATAGTTAAACAGCAGCACTGTTCCATCTGCAAATACTTCCACATGTGCATTCTTTGCCACTTTTTCCCGTTTTCTGAAGTCCCATACCTGTCTCTCAAAAGGCTTCTGATCTCTGGCAAAGCCAGGACGGCTTTTCAGGTTTTCTCTCAGATAGAGATCATATACCATCTGGTCTTTTACCTGATCCACGGAAATCTCCGGCATATCCTCCAGAAATTCCAGCAGGATCTCATATCTTCGCATTCTTGTGTGAGAAACATCACCATAGCCCTTTTCCATGTAAAAGCTGCCCAGTCTCTCATAAATCGAGAAAGCATCCTGGAAAAAGTTTTCCAGATATTCAAGTGTATTCTGGAATTGTCCACTATTATAATACACTTCCACCATATTTTCCACAGTTTTCAGCTTCAAAACATGGTCATAATCCAGCCACTTCGTGGAAAGTACCTCATAAGGCTCCTGTGTTTTGTATACAATACCATATTCCCTGCACATCTCCATCATATGGGAACCCTTTAACACCTTCAAAAAGCCCAGCTGAAGCTGCTGTGGTTTCAATGCATAAACATCATTAAAGGAATGCCGAAAGCTGTCGTAATCTTCATAGGGAAGTCCTGCAATCAGATCCAGATGCTGATGGATATTTCCAAAGCTGTGGATTCTGTCAACAATTCCTTTCAATTTTTCAAAATCCATAGTTCTGTGAATTGCCTTAATCGTGTCCGGATTTGTTGACTGTACTCCGATCTCCAGCTGAATCAGACCCGGGCGCATGGTGGACATTTCCTGCAGTTCCTCTTCTCTTAACAGATCTGCTGAAATCTCAAAATGGAAGTTTGTCACACCATTATCGTGTTCATTAATATACTTCCAGATTGCCATTGCATGGTCATGTTTACAGTTAAAGGTACGATCTACAAACTTTACCTGCGGAACCTTATTGTCTATAAAAAACTGCAGTTCTTTCTTTACTGTCTCTGTATCTCTGAAACGCAGTTTCTTATCAATGGAAGAAAGACAGTAACTGCAGGAGAAAGGACATCCTCTGCTGCTTTCATAATAAATGATCCTGTTCTTAAACTCAGACAGATCTTTGTAAATGAACGGAATACTACTTAAGTCCATGATCTGGCGCCATCCATTATGTATGATCTGATCTCCGTCTCTGTAACAGATTCCTGTCATATCTTTCAGGTTCTGCGGATTTTTTTCCACATAATATCCGGCAAGTTCTTTAAATGTTTCTTCACCTTCCCCGACCATAACACCTTTAAATTCTGAGTTTTCTGTCAGGAATTTCTCCGCATCATAAGAAACTTCCGGACCGCCGGCCCAGAAGTCGGCGCCCGGAAGAATCTTTATCAGATCTGCCATCAGTTCTTTTACAAAAGAAAGGTTCCAGATATAACAGGACACGCATACCACATCAGGATGCTCCAGGTAAATATCACGCATGATATCATCTTTCTGCTGGTTGATGGTATATTCCTTTAATACAATATGATCTGCGTAATCGGATGCATATGCCTGCAGATCATAAACAGCAAGATTAGAATGAATATATTTTGCATTGCATGCCGCTAATAAAATCTTCATAAATCTTTAGCCTTCCAATGCACTCTTCAGCTCTTCTTTGGAAGTAAGACCTACGAAGCGTTTCACTTCCGCACCGTCTTTAAACAGGATCAGTGTCGGAATGCTGACTACACGAAACTGCTGTGCAAGTGCCATATTCTGATCTACGTCTACTTTTCCTACTGCGTATCCCTCTTCTGCCAGTTCTTCTACAACCGGACCCTGACGCATACATGGACCACACCATGTTGCCCAGAAATCTATAAGAACCGGTTTCTCAGATTTTAATACTTCTGTTTCAAAATTTGCTGTTGTAATCTCTTTTGCCATGATTTATATCTCCTTTGCTTATTCTTTATAAAAATTTGCAATGTAAGTTCTCTGGTTTTATAATATCAACACTATAACCCTGTTAAATTTTCAGTTTTTATTTTAGATTTTTATTTTAAAGATCTTACATACTTCCCTGCATTAATACCTGCCTGTGCTCCCTCATACACAGCTTTCGCCACCTGAAGAAGTCCGCCTGTACAGTCACCTGCCGCATAGAGTCCCGGGATGGTTGTTTCCATATTTTCATTAACTTTAATGTTTCCTTTTTCAGTAAGTTCAGCTCCCATCTGGCGGGCAATCTCAGTACTGCCTGCAGTTCCCATTGCAATAAATACACCCTCTGCAGGACAGAAATCATTTGCCTGCTGACCTGCTCCTGCCTTTATTTCCTCTGCCTGCACATCAGGTGCAAGACGGATTCCGGATACCAGATCATCGCCCTCTACAGACTGGATCTTCATTGTGTTTACACTGATATTTTCTTCTGGTGTAAATTCCGGTTCTTCACCGTTTGTATAAATGGTTACTGTAGAAGCAGTATTAGACAATTCCTTTGCTTCATGCATGGCGAAATCACCGTTTCCAAGAACTGCTACATCCTTGCCTCTGTAAAAGAAAGCATCGCAGATTGCACAGTAACTGACACCTTTTCCCTCAAATTCTTTAACACCCGGAATCTTCGGTGCAGCACGTTTGCTTCCTGTTGCAAGAATCAGACTCTGAGTCTCGAATTCACCTTCTGTAGTTTTTACCACAAAAGTATCAAACCCGCCGACTCCCAGAACCTGTGCATCCAATATTCGTACGCCCAGTGCTTTCGCCTGAGCGATTCCTGTATCATATAATTCCTGACCGGACAGCGGATGTTCCAGTCCGTAATAGTTTTCTATTTTCTCTGCTTTTTCCAAAGCACCGATCCCATTATTGATCACCAGGGGATCCAGATTTCCACGGACTGCATAAAGCGCAGCGGAAATTCCTGCAGGTCCGGCACCTATGATTATCACTTTTTCCAAATTCTGTCACCTGCTCTCTGTTATTGTTTTCAATATACTGTGATATATCATCGTTACTGTTCACTCTGTTCTCAGTAACTTATTATCAGCTATTGTTACTATACTACGTTTTCTGAAAAAAATCCATGATTTTATTTGGATAATTTTGGTATAATTTGGTTAAATAAGTTTCTCGATTCAGCGACATAATAAATAAAAGCGAAGTACTGTTCACTCATGAACCATGCATTTCGCTTTTATACATTATTTTGTATGATTTATTTATCCAACCAGAGGATATTTGTCTGTAAGTTCTTTGACGATTGCCTTTGCCTTTTCCTGGCTGCCTTCTTCTTTTAAGGTCATAGCAATTGCTTCTGCGATCTTGTCCATATCTTCCGGTTTCATGCCTCGTGAAGTAACTGCTGCTGTTCCGAGACGTACACCGCTTGTAACAAATGGAGACTGGGGATCATTTGGAATTGCATTCTTATTGCAGGTAATGTTTACGTCATCAAGAAGATTCTCCATCTGCTTGCCTGTAACGCCCAGACTTCTGAGGTCTACAAGCATCAGATGATTGTCTGTACCACCGGAAACGATATCAATTCCTCGTTTCTGGAGTCCTTTGCAAAGTGCCTGCGCATTCTCAACGATCATCTTTGCATAGTCCTTAAATTCCGGCTGAAGCGCTTCTTTGAAACATACTGCCTTGGCAGCGATCACGTGCATCAGAGGACCACCCTGGATTCCCGGAAATACTGCTTTATTAAAGTTAAATTTCTTTGCATTCTCTGCGCTGCTTAAGATCAGGCCGCCTCTTGGTCCACGCAGAGTTTTGTGTGTGGTTGTAGTCACAACGTCTGCATAAGGAATCGGGCTTGGATGCTGTCCTCCTGCTACCAGACCGGCGATATGCGCCATATCCACCATCAGATAAGCCCCAACTTCATCTGCGATCTCACGGAATTTCTTAAAATCAATAACTCTGGCATAGGCACTTGCACCTGCTACGATCAGCTTTGGTTTATTCTCAATGGCGATTCTTCTGACTTCTTCATAATCGATCACACCGTCATCATTGACTCCATAATATACCGGCTTAAAGTAGGTTCCGGACATATTTGCAGGACTTCCATGTGTCAGATGTCCACCATGATCCAGATTCATACCCATTACAGTATCTCCCGGCTGCAGCATTGCAAAAAAGACTGCCATGTTTGCCTGTGCTCCGGAGTGCGGCTGTACATTTGCATATTCACATCCGAATAATTCTTTCGCACGTTCGATTGCAAGAGCTTCCACCTCATCCACGCAGGAACATCCGCCGTAAAATCTCTTCCCCGGATATCCTTCCGCATATTTATTAGTAAGAGGGCTTCCCATTGCTGCCATAACTGCTTTACTTACCCAGTTCTCTGAAGCGATCAGCTCAATATGGGAATTCTGGCGTGCAAGCTCCGCCTCGATCAGATCTGCGATATCCTTGTCTGTCTTTGCTACGTCGTCGATTGAATACATCTTCGTGCTCCTCCTTTGTTATACGCTCAGTAATTATTCCGATTATAACCAATTCTATCCATCATGTCAATCACCAAAAGACATTTGTCCGTGTACCAAAATATTTTATGATATAAATTAGGATACCACATATTATGTTTCTCTGCTGAGCTCTGTAGCAAATAACAGATTCGATTCGATTAAAACGCTTTTTTAATCTGTTTTACCAGTGCATCCACATCTTCCGCTTTCACAAGAAATCTCTCGGTTCCATTGATTTCCAGACTATCATAAGTATCATCATATGCAAAATATTTCAGAGTTACTTCCGGAGCTTCTTCTGTGTTTCTGTGGAATGTTACAGTCAGCACTTCTTCCTTATCTGCTGCATCTTTTGTTTCTTCAACTTCCGAATCAAGCATTATACTTTGAAGCGCCTGATACAATTCAGTAAATTTCTCCTTCTTTACAGTTTTCTTTCCGAATTTATAATCGCTGCCATCCAGCTTCATGGTATAGGTTTTCTTTCCAATGCTTATATCCACACTGTCAAGTGTATCAATATTTACCAATGCCGGAATTTTCAGAATCAGATTAAACGGTTTCAGCTCCAGAAGACTGTTCACCGACTCTTTTGAAAGCATATAAACAGCCTCTTCGTATCCTTTTACACATGCATAATAGTCACCATTCTCATCTGTATTTCCGATAAGGATCGTTGCTGTTGCATCTGCATCCTGCGTTTCTTTTGCTGTGTCATCGTTAACTGTATTTACAAAATCTACTGTAAAATATGTCTTTGTATTATCCAGTCCGGTATCTGTATTTGCTGCATCGACGCCGTTGCTGAGATCAAAAGCAGCCAGCACTCCAAACATTTCATACATATTCTCTGTGTTTACTGTTGCAGTCTCATCATACGGATTGGTAATTTCCCAGTAGTCGAAATCCATCTTATAATCTGCCGGTTCCTGTTTGATCTGAAATACTTCTTCGCCGTCCTTTACAATGGAAAATCTGCGAATGGAATAGGCAGACATTCTTGGATGTTCTACAGTTTTTAAATCTGTATTTTCTGTTTTATCATCTGTCTGATCAGCAATTTCTTCTTCCACAGCTGCATCTTCTGCTTTTGGCTCTTCTGCAGTCTCAGAGTTTTGTTCTGCTTCATCTGCCCATACAGGACAGGATATAACTGCTGTGCCTGCTGCACCGGCAGTAAACATGGCTGTCATTCCAAGAAGTAATATTTTTTTAATTTTGTTTTTCATGTCTGTGTTCCTCCTGTCCATATATAATATGGTTTTTATTTTATGTTACTTTTCGCAATTGAAACAGAATACTTACTCCGTTCGGTTAAAGTGCAATTTCTACCTCAGCAGGCTTATGTCCTGTCAGTTCTGCACTTCTTGTATCCGGCTGGGATACTCCTGCAAATAAACGGAAATGTTTTCCTGCGATGTAACGATTTCCATCTTCATCAACTATATTCATTGCTTTATTAGAAATTGTAAATTCTACAGATTTCTCTTCTCCCGCTTTCAGAGATACTCTCTTAAATCCGCAGAGACTGTAGTTACGAACTGCAAGCGGAGAATCAAGGTCTTTGATATACACCTGAACAACTTCATCTGTATCTACTGTTCCATTGTTCTTAACAGTTGCTTTTAACATGATATCGGACTCTGCTGATACTTCACTGACAACCTCTGCTTCTGTTACGCAGGTATCACTGTATGTAAGTCCGTATCCAAATGGATAAAGTGCCTCTTTTTCCATATAACGGTAAGTTCTGTTTTTCATAGAGTAATCTGTGAATTCCGGCATTCCTTCCAGGTCTTTATAGAAGGTTATCGGAAGTTTTCCTGATGGAGATTCTTTTCCGAAGAGAAGATCTGCTATTGCACGTCCGCCTCTTGCTCCCGGATACCATGCAAGAAGGATTCCATTACAGTTATCCTGCGCATAATTCAGGTCAATCGCACTTCCTGCCATCAGAACTACGATGGTAGGTTTTCCTACTGCTGTTACTTTCTCGATCAGTTCTTCCTGTACTTTCGGAAGATGAAGATCAACTTTGTCCCCGGATGCATCACTGTTTCCGGTATCTCCTTCTTCTCCCTCCAGAGTCTCATCAAGACCTACGCAGAGTATGACTACATCGCTGTTTTCCGCTGTAATTACTGCCTCAGAAATTCTGTCCTGATCCCATGCCAGATTTTCAACTTTGTCTTTATATAAATCACATCCCTGAGAGTAAAGGATCCTTACATCGTCACCTGCTTCTTCACGGATTCCTTCAAGAACAGTAATATATTCTGAAGATGTTCCATGATAATTTCCAATAAGAGCTGCACGGCTATTTGCATTCGGGCCGATGACACCAATAGTATTTACTTTTGTTTTATCAATCGGAAGAACTCCATCATTCTTCAGAAGTACGCAGCTCTTTCTTGCCATCTTAAGAGCTTCATCAATGTGCTCTTTGCACTCTACCACACTATACGGTATCTTATCATATTCACTTCCGTCAAACAGGCCCAGCAGATATCTGGTTGTCAGCAGTCTGACTGCAGATTCTGTGATTTTTTCTTCTGTTACCAGTCCATCCTGATAAGCTCCCATCATATGAAGATATGTATTACCGCAATTCAGGTCACAGCCTGCATTTAATGCCATAGCAGCGGACTGTCTTGGCGTAGAAGTTACCATGTGATGTTCATGGAAGTCACGGATTGCCCAGCAGTCAGAAGTATAATGACCTTCGAATTTCCATTTTCCTCTCAGGACATCTTCCATAAGATATTTATGTGCACAGCAGGGTTCTCCGTTTGTCCTGTTATAAGCACCCATTACAGCCTCAACATCCGCTTCTGTTACAAGCGCTTCAAAAGCCGGAAGATATGTTTCCCACATATCCTTCATGCTTGCCTGTGCATCAAATTCATGTCTGAGCGATTCCGGACCGCTGTGCACTGCATAATGCTTTGCACATGCTGCCGCTTTCATTACAGGTCCGTCACCCTGGATTCCTTCTACGAATTTCACGCCAAGTCTGGACGTCAGATATGGATCCTCACCATAGGTTTCATGCCCTCTGCCCCATCTCGGATCTCTGAAAATGTTTACATTGGGGGACCAGAAAGTAAGACCCTTGTAAATATCTCTGTCTTCTTTTGCAGAATATGCATTGTATTTTGCTCTTCCCTCAGTTGCAATGATATCGCCAACTTTTTTCATCTCTTCATCGTCAAATACTGCAGCCATCGCAATTGCCTGTGGGAACATGGTTGCCACACCTGCTCTGGCCACTCCATGCAGTGCTTCATTCCAGTAATTGTATGCCGGAACACCCAGTCTTTTCACGGGAGCAGCATCGTATTTTAACTGGGAAGCCTTCTCCAGAAGCGTCATCTGTGATACCAGTTTTTCTGCTTTTTTTCTTGCTTCTGCTCTTTCTTTTCTGTGATCTTTCATTTCAGATCCTCCTGTTTATATAATTTGATAATTATTCAGCAGGTATTAACAAAGCCTCAGCACAGCCCGCTACTCCTGCATTATGTATTCTGCATTTCTTCTCTGTATTTCGTCGGAGATTTTCCTGTATGTTTCTTAAATGCCAGTGAGAAATAATTCGTATCTCTGTATCCTACCATCATAGCAATCTTTCCAGTCTTGATGCTGGTAGTTTCCAGAAGGCTCTTCGCCTTCTCAATCCTCTTTCTGACAATGTATTCATTACATCCTTCACCTGTAATCCGCTTAAATAATCTGGAGAAATAATTCGGTGTGATATAGAGACTTTCCGCAATGCTGGAAACCGAAATATCCTCTGCAAGATGCTCATCTATATAGTGTCTGGCATTGGAAATGGTATAATGTACATCCTCTTCATCATTTTCAATGAGCTGCTCAATAAACATTCTCGTAATCTCACAGGCCTCTTCTTTTCCTGCTGATGACAGACTCTTGGAGAGTGCATCCAACTTTCCTTCTTCCACCTCACACGATACTTCCATGTAGGAAAAAATCAAAGAGGAGGCAATCTCGAAACAACATCTGCGCACAGCAGAAGGGGAAAGATTATAGGATTCTGTTGCCTTAGTAAAGGTATTAAATGCCTTTAGTACATAATCTGGAGTTCCTATATTGGAAATCATGATATTTCGCAGTTCTGCATAGATTTCCCAGAAGATTTTCTTCTTGTTCTGAGCCCCCATCGTCTGTATAATGTCCTGAATATTCTTTTTTTCATGTTCCAGAAGATATCTGGCATCATTGTAGGAAATTGCCAGATTTTCAAATCCTTGCACAGCACTTCCAACCGTAATCTTTGGTTTATATTCAAATTCATCCTTCAGCACATCCGACAATTCTTCAATCTGTTCCAGAACGCTGTCGTCATCATCCTTTTCAAAACAGACAATCGCAATCGTACCGTCATCATCTACAAATGTGATTCCTCTGTTTTGGGAATCCACCATGCTCATGCAGACATTTTTAACAGTCATTGCACGGAATTTTCCGTCATTCTGCTGTTCTGTATACATTCCCTGTTCCAGAAGAATCAGGCTCATTTTCTGCTTAATATCAAACTGAAAATCTTTCTGGAGAATATACAACTGCATTTCTTTATCTGCTTTTGTATGCACCAAATTTCTCATGCACTGCTCCAGTCTCATCTGCACTACAGAGCCTTGAGAGCGCCACACTCTGGCCTGATTCTGCTCTTTGTTTTCCTGCTCTTTCAGTTCTTTTATCTGCTTTTCTATCGCATTGAAAAGATCATCTTCATCAATCGGTTTCAGGAAGAAATCCTGCACCTGAAGCCGCAGGCTCTCTCTTGCATACTCAAAATTATCAAAGCCTGTAAGCACGATCACACGCAGTTCAGGTACTGATTCTCTGGCCGCTTTAATCAGTTCCAGTCCTGTCATTTCTGTCATCTGAATATCTGTAACCATAATTTCAGGACCTTCTTCTTTAAGAATCTTCAAAGCCTCGTTTCCTGATGCAGCAGTAAATACGTCATCTACTTCCAGTTTCTTCCAGTCTATGGCATTTTTCATACCCATACGTATCATCTTTTCGTCATCAACAATCAGTACTCTATACACACGTCCACTCACCTCCTGCTGTATTCTTTTTGATTTCTGTCTGATATGGCAGATGGATCACGACAGTTACCCCACCCGAATCATTCTTCTGGTAATTAAGACCATATCCCTCCCCAAAAAGAAGTTCAATCCTCTTGTTTACGTTTCGCACCCCATATCCAAAGGAATCCTCGTATCTGGAGAGCTGTTCATTCATTTCATCTATCTGTTCCTGACTCATTCCTGTGCCTGTATCTGATACCTTTATGATAACTTCATCCTCATTTTTATATGCTGTAAGATAAAGTGTACCTGTTTTTCCCTCTTTTACTTTCATTCCATGATAAATGGAATTCTCTACCAGTGGCTGCAGGGTCAGCTTCGGTATCAGGCTTTCTTCCACCTGAGATTCTACAACAATCTCACTTCCGATAATGTTGTCGTATCTCATGTTCTGGATAATCATATAATTCCTGATGTGCTCTACTTCTTCTCTGATTGTGATCACATCATGCCCTTTGCTGAGACAGATCCTGTAATATTTCGCCAGCGCCTTTACCATTGTGGAAATCTCTTTATTTCCTTCGGCAATCGCCTGCCAGTGGATACATTCCAGTGTATTATAAAGAAAATGTGGCTGGATCTGCGACTGAAGGGCATTAAAACGGATCTGCTCCAGCTGATGCTGTTCCAGTTTTACCTGTTCCATCAACACCTCGATTTCATCCATCATAGAGTTAAAACCAATTGCAAGCTTGGCAAAATCCTCGCCCATATTGTCAACATTGATTCTTGTTCTCAGGGAACCTGTTGCAACATAATCCATATTAGATACTACCTTATTAAGGGGCTGATACATTTTCCTGACCAGTGCTCTTATAATAATGCTTACTATGATCAGCACTATGATCAGAACCAGAATCACAACAACCATTATATGGAATCCTGATTCCATCAGTTTATAAAAAGAAATCGAACTGACTACATAATAATTCCAGTTCTTAATCTTCTGGCATACATACATATTCCCATTCTTTGTAAATATCTGTATCCCTTTTTCCATCTCATCTATATAATTTACGTAACGGCCTGTCTCCTCTTTATCATTCGAAAGCAGTATCATTCCACCTGTGTCAACTACTCTTGTTTCTGCTGAAGAATTTCCTACAGCCAGCATCCTCTGTACTGCCGGATCATCGAAATTCATGCACAGAAGCCCTCTTGCATCAGATACTTTTCTGGTATCATATAATGGATAATACAGACTCAATGTATATCTGTTCCCTTTATAATAATCGTTATAATACTCGTTATTATAGGCAACTTTCAGCGTTCCTTTCTGCGCATATTTGCTTCTCTCATATGCCTGGGGATACACTTCTTCAAACTGCGTAACTGATAAAGAACCCTTTCCTCTGTAGTAGTAACTTTTATAATCCGAACTGACAATGGAAGCAAAGTTCAGACTCTCATACATATTATTCAGATTCTCCAGCTTGCTGTAAACTGCATCAATGTCTGCTGTCTTCAGCTCATTTTTCTGCACCTGCCTGCAGTAATTCTGCACAGAATCATCCATGATCGTACCCAATACGATTTCTTTATATGAATCCATTGATCCCTTAAAAGATTCCGCAACTGTATTATTCTGCATCTGCAGAAGTTCTACAGACTGCTCTTTCATCGATGCTATAGAAAAAGTCAGAGAAACACCTGCAACCGTCAGCGTTACAATAAGAATACTGACGGTCACAAGTAAAAGTATTTTTTTATCAAATTTCCAGTAGCTGAATTTTGTTTTCCATTTGTTCATGTTGTCTTTCCTCATCTGTCACATAATTTCACATATACCCACATGATCAGGGGTGATTTTATCTCCCCAATATCATACCATGTTCAATGGTAAATGGACACAACAGATTCTGCAGAAAGAATCAACCCTTTACAGCACCTGCAGTCATACCTTTTACCAGTTTATCCTGGAAAATAATAAACATGATAACCATTGGTAAAAGTGTTAATGTAAGAACCGCCATGATCATTGGTGTATTCATAGAATACTGTCCCTGAAATTCCCAGATTGCCAACGGCAGGGTACGATTCTGGGCAGACTGTGTCAGTGTATTTACAAATGAGAATTCATTCCACATATTTACACCATTGTAAATTGCCAGTGTCGCCATTCCGGGTTTGGAAAGCGGCAGGATCATGGAGAAGAACATCTGAATCTTTCCACATCCGTCAATTTCAGCAGATTCTTCGATTTCTCTCGGAATCTCTTTCATAAAGCTGGTCAGGATAAATACGGAAATCGGAACTGCGAATGCGACATACGGTCCGACCAGTGACCAGATTGTATCATAAAGTCCTGTTGACTTTGACATTTTGAATACAGGGATCAATGTAATATGTACAGGAATAGACATACAGGCTACAATGATCGCATAAATCGGCTGTGCCATTTTAAACTTAAATCTTGCCAGAGGATAAGAAGCGCATGCTGAAATAAACAGCAGCAGGATCAGGGAAATTGCAAGAACGATCACACTGTTCTTGAAGTAATTTGCAAACCCTCCTGTAAGTACCTCAGTGTAATTGGACCAGTTCAGTTGATCAGGAAGCTGGAATACACCCTTGGTAAGCATCTCAAATTTCTCTTTGAATGAGTTCAGCACCATGAATATAAAAGGTGTAAATGATACAATTGCTGCACCGATAGCAAGAACAAAAGCAATGACCCAAGCTATGATGCTTTTTCTTCTACTTTTCTTATAGCTGTCCATCCCTTAATCCTCCTGTTTTCCGTTTATAAGTTTCATAGTAATCATAGATACCATTGTAATCAGGATAAACATACCTCCTGCAATGGCTGAGCCATAACCCATGTTAAAGTTCTTGAATGATTCTTTGTACATATAGGTTGCCATCAGCTCTGTAGCAGTACCAGGACCGCCACCTGTCATAACATAGATCAGATCGAAGTATTTCAGAGATCCAACCATTGAAAGGATAGCTGCACTCTTAATTGACGGAATAAGAAGTGGAAGTGCAATCTTCCAGAAATACTGTCCTCTTGTAGCACCATCGATTCTTGCTGCTTCAAATACATCATATGGGATGTTTGTATAACCAGCCATAAAGTAAACCATGTAGAATGGTGTAAACTGCCATGCAATGATAAGAATAACTGTGATCAATGCTAATTTTGGATTACCAAGAAGGTCAATGTTGCCCCCTCCGAACCATCCGGAAATTGTGCTGACAATACCTCCGTTTGTTGCAAGTGCGTATGTGAAAAGGAAACCAATTGCAACAGAAGACATAAGCATTGGAATAAACCAGATAACCTTGAAAATTGTAAGTTTCTTACCGCCAAAGTCAAGGAATGTTGCCATTGCAAGTCCTAACGGAATCTGGATAATGATAGATAGGATCATGATAATAACGTTGTTCTTAAATGCTATCCAGAATTTTGTATCTTTGATCAGTTTTGCCCAGTTTGCAAGTCCTACCATCTTCTTGTCTGCGGAAATACCATTCCACTGGTATCCGCTTGTAATAAATGTATCAATAATCGGATACGCGATAAATACTACTAATAAAATGATAACAGGTGCCAGAAAAAGTGCTGCTGTCTGACGTGTTTTTCTCTGTCTTAACTGAACCAGAGATATCCCTTTTTCATTCATTTTGGTGCCTCCTTTTTAATACTTTCTGAGATTTGATCATCTGACCTAACGTATGCCAGAGTATGTTTGAAAAATGCTTTCGGAATATGTTAGAGATATATTTCTGAGATGGTTTTTATATATTTTCTGACATGCTGTCTGATATGTAATTTGACATTGAAATGATTTTTCAAGCACGCTCTGTGTACTCACATATTGTTTTTCAAGATAAAGGGTTCTGCACTTTCAGCATGTGCAGAACCCTTCTTTTCTACCCTTACTCAGGTCAGAATGAATGCCTGCTTTCCTTTAAAGATTATTCAGCATCATCTGCTGCTGCATCATCTGTAGCTTCTTCTGCAGTATCATCTGCTGCGCCGGAATCAGATTTGGTACTTAAATATTCGTCCATTGCTGTCTGCATTTCTTCCTGTGCTTCCTGAGGAGTCTTTGTCAGACCAAATACTTCCTGTAAGCCATCAAGATGTGCAGTTGCAACAGATGTTGGCAGATACTGGTCATACCACAACTGGATAGAAGATGCTTTCTGAGCTGCATCAAAAATTTCCTTTACAACAGGGTCTTTGATGTGGTCTCCTGCATCTTTTACAGGAACAATCTTGTTGTTAGAGTATGTAATGTCTGCAACTTCATCAGATAAATGATCTGTTGCACATTCAAATGCTGCTGCAAGTTTATCACCTTCACAGTTGAAAGAAATGAACTGATCACCTACAGTACCGATCTGGATTGTAGGATCAGCATCGGAATCATCAATTGCAGGGAATGGGAACCAGCCGATCTTCTGATAGAATTCCTCACTGTCAGTCTGGAATGTTCCTGTATACCATGAGCCACAGAGAAGCATACCTGCTGTCTCCTGATACATTAACTGTTTTGCCTGTCCGTCATCTTCGCTTAAGGAGTTTACGCCATCCGGGAAGTATCCGTTTTTAACCCACTCCTGAATCTTCTCACCTGCTTTGATGAAGCAGTCATCTGTGAATTTACCGGTTCCTGCAACTGCATTCTGGAATGGTTCCAGTCCGCCATAACGTGCTGCCAGAGACATGAAGTACATGGAACCTGTCCATTTGGAAGCATTAGCAAGTGCAAAAGGTGTAATTCCGTTTTCTTTTAATGTTGCACAGATATTTTCCAGATCAGCTAATGTCTTCGGTTCTTCAAGTCCGTACTGTTTAAACATATCTTTGTTGTAGAAGATACCTGCCAGAACAACATTCATATATGGGATTGCATATACATGTCCTTTGTAGCTTCCCTGTTCAATAGCTGCATCCAGAAGTTTATCTTTAACATCGGACTGATCAAGAAGATCATCAATCGGCTGAGCAAATCCGGAATCAATATATTCATACATCGGACCACCGGACCAGCTTGAGTACATATCAGGACACTCACCGGAGCTCATCGCGATAACAAGTTTTTCCTTGTATGTATCGTTCTGGATAGCTACCGAATTTACAGTATAGCCTGACTCTGTTTCTTTGTTAAACTTGTCTACTGCTGCAGTAACAATATCTTTGTCCGGGCTCTCTACCGCGATATTCCAGTAAGTAATTTCTTTGTCGTCAGCTGCAAATGCAGTTGTCTGCGCTGCCATCGGTACCACCATAGCTGCTGTCATGGCAAGTGCCATAATCTTATACATTCTTTTTTTCATTTCTTGTTTCCTCCTTTTTTATTCACTTTGTATATTTAAGTGTATTTATCATAGCATTCCATTCACATAATGCCCATAAAATATTCTGTCCAAAATCTATAAATTTCTGTCTTTCCGTTTTCTGTGTGCAGAAAATTATAGATATCTGTACTGGAATCTTTCTAAAATGTCTTCTGAGAACCAGCAAAAATTACTTTCAAATTTTAATTTTTTTATTATTTTTTGACTATTTTTCCATTATTTGCTTTAATATAAAAAGGAAGTCCCACCTACTGCTCATTACATTTTACAATTAAAGCAGAGGACTTACCTGATTCAGTTAACCTTTCAATCTATAGGAGGTCGTTTACATATTATGAGAAATTTTGAATATTATACACCAACACAGGTTCTCTTTGGCAAAGATACCCACCTTCAGGCAGGTTCCCTGCTGAAGAAGTATGGAGCAAAAAAAGTTCTGATCCATTATGGAGGTCAGAGTGCTGTCCGTTCCGGACTGATTGATGAGATCACTTCTAATCTGAAAGAAGAAGGTCTTGAATACATCACCCTGGGTGGTGTCATTCCTAATCCACTTCTTTCCAAAGTCCGCGAGGGAATCGAATTATGCCAAAAAGAACATGTAGACTTTATCCTTGCTGTAGGAGGAGGAAGTGTTATTGACTCTTCCAAAGCCATCGGCTATGGCGTTGCCAATCCGAACAATGATGTCTGGGATTTCTGTCTGAAAAAAGCTGTTCCAACCGGCTGTCTGCCCATTGGTGTCATCCTTACAATTGCGGCTTCCGGAAGTGAAATGAGCAGTTCCAGTGTTATCACAAATGAAGAAACAAAAGAAAAACGTGGATGTGCAAAGACAGATTACTGCAGGCCGAAATTTGCCATCTTAAATCCACGTCTCACCTACACACTCCCACAGTATCAGACAGAAAGCGGATGTGTAGATATCCTCATGCACACCATGGAGCGATATTTTGTAAATATTGAAACTATGGAGATTACAGACAGTATCAGCGAAGCTCTGATGCAGACAGTCATTTACAATGCCCGTATTCTTATGAAAGAACCAGACAATTACAGCGCCAGGGCAGAAATTATGTGGGCAGGAAGCCTTTCCCACAACGGTCTGACCGGATGCGGTACAGGTGGTGGTGACTGGGCATGCCACCAGCTTGAACATGAACTGGGAGGTGTCTACAATGTAACTCACGGAGCAGGTCTGGCAGCTATCTGGGGAAGCTGGGCACGATACGTCTACGAGGTGAACCCTGAACGTTTTGCTCAGTTTGCCACCAATGTATTTGACATTCCATGTGGAACTGATTATAAAGAAACAGCCCTTGCAGGAATTGAAGCAATGGAAAATTTCTTCCGGTCTGTAGAAATGCCCACCAGTTTACATGAACTGGGTCTGGATCTCACAGATCAGCAAATTCATGATCTTGCATTCAAATGCAGTTTTGAGGACACTCGCACCATTGGAGTCTTTAAACAGCTCAATATGAGAGATATGGAAAAAATCTACCTTATGGCAAGATAAAATAAATTTTTGTTATAATTTTCTCTTTTTTCGCAAAAATCATAAAAATTACTTGCATTCAAACAATCAATATGCTATGATAAGGTCTGTGATACACAACAGTTCACAGACCAAATGCCCAGATAGCTCAGTTGGTAGAGCAGAGGACTGAAAATCCTCGTGTCGCTGGTT
>OGQX01001656.1_pt1 | contig 19384 bp, 7 predicted proteins | sample 1553291 | NCBI WGS metagenome assembly OGQX01 (sample SAMEA2580030, study PRJEB22360) | human gut metagenome | biome: human gut; feature: human-associated habitat; material: faeces | place: Denmark | collected 2008/2010
CGTGGCGAGTCCGGGGGAGGAGGCGCGGCGGGCGAGGGCGGCAGCCACTCGCCAGCAGGATGACGGGCTTCAACGCGCATCTGACCGCGGGAAAAGGCTTCGTTTTGCCAGCTTAAGCGAACCTTCCCTAGCCACTCCGGGGCGGCGACGGGGGGCGGTTCCACAGGCAGAGCGTCGCCATGACGCTGTGAAAGCAGACGCCAGGCCTCCTGCCAGCGGGCGTTAAACCGTTCGGGCTGACCTGCGCAATCAGACCAGTCGGCGAGATAATCACCGTTATCCGTCAGCGCCTGCCCCAACACGGGTTCTGATGGCGCGGTGAATGTTACGGCGCTAACCGCCTGACCGGGCAGCGTGGCGAGAATGATATGTTCGCTCATCCCGGCGGTCGGGCTGCCATCCTGCGGTAGCCACGCCACTTTGCTGAATCCGGCGTGGCGGCACTGTTGTTGCCACTGAGCGGTGGTGAGGAATAACTCACCTTCGCGGGCGTCGAGATCCTGTAGCGGAAGAACCAGCGGGCCGAAAACGAAGTCAAACAGACGCATTGGCTGGGTGATTTCGCGCATCAGCAGGCGCCCGCCCGGCTTGAGCAGGGGGCGCAGATTATCGAGCGTGCGGCCAATATGGCGGGTGGCGTGAATCACGTTCGCTGCCACGATAAGATCGTAAGACTGTGCCTGGAAACCCTGAGACTGCGCCTCTTTTTCGAGATCCAGCTCGCTATACTTCACAAAATCATAGTCGGCGAATTTCTGCTGGGCGCGACGGGTGAACAGCGCCGAGATATCGGTGAAATGGTACTCCAGTGCCGGAACGCCGTTGAGTTCCGGCAGCAGCCACGCGGTGGTGCCGCCGGTTCCGCCGCCAACTTCAAGAATACGCAACGGCTGGCGGGGCTGACGCGTCTGGACAATGCCACGTAATACCCCGGCGGCGATTTGGTTGAAATAGCGGCCAAAGCTGAATTCCTGATACAGCACTTCCACGCCGTCGGAGGCGCTTTGCGGGAAGATAATCGCCACCGGTTCTTCCGCGCCGCTCATCATTTCATATAACCGATCGCCGGCACGGGCGATGGTGTCGGGAATAGCCTGAAAACCTTCACAATAACCGGCAAGTTCCGTCAGCAGTGATTCCCGCTGTTGATGTTCAATGGGGCGGGCGCGGACGTATCGCCCGTCGGTGCAGCGGTAATCGCCGTCGACCACGCAGTTATTCAGCAGGCGCTGGAGTAGCTGCTGGTAGCGGGGCAGCAGACGTCCACGGCGCATGATGGTCATGGCGTCCACGCCGTTCTCAATGGCATCGCCGGTACAGCGTTGTACCAGTTGATCGACGTAGATGGCGTGCAGTCGCGTGGCGCACTGTTTAAGCGCTTCCAGGCGAGGGAGATCGAGCGCTGTCGCGGCGCGACTCGCCACCTCCAGCCCGGCAGACAGCGCTGCGTCGGCAGGCTCGCAGGCCGGGGAGACGCGCTCTTTCCAGTAACGCTCAGTATCAAACGGATAACATGGCGCAGCGATACGTTGTCCATCGCCCGCCAGTAGGTCGGCCCACGGTAGAGCGACGCCGGCAGCGTAAAGCTGGAGCAGGGCCTGATTGAGGACAACGCTCGCCTCTTTGTTACGCCGGGCGCTGGCTATCCAGTATGCGTTATCGCGGTATTCGCGCTGCCCGCAAGCAACCAACTGGGCATCGGGCCCCATCTCCAGAAAAACGCGGGTGCCGAGTTGATGCGCCACCTGAATACTCTGGATAAAACGCACCGGCTGGCGCATGTGTCGGCGCCAGTAATCCGCCTGGTTGAGCGTTGACTCATCAATGACGTCGGCGGTGAGCGTGGAAATAATCGGTATTTGCCCCGGCTCCGCGTGCAGTCCCGCGCAGGCGTCCTGGAACCGATCGAGTATCGGCTCCAGTAAAGCGGAGTGCGCCGCACCGGTTACGCTCAGGCGACGATAGTTAATGTCATGCTGCGAGAGCGTGGCGCAAAATACCGCGAGACGGGCTTCCGGCCCGGAAAATACCGTATGTTGCGTACCGTTGTTGGCGGCGAGATCCAGCTCAAACTGGCGAGCCAGCGGCATCAGCGTGTCTTCGTCTGCAAATACCGCCACCATCGCGCCGCTTGCGCACTGCTGCATTAGCGCGCCGCGCCGACAAACCAGTGGCATGACCTGTTCAATCGTATAGTGTCCGCAGACAACGGCAGCGGCAAATTCACCGACGGAATGCCCAATGGCGAAGTCTGGCTTCAGTCCTTCAGCACGCCAGTGCGCCGCCATCGCGATTTCAAACGCGACAATCGCCGGCTGCGCCCAGGCCATATTGTCCAGCTGCGCCGAATCGGGGTTAAACATCGCTTCGCGCAGTGACGGCGTGAGCATTTCGCTACAGGCGGAAAAACAGCGATCCAGCGTGTCGGCAAACGCCGTTGAGTGCTGGTACATCGTTTGACCCATAGTGCGCCAGTGCGAGCCCTGGCCGGTAAACAGCCACACCTGCTTGCCGCTGGCGCCGTGGCCGCTGTAAACCTGCGCCCCCGATTTCTCACCGGCCCAGGCGCTGAGCGCCTCGGCGGTTTCACGGTTTAATGGCGCCGCCAGGCGGAAGGGGAGATCGAGACGGCGCGCGTGCAGGGCTGTGAAGGCCAGAGAGCTGGCATCCGCATTCTCTCTCAGCGCCCCGGCATAATCCGTCGCCAGCCGCCGCAACGCGCTGTCGCTGGCGGCGCTGAGCAGCAGCGCGGTACTTTTTCTGCCGCTATCCGTATTGGGGAGGCGCGCGTTGAGCGCGTCGGGCAGCGAGGCGACGATCATATGGCAGTTGGTGCCGCCAATACCAAAGGAGGAGACGCCCGCATAGCGCATTTCGTCCTGCCATGCCTGTGCCGACACCGGTATGGTAAAGGGGCTCTCTTCAAGTTTCAGCGCCGGGTTGGGGGTGTGAAAATTCAGTAAGGGAGGAATTTGCCCGCGACTGACTGCCAGAACGGTTTTCAGCAGTCCGGCAATGCCCGCCGCGGTATCCAGATGGCCCATGTTACTTTTCACGGAACCGAGCGCACAGCGCTGATCCTGCGGGCGAGGCGCATAGACGTTGCGTAACGCTTCAATTTCAATCGCGTCGCCCAGCGGTGTGCCGGTGCCGTGGGTTTCAATGTAACCTACCTGCCTGTCGTCGATGGCCGCCAGCATTAACGCCTCTTCGATGACTGCCTGTTGCCCTGCGACGGAAGGGGCGGTATAGCCGACCTTTCTGTTGCCGTCGTTGTTGACCGCGCTGGAGAGGATCACCGAGATAATCGGATCGCCTGACAGCAGCGCGTCTCTCAGGCGACGCAGCACCACGCAGCCGAGACCGTTACCGGCCCAGGTGCCCTCAGCCGAGGCGTCAAAGGGACGACAGTGACCATCAGGAGAGAAAATCATTCCGGGCTGGTAGCGGTAGCCTGCCTGCTGGGGGAAAGAGAGCGCCACGCCGCCGGCAACCGCCATATCGGATTCGCCAGCGCGCAGGCTTTCACAGGCCAGATGCACGGCAACCAGCGAGCTGGAGCAGGCGGTCTGTACCGATAACGCCGGGCCGTGCAGGTTGAGTTTGTACGCGGCGCGGGTGGCAATATAGTCTTTATCATTGCCCATCAGAGATTGCAGACCTTTTACCTGCGCGACTTCTGTCACGTTCAATGCTTCGCGACCGGGGTAGGTACTCATCCGGGAAGAGGCGAAAACGCCGGTCTTATGGGGGACGGCGCCGGGGGCATAACCGGCATGTTCCAGCGCATGCCAGACCGCCTGCAAAAACAGGCGCTGCTGCGGGTCCATCGACTCCGCTTCCTGTCGCGAATAGCCAAACAGGGTGGCGTCGAAGCAGTCGGCGTTGTCTAACACCGTACCGATATTGACATAATGAGGATCGTCAATGATGGCGGCATCCAGACCGACGGCCAGAAGCTCTTCGCGCGTAAAGCGTCGGCTGCATTCACGACCTTCCAGCAGATTTTGCCAGAACGTTTCGCCATCCGGCGATTCAGGAAAATGGCAGGCGTAGCCGATAACCGCGACAGGTTCGCAGTCCGGGTAGTGTTGAACGATCGATGCATCAATGGAATCTGCTGTTGGCGCAGAAGAGAAGCGCAAGTTATCCATAATCGGTCCCATTTCCTAAGGTTCATAAAGTCAATGGAACGCCATGCGTTCGCGATGGCGTTCCGGGGAAAATCAGTTTGCTTCGCGCTATATCCGCCGCTGACGACGGCGAACAGGGCGAGAGCGTTTGGTTTTCTCCACCGTGGCGACACTGGTCAGATAAGCGGCCAGGGCTGCAGGAGAAGGGTGGGTAAAGAGGTCAAGTAACGTCAGAGTCGAAAATTCGTGACGTTGTAACAAAACGTGCAGTTGCACCAGATTCAGCGACGTTGCGCCCGCCTCAAAGAAGTTTTGTGCGGGCGTGACAGACTCGCCAACCACCTCGCGGAAGGCGTCGCAAATCAGGCTGACGGTGCTCTCGTCCGCCGCAATGTGTGACTGAGAGTGCTCAGGGCATACGCGCGATGTGCGCTCTGTACCTTGCTCCGCCTGCTTAACGGGAGGCACCAGCGCGGCGAGTGGCAAATGCCAGCTGTTTTCATCCTCGGTCATTCGGTTTAGCAAGGTGCAATACTGCTCAAACTGACGTTCCACCTGCCCGGCAGGAAACAGCGCGGCGACAAAATCCCAGTTAAAGCGCAGTTCGCCTTCGGATTCATAAACCTGGTGATCGAGCCAGACCTGCGGCGTCTGGGAGATGCCCCAGACCGGTTTGAGCAGATTACGCCGGGCGAGGAAGTTATCCTGCTCAAAGCCCAGCGCGCTGGTAAAGACGACGGGCATCGGAACGGCAGGCACGTTTTGCCGTTGCGCCAGTTGACGCATCACGCGGATGGCTGACACATCGCGGTGGTTGAGGTTCTGGCTCAGCCGCTGCTGTAGTGACTGCGCGCTGTGCAGCCAGCTTTCGCCGGGATGCCAGCTCAGCAGCATCAGCGAGGTGAAATCGCCCAGAATCTGGTTGATTTGCGGGTGCAGCGGTCGCCTGTCGAAAAGCGTAAGGTTAAGCGTGAACTCAGGCTGTGCACTCCATGCAGAGAGAACCGTTGACCACACCGACAACAGTACGGCCGACGGGGTGAGATGGGCGTCAGCCGCCCGTTTTTTCAGCCGATGCCAGCGCGTGCTGTCCAGCGCGCCGTTCAGGCGGGCGAAGCGCGGTGTTTCGACGTCCTGAGGCATGCAACGTAGCGGCAATGCAGGAGCCGGAGGAATATCATCAAGTTGCGCCTGCCACCATGCCAGAGAATCTGCGTTAAGCGACTGGATCGCGGGTTGTTGCAGGTAATCCCTGTAGGTGACGGGTAGCGGCGGAGGCAACTGTTGCGGATATTGGTAGCCATGTTCCAGCTCCGCCAACAGAATCTGCATGCTCAGCCCGTCAAGTAACAGGTTATCCAGACACAGCCACAGGCGGGCGGGCATCCCGTCAACGTAACCGACCTGGAGATCGAATACCGGCCAGACTTCGGGGTTGAGTACCTGATGGGCCAGTTTTTCGCGCACCTGCAACGCCTCTTCAGGCGTATGGAGGATGTGTGCGGGTATTACCCAGCGAGGCGTCTGTTCGAGCACCTGTTGCTGTCCATCACGCACGACGGCGCGTAGCATATCGTGGCGGGCGATTAATCGGTTCCAGACCGTCTCCAACCGGGTGAGATCCAGATCGGCAATTTCAAATTCAACAAAGAAATGTGAGCCGACGCCGCCCAGGGCAAAGCCCGGCTGACGCCCCACCAGGTAAGCCTGCTGCACGTCGGTAAGCGCAAAGGGCTGGTAGCGATCTTCAGGGGAGTGGACGAATGGTTGTTCGACCGGGACGTCGGTTTTCCGCAGCGTGGCGGCAAAATCCGCCAGCCGGGGATGATTAAACAGGTCGCTTAATTGCGCTTCATAACCTGCCTGATGAAGTTGCCCGGTCAGACGGGTCGCCAGCAGGCTATCGCCGCCTTGCTGGAAGAAGTCGGTTTCTCTGGTGACATTGCCAGTTGATAAGAGTTGCTGCCAGAGGGCGGCAACCTGTTTTTCAATGTCGCCCTGGGGTAAATCCGCTTCGGCCGGGTTTTCCGCTTCAGGGGTATGACGACGCTTCAGCGCCTGGTAGTCAATTTTCCCGTTAGCCGTCAGCGGTAAGGCGTCGAGGAAGACGATCCGTTGCGGCACCATCCACCCCGGCAGACGCCCGGCGAGGGCGGCCTGAAGTTGACGGGGATCGCGGCGCACCTGCCTGTCAGGACATTGTACGAGGAAGCGTTGTAACCCCGCGACCTCATCGCCATGCTGACAGTTGAAGCCGGCCGCGCTAAATAATGCCGCCCAGTCGGCGCTGTTATGCAGCAAGGCCTCCGGCTGCCCATTGGTTAACAGGAGCGTGCTGAGTAGGGCGGACGGCGTTAACTGGCGAAACTCCATCACGTAGAGCAGCGCGCCGGGAACGGCAAGCTGTTGTAATGTCGCAAGGAGCCCGGGATCTTCCGGCAGCAGACGATGCAGGGCGTTATTAAGCCAGATAATGTCCGCCGAGTGAGCGTGCGCCGCCAGCGTGTCTGCATTCCAGAGGGACAGACGGGCGCCAGGCCAGGGGGCGAGCCTCTGCCGGGCGCTCAGCAGCATCTCCTGGCTCTGCTCAAGCCCGACATACTCAATCTGTCCGGCGTTGAGCTGTGCTAACAGCGATTCTGCGGCGCGGCCAGTGCGGGTTCCCACCTCAAGCAGGCGTACCGGGCGCTGTAAGCGCTGTGCAAGCTGTTGGCAAATTGTCGCCAGTTCCTGAATATACGGGGCGCTGGCCGGATGGTTAAAGGCCAGGCTTTCCGGGGACCACTGCGCGTCGTTCAGTAACGACAGTTCGTTACGGGCACCGCGAAGAATTTGCGATAACGTTAAATCATGTCCGCTGAAGTGCGGGTGCTCATCCTCGCGTTCTTCACCAGCGCAGACCTGATAACCTTCAGCAGCGGGCTTCAGTCGCCGTTGTGTCACCAGAAATGCTAACCAGCGTTCCACCACGGCCTGCCAGCGCGGCTGGATAGCGAGTGAGTTCATCAGGGGGAGAGGATCGGCGCCAGCGGTGTGACCCGGCTTCAGTTTTAGCAGGCGATGCTGAAGGAAATCGGCTACCTGTTCTGCGGAGATCTCTGGCGAGATGGCGCAACAGGGCAACGTTCCCGCAAGCGTGTGCCACGCCTGCGGCAGTGCCGGGTTCCGATGATCGGTAACGCAAAAAGCCTCGCCCTGAGGAACAACGTATGCCGCCAGCGTTTTTTCTTTTTCGCCGATCGCCAGAACGGTTGCTTGTTTCACCCCCGCCAGCTGGCTGAGCGCGCTTTCGATTTCGCCCAGCTCGATGCGATATCCTCCGACTTTGACCTGCTTGTCGCGACGACCGAGGAACTCGATTGTGCCATCTGGCCAGTAGCAGCCGAGATCGCCGGTGCGATACCAGCGCTCGTCCGGGAGCGTCAAAAATTGCTGCTCGCTACGCAGGGGATCGTTGAAATAGCCTTCCGCGACCCCAATGCCGCCAATCCATAATTCACCCGGCACCCAGTCAGGGCAGTCCCGGCCCTGTTCATCCACCACCCGGTAGCGTTGGTTGGTTAGCGGAAAACCGTAAGGGATGGAGCGCCAGTGGGCGGGGACGTCGTGAATTTCGCAGGCGTTAGACCAGATAGACGCCTCGGTGGCGCCGCCCATCGCGATAAATTGTCCTTGTGGCCGGAAGGCCCGATAACGGGCGGGGAGGTCAAGCCCGATCCAGTCGCCGGAAAGCATCACTGCGCGCAGGTTTTCCGGCGTGGCGTCGGCGAAACCTTCACACCAGGTCAGCAGCATATCGAACAGCGCCGGGACGCTGTTCCAGAGCGTGACCTGATGGCGCTGGATCAGCTCACACCATGCGTGAGGATCGCGCCGTTGATTTTCCATCACCATCACCAGCGCGCCGCCCGCGCGCAGTACGCCAAAAATGTCGTAAACCGATAAATCAAAATGTAGGGCGGAGAGGGCCAGCACCCTGTCATGCGGGCCAACCTGATAGCGGGTATTGATATCGCAACAGGTGTTAAGCGCTCCCCGGTGAGAAATGACTACCCCTTTCGGCGTACCGGTAGAGCCGGAGGTGTAGATAATGTAGGCCGGTTGCGTGGGGGCGCGTACTACCGGGTTGGCGATCGGCTCCGCCTCAATGGCCTGCTGCCAGGCAAGGGCGGGAATATCGTCTGACCCGGCGCTGGCGTCGTGCTGACAAATGAGCACCAGCCGGACGCTGGCGTCAGCGTAGATTTTCTCGCGCCGTGCGGCAGGCTGATCCAGCGAAACCGGAACGTAAACCGCCCCGGCCAGCAGGACGGCCAGAACCGCAACAAGTTGTCCTGCGCCTTTCGACATCGTGATAGCCACATTATCGCCGGGCTGAACCCCGCACTCGATTAACCTGCCCGCGCAACGGCGGGCATAGTCTGTCAGCTCATGATAATTCCACTGATAACGCATGTCCGTTACCGCCAGCGCCTGCGGCTGTTGCAGAGCGATACGGAAAATGCCTTCATGCAGCAAGCCTTCGGGAATGGGGGCACCGGTGGCGTTGACCCGTTCGCGTATCGCGCGCTGGCTGGCGGGCATCATATCTGCGAACGGCTTTTGCCAGGCGCTTTCGTCATCGCAGAGTTGGTTAATCAACTGGCAGTAGGCGTCGAACAATGTTTCGACTAACGCCGGAGGGAACAGCGCGTCGTTGCTGTCCCATTGTAGCCAGACCTCGCCGTGATGCTCGAACGCCAGATGATCTATCCAGACCTGCGGCGTTTGCGAGATGCCCCATTCCGGCTCGCCCAACGGCGATTCTGCGCGGCTGCTGTAGAGGGAACGCCCCAGATTGCTGGTAAATACCACCGGGGCGCCGTGGGGGTAGCGCTGCTGGCGTTTGAGTTCACGGAGTAATTCGACGCCGGACCAGTGGCGATGCTCCCAGTCCTCCGTAAACGTGAGCTGGTTTTTACGCGCCAGGTTGCTGACGGTATCGCCATCGCAGGCGGTGTCCAGCAGAAGAATATTGGTGAAGTCGGCAAGCATCGCGCCAACCGCCGGGTGCAGCGGCTGGCGGTCGAATAAGGTGATGTTAAGCAGCAGACGCGTCAGGCCGCCCCAGCGAGCCAGCACGGCAGAAAAACAGGTCGCCAGCGCCATTGTCGGCGTCACGCCATACTCGCCGGCCCGGTTGCTAAAGGCGTGCCAGCGTGTTGCCGGAACAATCATGCGGCGTCGGGTATTACGGACTTCACATAGCGTGGCGGGTTCGCAGGCCAGCGGCAAGACGGGCGCGGGGGGAAGCGTCGATGCTTTCGCCAGCCAGTAAGCGCGCGCGTCGTCTCTCAGTGGTTGATTGATCTTCTGTTGGTGCAGCAAATACGAGCGGAAATCATAGCGGGTGTCGATAGCCGGCAGCGATTCTCCGGCCAGCAGGGCGTTAAGCTCATCGAAGAAAAGCGTAAAGCTGGAGGCATCCATAATCAGCAGGTCAATATTGACATGGAGGCGGTGGCGATTGTCCGGCAAGAGCGTCAGCTGAAAATCAAACGTTTCGCCGATTTCCACGCGTAAAAGACGGTGGCTCAGGCGCTGGCGCAGTGCGTCCAGATAGGCCTGGCGGCTTTCAGCGTCGTTATGGCGTAAATCATGAACGGTGACGCCGTTCCAGTAAGGTTGCGGTAGCCAGACCTGCTGCCCGTCGGGGCGAAAGGCGATATGCAGCATTGGGTGGCGTTGCAGCAAGGTCGTGATGGCCTGCTCCAGCTGCGACGCCGTCAGACAATGGCCTTCAAACTCCTGATACAGGTGGCAACCCACGCCGCCAAGCGTCTGCCCCGGCATGCGGCCCGTCAGGTAGGCGTGCTGTACTGGCGTCAATGGGAAGGGGGTACTTTCGGTCATGTTCGGCCAGGATGATTCGTCGGGCGGCGTTTCTTCTTCCGCGTTCTCCTTCCGCGTTCTCCGGCGACCGGCTGAGCATTAACTGGTTCCATGCCGCCAGCGTGGGGGCGGCATACAGCTCGCGAAGGGTAAGGCGGTAGCCATTTTTACGAAACCAGTGTAACCATCTCATCAATCTTATGGAATCCAGGCCGGCCTGGATCAGGTTGCTCTCTTCATGTAACTGCTGCGGCGTTAAATTCAGTTCCTGTATGAGCCGCTCGCGTAATTGTTGGTAATCAGCCGCGTGGCGGTTGTCCGGTAACAGCGAATCCTGAGATGGTGCGCCAGAAATCATTCTTCCTCCTGATGGCACGTCTTACCGAAAAGCATTACTCATATGAGAATAATAATTATTAACAATTGGATGCTACCCGAAACGGGTTTATTTATGCCCGTTTCGGGTTGGTAACAGGCGGAAAGAACAGAGGCCCGGATGGGGTATCCGGGCCTCTGTCAGGGAGGAGTTTAGGGGGGCGCGACCCCGGTTACATCCCGCGTTTAAAGGTCGAAGGAGTTACGCCAAACTGTTTCTGGAAGGCGGCAGAGAAATGGCTGGCGTTGGCATAGCCCAGATCGGCCGCCACCGTCATGACGGGGGTATTGCCGTTGGCCAGGCGTCTTCTGGCTTCCTGCATTCGTTCAGCCTGAAACAGGCCATAGACGCTGTTGTTGAACAGAACGCGGAAGCCTCGCTTAATTTTGAGAACGCTCAGACCGGACTCTCTGGCCAACTCCGCGACGCCCGGCGCTTGCGTCAGATCAGCCAGCAGCAGATCCTTCGCCCGCAGCAGTTTCTGGCGTTCCATCGGGTTGAAGTGGCAGGAGAGGCAACTGGCGTCTTCGCGATGTTCATCCAGCACCAGACTGAGCATGACCAGACTTTGCCCCTGCAACCATAGCGTCGACGGCTTTTGTTCATGACTGAAGCCGCCGTGCATGCGCATCAGCGCGTGACGCAAGGCCTGAGCCGTTAAGTGGGTTTCAGCATTACAACGCTGCTGCTGGCAACAGCAGTGGGAGTCGATCTTATTCTTAATGACCGCGCTAATATCCGGCACCCACAGCGCGAGGGTTTCAGGGCTGAAGGAGAGGGTAATGCTCTCGAATCGGCCACAATAGGAGGCGCTGCCGCGACAGTCTGGCGTATGGGTAATGTAATGGCGATTGCGCGCAAGCTCCCAGTCGGTGTGGCGCCGGAGTCCCTGAATCGCAAAGCGCGATGTGCCTTCCAGGATGCACGAGAAGTTAATCCTGCCCAGATCGTCGTGTAGCTGCAACGTCTCAGGCCGCGCAAAATGGCCCCTCCAGAGCAAAATATCCATACCTTCCTGCAACGAACAGCGCAGCAGTTCACACTGAGCAGGAATATTGCCATCGTTTGCAGGTTTCCCGACCACCAACTGGTGAATAGAGATTTCAGATTGCGTTTGCGGTGACTCCATCATGACCTGGTTATCTCCCTGTGGCTTAGACCAATGCGGGTATAAATAGAACCGAATGGGGTAGATGAGTTATTGATAATGGTTATTATTCACATTAATTCTCAGAACGCCACCCTGAATTGTCGTTTTTGGCGTCCGTAAAAATTCATCAGGAAATTCAGTTACTCCCATGTCATCTCAATCATCCAATACTGAATCGCTGTCCCGATTTCCTCTCTGGCAGGTGATTACACCGGTTCGCAGGAAGGTTATTTTAGCTATGGCGCTGGCGGGGCTGGCGGCATTAACCAGCCTGGGGGCGCTCCTTTTTCTGGCGTGGAGCCTGCGTGACATTCGCGCGACGCCTGACGCTATTCCGGCCTGGCCGCTGGGCGGCGTGATCGGCTGCGTGGTCTTAACTTTTGTTCTGCGCTTACAGGCGTTCAACACCTCTCATTACGCGGCTTTTCATCTGGAGAACATTCTGCGCAGCAGGTTAGCCCGTAAAGCATTGCAGCTTCCGCCTGGCGTGTTACAGCAAATGGGCAGCGGGTCAGTGGCGAAAGTGATGCTGGATGACGTGAAGTCGTTACATATTTTTGTGGCCGACAGCACGCCGCTCTATGCCCGCGCGATCATCATGCCGCTGGCGACAATCGTTATCTTGTTCTGGCTGGACTGGCGGCTGGCAATCGCGACGCTGGGGGTACTGGCGTTTGGATCGGTTGTTCTCGTGCTCGCCCGCCAGCGTTCGGAAGATATGGCTCAGCGTTATCATAAGGCGCGCGAGCAGGTTAGCGCGGCGGTTATTGAGTTCGTGCAGGCCATGCCCGTGGTGAGAACGTTTGATAGCGGCAGCACCAGTTTTTTGCGCTATCAACGCGCCCTTGAAGAGTGGGTCGATGTGCTCAAAACCTGGTATCGCAAAGCCGGTTTTTCAGCGCGTTTTTCCTTCTCGATTCTGAATCCTCTCCCGACCCTGTTTGTCCTGATCTGGTCGGGATACGGCCTGTTGCACTATGGCAGTTTCGATTTTATCGCGTGGGTGGCCGTTTTACTGCTGGGCAGCGGAATGGCCGAAGCCGTAATGCCAATGATGATGCTCAATAACCTGGTCGCGCAAACGCGTTTAAGCATTCAGCGTATTTATCAGGTTCTCGCGATGCCGGAGTTATCGCTGCCGCAGTCTGACCAGCAGCCGCAAGAGGCGAGCATTACCTTTGAGCAGGTGAGCTTTCATTATCCGCAAGCGCGTACTGGCGCCGCGTTGCAGGAGGTGAGCTTTCATGTGCCTGCCGGGCAAATTGTGGCGCTGGTCGGGCCAAGCGGCGCCGGAAAAAGCACCGTGGCGCGCTTGCTGCTGCGTTACGCCGACCCGGACAAAGGCCATATCCGTATTGGCGGCGTGGATCTGCGTGATATGCAGACGGACACCCTGATGAAGCAACTCTCGTTTGTGTTTCAGGACAACTTCCTTTTTGCCGACACGATAGCCAATAACATTCGTCTGGGCGCGCCGGATACGCCGCTGGAGGCGGTTATAGCGGCGGCCAGAGTGGCGCAGGCCCATGATTTTATTAGCGCTCTGCCAGAAGGTTACAACACTCGAGTCGGGGAACGTGGGGTATTTCTCTCCGGCGGCCAGCGGCAGCGCATTACTATCGCCCGGGCGCTTTTGCAGGATCGCCCCATCCTGGTGCTCGATGAGGCGACGGCGTTTGCTGACCCGGAAAACGAAGCGGCGCTTATCAAGGCGCTCGCGGCGGCCATGCGTGGCCGGACGGTCATCATGGTCGCGCATCGTCTCTCAATGGTGACTCAGGCCGATGTGATATTGCTGTTTTCCGACGGACAGCTCAGGGAAATGGGGAACCATACGCAACTGTTGGCGCAGGGCGGCCTGTATCAACGGCTCTGGCAACACTATCAGCAGGCGCAGCATTGGGTGCCGGGTGGAACACAGGAAGAGGTGGTGGAAAATGAAAGACAATAATCCTGCGGATAACCTGGCCTGGCGCGTCATCTGGCGCCAGCTTATCTCCAGCGTTGGCAGTCAGGCCAGGATGCTGCGACGCAGTATGCTGGCGCTGTTGCTGGCGGCATTCATGCAGGGGATCGCCTTTGCCTGTCTTTATCCGATCATTGATGCGCTGTTACGGGGAGACGCGCCGCAACTTCTTAACTGGGCTATGGCCTTCAGCGTCGCCGCAATTGTGACGCTGGTGCTACGCTGGTATGGCCTGGGCTTTGAATACCGTGGTCATCTGGCGCAGGCTACCCATGAGTTGCGCCTGCGACTTGGCGAGCAGTTACGCCGCGTGCCGCTGGAGAAGCTCCAGCGCGGCAGGGCGGGTGAAATGAACGCCTTGCTGCTGGGCAGCGTGGATGAAAACCTCAATTATGTTATTGCGATAGCCAATATTTTGCTGCTCACCATTGTCACGCCGCTGACGGCGTCGCTGGCGACATTGTGGATAGACTGGCGGCTGGGGCTGGTGATGTTGCTGATCTTCCCTCTGCTGGTGCCGTTTTATTACTGGCGCCGCCCGGCGATGCGGCGACAAATGCAGACGCTGGGGGAAGCGCACCAGCGTCTGAGCGGCGATATCGTTGAATTTGCTCAGGGGATGATGGTATTGCGCACCTGCGGCAGCGATGCCGATAAAAGCCGGGCGCTGCTGGCGCATTTCAATGCGCTGGAAAACTTACAGACCCGCACTCACCGTCAGGGCGCTGGCGCGACGATGCTGATCGCCAGCGTCGTGGAGTTGGGCCTACAGGTGGTGGTGTTATCCGGGATCGTCTGGGTAGTGACGGGCACTCTGAACCTCGCCTTTTTGATTGCCGCCGTCGCGATGATTATGCGCTTCGCAGAACCGATGGCGATGTTTATCAGCTACACCTCGGTTGTGGAACTGATCGCCAGCGCCCTGCAACGGATTGAGCAGTTTATGGCGATAGCACCGCTTCCCGTCGCAGAGCAAAGCGAGATGCCGGAACGTTACGATATCCGCTTTGACAACGTCAGCTATCGCTACGAAGAAGGTGACGGCCACGCGCTTAATCATGTTTCTTTGACGTTCCCGGCAGCCAGTATGAGCGCGCTGGTGGGTGCCTCCGGCGCAGGCAAAACTACGGTCACCAAACTGTTAATGCGCTATGCCGATCCGCAGCAAGGGCAGATTTCTATTGGCGGCGTCGATATTCGCCGCCTGACGCCGGAACAGCTCAATAGCCTGATTTCTGTTGTTTTCCAGGATGTCTGGCTGTTTGATGACACGCTGCTGGCGAATATCCGTATCGCGCGCCCACAGGCGACGCGGCAGGAGGTAGAAGAGGCCGCCCGCGCGGCGCAGTGCCTTGAGTTTATTTCCCGTCTTCCGCAAGGCTGGCTGACGCCAATGGGAGAGATGGGCGGCCAGCTATCGGGCGGCGAGCGCCAGCGGATTTCCATTGCCAGAGCGTTATTGAAAAACGCGCCGGTCGTCATTCTCGATGAACCGACTGCCGCGCTGGATATTGAAAGCGAGCTGGCGGTGCAAAAAGCGATCGATAACCTGGTTTACAACCGGACGGTGATTATCATCGCTCACCGTTTATCCACCATCGCCGGGGCCGGAAACATTCTGGTGATGGAAGAGGGACAGGTGGTTGAGCAGGGTACTCATGCGCAATTGCTCTCACATCATGGGCGTTATCAGGCGCTGTGGCAGGCGCAAATGGCCGCGCGCGTGTGGCGCGACGACGGGGTTTCCGCGTCTGGAGAGTGGGTGCATGAGTGATGTTCAGTCGAATGTGAAACCGCTGACGTTGACGACCGGGCGGGTGATTTTTGCTATTGCCGGCGTCTATGTGACGCAGAGTCTGGTATCGGCGCTGTCTATGCAGTCCTTACCCGCGCTGGTGCGCGCTGCTGGCGGTTCGCTGGCGCTTGCCGGTGCGACAACCCTGTTTATGCTGCCCTGGGCGCTGAAGTTTATTTGGGCGCCGTGGATCGAGCGCTGGCGGCTTCCGCCCGGTAGCCAGGAACGCCGTTCCCGCATGTTAATCCTGCGTGGTCAGGTCGCGCTAGCGGCGATCCTGACTATTGCCGCAGCGATTGGCTGGTTTGGGCGAGAAGGGGGATTCCCCGATACGCAAATCGTCGCGTTATTTGTTCTGTTTATGGTGGCAGGCACGGTCGCCTCCACCATTGATATCGCCAGCGACGGCTTTTGTGTCGATCAACTGACCCGCACGGGTTACGGCTGGGGAAACAGCGTGCAGGTCGGCGGCAGCTATCTGGGAATGATGTGCGGCGGCGGGGTGTTCCTGATGCTGTCGGCGGCATCCGGCTGGCCTGTCGCCATGCTGATGATGGCGGTGCTGATTATGGCGCTGTCACTCCCGCTGTGGCGCATTACGGAGCCGACGCGAACAGCGACTATCCCGCATGTTCCGGCGTTAGGTTATGCGCTAAGGAGGAAGCAGGCGCGCCTGGGCTTACTGCTGGTATTGATGCTGAATTCAGGCATGCGGTTTGTGCTGCCTCTTCTGGCACCGCTGTTGTTGGATCATGGGTTGAGCATGTCCGCATTGGGCGCGCTGTTCAGCGGCGGCAATATTGCAGCGGGCATAGCAGGAACGCTGGCTGGCGGATTGCTGATGAAATACACCTCACCCGGCAGAGCGCTGTTGACGGCTTATGGCGTCCAGGGGATCGCGCTGCTGGCGGTGGTGATGACGCTCATGATGGCGCCGGGTCATCTGCTGCTGCAGATTCTCCAGTGTCTGGTCATTGTCCAGTCCATTTCGCTGGCCTGCGCGCTGGTCTGTCTTTACGCCACGCTGATGTCGCTTTCATCGCCTTTGCAGGCCGGTGTCGACTTCACCCTCTTTCAATGTACTGATGCGGCAATCGCCATTCTGGCAGGCGTTATCGGTGGCGTTGTTGCTCAACATTTTGGCTATGCGGCCTGCTTCCTGTTTGCCGGGGCATTCACGTTGCTGGCGGCGTGGGTTGCTTATATCCGGCTGCATTCGGCAAGAGAACTGATGACAAGCGCAATTGATTGATCCGCGAATAACACAGAGAGGTAAGGGATGAAAATCAGTGAATTTCTACATCTGGCGTTACCAGAGGAACAATGGCTACCGACGATTTCTGGCGTTTTACGCCAGTTCGTAGAAGAAGAGTGTTATGTCTATGAGCGTCAACCCTGTTGGTATTTAGGCAAAGGGTGCCAGGCACGGCTGCACATTAATGCCGACGGAACGCAGGCGACATTTATTGATGATGCCGGGGAGCAAAAATGGGCGGTGGATTCCATTGCCGACTGCGCGCGTCGTTTTATGGCGCATCCTCAGGTGAAAGGACGTCGGGTATATGGACAGGTTGGGTTCAACTTTGCGGCGCATGCGCGGGGGATTGCCTTTAACGCCGGGGAGTGGCCGCTGCTGACGTTAACCGTTCCCCGTGAAGAACTTATTTTTGAAAAGGGAAATGTCACCGTTTATGCGGACTCCGCCGACGGGTGCCGACGTTTGTGCGAGTGGGTAAAAGAGGCCGGTACAACGACGCAGAACGCACCACTGGCGGTGGATACCGCCCTCAATGGTGAGGCATATAAACAACAGGTTGCGCGCGCCGTTGCGGAGATCCGCCGTGGCGAGTATGTCAAAGTGATTGTCTCGCGCGCCATTCCCCTGCCATCGCGGATTGATATGCCCGCCACGCTGTTATACGGGCGGCAGGCAAACACGCCTGTGCGCTCGTTTATGTTCCGTCAGGAAGGACGCGAAGCGCTGGGCTTTAGCCCGGAACTGGTGATGTCAGTGACGGGCAATAAAGTGGTCACTGAACCGCTTGCGGGCACCCGCGATCGCATGGGAAACCCGGAGCATAATAAGGCGAAAGAGGCAGAACTGCTGCACGACAGTAAAGAGGTGCTTGAGCATATCCTTTCTGTCAAAGAAGCTATTGCTGAACTGGAGGCCGTTTGCCAGCCGGGCAGCGTGGTGGTTGAAGATTTAATGTCGGTTCGCCAGCGCGGCAGCGTTCAGCATCTGGGGTCTGGCGTGAGCGGTCAGCTTGCGGAAAACAAGGATGCCTGGGATGCGTTTACCGTGCTGTTTCCGTCGATTACCGCCTCAGGTATCCCTAAAAATGCTGCTCTGAACGCGATTATGCAAATTGAGAAGACGCCGCGAGAGCTTTATTCCGGCGCAATCCTGCTGCTGGACGATACGCGCTTTGATGCGGCGCTAGTTCTGCGTTCCGTATTTCAGGATAGCCAGCGCTGCTGGATACAGGCGGGGGCGGGAATCATCGCGCAATCTACGCCGGAACGCGAACTGACAGAAACCCGGGAGAAATTAGCGAGCATTGCGCCCTATTTAATGGTGTAGGAGTAACTGTTTTCTAACCTCACAACCAGATTGTCCAAAGACAATTGAGTCGCTCTTTGATTCCTCTGTGACTCTATTGTCTTCTTTTGGGATAAAATAGGTGTTTTTCGTCATGAAGTTGATAAAAGTCTATATAGAACCACCTCCTGTGGAGGTGGTGGTAATTTGCCAGAGTGTGGGATTCGTTAGTATACTATGGGATAAACTTATTTTTACCAATTGTATAAGGCGGTGCATAAGATTCTCGGCATGCTTCCAGATAATCCGACCACCACTGCATCATCGCTTTGCGGGCTTCCAGGTGCTCTGCCTTATGAATATAAGCCATGCGCACGGTATTGCGCTCCTGATGACTCATCTGGCGTTCTACTGCGTCCTTTGCCCATAAACCCGATTCCATCAGCGCACTGCATGCCATTGCCCGGAAGCCGTGACCGCAGATATCCTTTTTCGTGTCGTAACCCATCACCCGCAGTGCCTTATTGACCGTGTTTTCACACATTGGCTTATACGGGTTATGGTCGCCGGGGAAGATCAGTTCATTATTACCGGTGATATCCTTAATCTGTTTCAGAATGGCGATGGACTGTTCTGAGAGGGGGACGATATGCGGCATTCGCATTTTTGCCCCGCGGCCGGAATAACGCACGCCAATAATGGGTTCTCGCGTCGCGGGTATCGTCCAGACTCGGTTTGTGAAATCAATCTCTGACCAGCGGGCGAAACGCAGTTCACTGGAGCGAATGAACACATGCAGCATCAGCAGAACGGCATGCCGGGTCAGTTCACGGCCCTGATGATATGCCCCAATACGTTCAAGCAGTTCAGGCAGCCGCTCCAGCGGCGGGGCAGGATAGTGCCGTCTGACAGGAGGTGTGGTCACGCCGCCAAGGTTTGCTGCAGGGTTCGTATCGATTAACTCCTGATGGACCGCATGGCGCATTATGTTACTCAGGTGCTGCCGTGTGCGGGACGCAACCTCCAGCAGACCTTTTTCCTCGATCCCTTTCAGCAGGTCAATGAAATGACGGGGTTTAAGTTCTGATACAGGTAAGTTCCCGATGACCGGAAAGATGTGATTGTTCAGACTGGCACGCAGACGGTCGGCGGTGTTCTGCGACCATTTCCTGTTACTTTTATGCCACGCCAGCGCCACGTTTTTAAAAACTTTCTCCGGTGTTCGTGAGCCACGTTCAGCAGCCCGCTGCTGTACCGGGTTGATATTCAGCGCCAGCATTTTACGGATACCTTCACGTTGCTGTCGCGCATCAGACTGGGAGATGGCTGGATAGGCACCCAGCGCAATGCGGGATTCTTTACCGCTAATACGGTATTTGAGATACCAGTGGCGGGAGCCACCCGGCTTGACCAGCAGATACAGACCGTGAGAATCGGAGACTTTAAAGGGTTTATCAGAAGGCTTGAGGGTGCGGATTTTTGCGTCGGTAAGGGATATATGGGGGTCACTCCATTATCGAACTAACCTGACCCCAGATTTGACCACCAATT
>OGQX01001668.1_pt1 | contig 19323 bp, 18 predicted proteins | sample 1553291 | NCBI WGS metagenome assembly OGQX01 (sample SAMEA2580030, study PRJEB22360) | human gut metagenome | biome: human gut; feature: human-associated habitat; material: faeces | place: Denmark | collected 2008/2010
TGGTTTACATATAAAAGACGAGTGCTCGGCAAAACCGAGCACTCGTCTTTTTTGCAGGATAACAGCAAAAAAGCACCCCGCCAACCGTTTCCGGTCAGCGGGGTGCTTAGTGCTTATAGTTTACAGCTCAGCTTACGCTGCACAGCACAGGGAGGAAATCACTCCTCGATGTAGCCGTACTGGAAGTACCAGTAGCCGTAGGGGCTGTGCCAGACGCCCTTCAGAGAAGAGCTCTGCAGCCAGAAGTCGTTGTAGTAAGCAACGGGGATGCAGCCCATATCCTCCATCAGGATGTCCTCAGCCTTATGCAGCTGCGCAAAGTGCTCGGCAGGATCAGCAACCTTGGAAGCCTCCATAGCAGCATCGAAGTCAGGGTTGGAGTACTTACCATCATTGTTGCCGTTGTCGGTGCAGAACATCTCGATCATGTTGGAAGGATCGTTGTAGTCCATGACCCAGCCGTTACGGGCAACATCGTACTCGCCGGCACGGCGAGCAGCGGTGAAGGCAGACCACTCCATCTTGCTGATGCTCAAAGTGATGCCCAGATCGCCCCAAGTCTGCTGCAGGTACTCTGCCAGAGGCACATGGTAGCCGGAATCGTTGGTGCTGTACTCGATGGTGGGGTAGCCCTCGCCATTGGGGTAGCCAGCCTCTTCCAGCAGCTTCTTAGCCTCGGCCATATTTGCCTCGTAGTCAGCTGCAATGTAGGGAGAACCGCCGTTTGCGTTGTCGTAGAAGTAACCGTTCTCGTCCACGATGCCAGGGCCGACAATGTTGGAAGCAGCAGAGTAGGTGCCCTGCATGATGGTGTTGGCAACGTAGTCGCGGTCGATAGCCAGAGCCAGAGCCTTGCGGACCTTGGCATCCTTGAAGGCATCGCGCTGCAGGTTCATGCTGATGTAGTAGGTGCCCAGAATGGTGTCAACATAGAAGTCGCCGCCGTCCTCTGCCTTGGTCAGGCTGGGGATCTCGTCGGTGGGCACGTCCTTGATCAGGACAGCCTCGCCGCTGTTATAAGCAGCGAAGGAAGCGGAAGAGTCCTCCAGCAGCAGCAGGGTGATGCTGTCGGAAACGATCTTGGAGCTGTCCCAGCCGCCAACGTAGTTGGGGTTCTTGGTCAGGACGATACGCTCGGAGGGAGTCCACTCGGTGATCATGTAGGGGCCATTGGAGACGAAGGTCTCAGCGGAGGTGCACCATGCATCGCCGTTGGCCTCAACGGTAGCCTGCTGCACAGGGCTCATGGATGCGAATGCGGCCATCTTGTCGAAGTAGGAGCAGGGGTAGGACAGCACGATGGTCAGGGTCTTGCCGTCATCGCTTGCCTTAACGTTCAGAGCATCGGGGTTGGGCTCTGCAGTGGGGTTGCCGTCTGCATCGGGGAAGCCGGCAGCTGCGTCGTAGCCGTCGATCATGCCCAGGCAGGTCGCTGCATAGGGAGCAGCGGTAGCAGGATCAGCCATACGCTTGAAGCTGTACTCGAAGTCCTTAGCGGTCAGGTCGGTGCCATCGCTCCACTTCAGACCGTCACGCATGGTGAAGGTCCAGGTCAGGCCGTCCTCGCTTTCTTCCCAGCTCTCAGCCTGGCCACCAATAACTTCGTTGTTCTCGTTGATGATCAGCAGGGGCTCGAAGATGGTGATGATGGTGTTGGCGCCATCAACAGCGCTGTTCAAAGAGGGATCCAGAGTCTCGGGGTTGGGGCCGTACTGGACGGTGAAGCCAGCGGTGTTGACACTGCCGGTAGAAGAACCAGCAGCGGAAGAAGCAGAACCGGAGGTTGCGGTAGAACCGGACTTGCTGCCGCCACAGGCTGCCAGACCCAGAGCAGCGGCACCCACGCCTGCAACCTTGAGGAAATTACGACGAGAAATGCGTTTCATAATAATATCCTTCCCTTATATCAAATTTGAGTGTGCCAGGTTCCCCCAGCCGCCTCTATATTCGATCCGGTGCAAATAATTTGTACACCGGAGGAACACGAATGATTATAATGCGTTCTCATGCCGGTTACAAGTCCAAAACTTGGACTGTAACCATTTTGTGACAACATTTCAGCGCTAAGTTGAATTGCTTTCACCTTTTACTGGTGTGAAGTGTTCTCACTTCACGCGGTCAAGGTGATGGCAGGCTGCCCAGTGGCCGGTGGAGACCTCCTTGAACTCGGGCACCTCGTTGGCGCACTGCTCGTCTGCATAGGGGCAGCGGGTGCGGAAACGGCAGCCGGACGGCGGGTTCAGGGGGCTGGGCACATCGCCCTGCAGCACGATACGCTTGGACTGGCGGGCCGTAATGGGGTCTGCCACCGGAATTGCGGAGATCAGGCTGCGGGTGTAGGGGTGGATGCTGTGAGTGATCAGCTCGTAGCTGTCAGCCAGCTCCACCATCTTGCCCAGATACATCACACCGATGCGGTTGGAGATGTGCTTGACAACGCTCAGGTCATGGGCGATGAACAGGTAGGTCAGACCCATCTCCTGCTGCAGATCCTCGAACATATTGACGACCTGTGCCTGAATGGAAACGTCCAGTGCAGAGACAGGCTCGTCACAAACGATGAACTCGGGGTTCACAGCCAGTGCACGGGCAATGCCCACGCGCTGACGCTGACCGCCGGAGAACTCGTGGCAGTAGCGGTTTGCGTGCTCGCTGTTCAGACCAACGCGCTCCAGCAGAGCGATGATCTTATCGTGGCGGTCCTTTTCGTTCTCAGCCAGATGATGGATATCAATGCCCTCGCCCACGATGTCGCCAATGGTCATGCGAGGATCCAGACTTGCGTAGGGATCCTGAAAAACGATCTGCATACGGCGGCGATAGGGCAGCATATCCACTGCGATCTTGTTGTCCTTATCGAACAGCAGGTTGCCGTCATAGTAGATCTTACCGCCGGTGGGCTCGTACAGGCGCAGCAGGGTGCGGCCGGTGGTGGTCTTGCCACAACCGGACTCACCTACCAGACCAAGGGTCTCGCCCTTGCGGATGGCAAAGCTTACGTCATCCACAGCCTGAACGTACTTGCGGTTCTTGCCCACACCGCCGGCGGGGAAATACTGCTGCAGGTGCTGGACTTCGACCAGCGTCTTGTGTTCACTCATTCTGCCTTTTCCCCTTTCTCAAATGCAGCCTTCTGCTGCAGCCAGCAGTAGGTATAGTGGGTATCGCTGAGCTCGGTGCGCGGGGGCATCTTGCTCAGACAAATCTTCATGCAGTTCTTGCAGCGGGGCGCAAAGGGGCAGCCTGCCGGCGGATTCAGCAGGTCCACAGGGGTACCCTCGATGGGCACAAGGCGCTCGTGCTCTGCGGTGTTCAGCTTGGGGATGGAGTTGATCAGACCCTTGGTGTACTCGTGACCCGGCTGGTAGAAGATCTCGTCGGTGGTGCCGTACTCCACAATGTGGCCGGCGTACATGACGGCGATCTTCTCGCACATGGATGCCACAACACCCAGATCGTGGGTGATCATGATGATGCTCATACCCAGCTTCTTGCGCAGATCCTGCATCAGCTCAAGGATCTGCGCCTGAATGGTCACGTCCAGTGCGGTGGTGGGCTCGTCAGCGATCAGCAGTTTGGGCTCACAGGCCAGTGCAATGGCGATCATCACACGCTGGCGCATACCGCCGGACAGCTCGTGGGGGTACTGCTTCAGACGCTTCTCGGGCTCATTGATGCCAACCAGCTCCAGCAGCTCCTTGGCGCGTGCCCATGCCTCCTGCTTGTTCTTATCGGTGTGCAGGCGGATGACCTCCACGATCTGGTTGCCGATGGTGTACACCGGGTTCAGGCTGGTCATGGGGTCCTGGAAGATGATGGAGACCTCGTTGCCGCGGATCTTGCGGAAGTCCTTCTCCTTCATGTTCTCGATCTCGTGGCCGTTGAACCACACCTTGCCGCCCACCAGCTTGCCGGGATAAGCGGTCAGGCCCATAACGGAGTAGGCGGTGACCGACTTACCGGAGCCGGACTCGCCCACAACGCCCAGAACATCGCCCTGATTCATGGTAAAGGAAACGCCGTTCAGTGCCTTTACTTCGCCCGCAGGGGTGAAGAAAGAAAGGCGTTCTTCTTTGATGTCAAGAATTTTCTCGCTCATTTCTGTTCACCTCATCAATTCTTCAGCTTCGGGTCAAAGGCATCGCGCAGGCCATCGCCGAACAGGTTGAACACAAGGATCATCACGCTGATCATCAGTGCGGGGGCGATCAGCAGATGGGGGTAGGTGTTCATGCCCTTGACGGCATCGGTAGCCAGAGAACCCAGAGAAGGTAGCGGGGCTGCAACACCCAGACCGATGAAGCTCAGGTAGCTCTCAGTAAAGATGGAAGCCGGGATCTGCAGGGTGGTGGTAACGATCAGGGTACCGATGCAGTTGGTGAGCAGATGCTTTTTGATGATACGGCCGCTGGATGCGCCCAGTGCGCGGGCAGCGGTAACGTACTCGCTCTCCTTCAGGATCAGGATCTGGCTGCGGACGATACGTGCCATGCCGACCCAGTACAGCAGAGCAAAGATGATGAAGATGGAGATCATGTTGGGGCCAAGGGTCTGCATCCACTTGAAGCCGGGCTGGGTGGACAGCTTGTCCAGCGGGTCCTTCAGGGCCATGCCCAGCAGGATGATCAACAGAATGTCCGGGATGGTGTACAGAATATCGGTGATACGCATCATGATATTGTCCACCCAGCCGCCGGCAAAGGCCGCAACCGCACCGTAGGTAGCGCCGATGATCAGCACCAGCACAGAAGCGATCAGACCAACGGACAGGCTGACGCGGGTGCCCATCATGATACGCACAGCGAAGTCACGACCCATACGGTCGGTGCCCAGAATGTGCGGGAACACCTTTTCGCCTGCGTCGATACGCGCCTGCTCGGAGGCAGAGTATTCGAAGGGCTTCAGGTTGTTGCTGCCCTTCATCTGCTCGGAATAGCTGTAAGGCCAGACGGCGGGCAGCAGATAGGCAAAGATGGCAATGGCAATGATGAACACAAAGCTGACCATGGCGATCTTGTTCTTCTTCAGGCGGCGGATACCGTCCTTCCAGAAGTTGACGCTTTCGCGCATGACCACCAGGCTCTGCTTTTCCTCATTGCTGGCGGGCAGAAAATCCTCCGCGTTGAGCTGCAGGCTGAGCGGATTCTTTTTAATGTTTTCCATGAAAATCGCTCCTTTCTCTTACTGCAGTTTGATACGCGGGTCGATGATCTTATAAAGGATATCCACGATCACGTTTGCAATGATGACCATGCTGGACAGCAGGATGGTGGTGCCCATGATCATGGTGTAGTCACGGTTGGTGATAGCAGACACGAAGTCGCGGCCCAGACCGGGCACGGAGAAGATCTTTTCCACCACAAAAGAACCGGTCATCAGGCTGGCCAGCATGGGGCCGACGTAGGTGATGACAGGCAGGATGGCGTTGCGCAGTGCGTGCTTGAACAGGATCATGAACTGGGACACGCCCTTTGCGCGGGCAGTGCGCATATAGTCCTGACCCATGACGTCCAGCAGGCTGGAGCGCATCAGACGGGTGATATAAGCCGAGGGATAGATGGCCAGTGCGGTGACCGGCATGATATAGGCGGCTGCGCTGTTCAGGCCAACGGTGGGCAGCACCTTCATGTTCATACCAAACTGGTACAAAAGCAGCACGCTGGAGATAAAGCTGGGGATCGCGATGCCGCAGGTAGCAAACACGATAATAACGTTATCCAGCCACTTGCCGCGGTTGTAAGCGGAAATGCAGCCCAGCGGGATGCCCACGCACAGAGCCACAACCACTGCAATGCCCGCCAGACGGCAGGACACCGGCAGCTTGCTGGCGATGATCTGGTTCACGGTACGGCCGCGCTGACGCAGGCTCAGACCCAGATCGCCGTGCAGAAGGCTCTGCATGTAGTTGACGTACTGCACACCCAGCGGCTTATCCAGGCCATACTTTTCGGCCAGAGCCTGCTGAGCAGCGGCACTGATGGACTTTTCTGCCACGAACGGGCCACCGGGGACCAGGTTCATGACAAAAAAGGTAACCGTGGCCACAATGAAGATACTGAAGATACCCATTGCGACACGCTTGATGATGTACTTTGCCATCGTTTGATGCCACTCCAATCCTATCAATGAATTACTATTTTTGCTCTCAGGCCGAGCCATACTTTCCCGCAGTCTGCCAGCCTCACACATAGCGGACGTCTGTCCTTGGCACACGGACAGAAAAAGCGAATAATAAAACGATGGCATCTTGCGGTCGCATAAACACCATCGTCCATACCCGAGAAACACTCTATATATTATAAGGATAACCACGGATTTTGTCAATTTACATGAAAAAAATTCACTTCATTTCAGCAAAGCATGAGCGAAATATTATACTTTATACAAATTTTCTGTATATTTGTAGGTAAAAGTGCTACTTCTTCGGTTTTTGGGTTGATTGTTCCGTTGGTGCGTACAATCTGCCCTCCCCTGTCGGTGCAAAAAGCAGTGTCTCTGCCCCGGAACCATCCATCCATACCGTTAGTATTTTTCTCCATATTGCAGCAAAAACGGCAAAACAAAGCCACCCGCAGCCTTTTTCCGGTACAGTCAGTGCTCGGAGAAACAGTTGCGGGTGGTCATGGGTCGTTTTGCGGGTCAGGAGTACAGTTTTGCGGTCAGCTGGGAGTATATGGCACTCTTTTGTGCCTTATAGGAGGCCATGGCCTGATCTGCCAATGCGGTGCTCTGGCCGTTGGCGGTCAGAATGGCGCGCATCTGGCTGACGATGCTCGCCACTTCCTTATCGTAGGACGCCTGCATCGCGTACAGTCTGCCGCTTCTTGCCAGTACGATGGAGATCTTGCGTGTCTGTGTTTGCTGAGACTCCGGCAGCGATTTGAACTCTGCTTTTGCTCCGGCAATGCAGCTGTTCAGTTCTGCCTCGGCGCGCGCCTTAACGCTGTACAGCTGTTTCAGTAACACCTTGACCTCGGCCTCGTAGCCGGCCTCCTGTTTGCCGGACGAGGACGCCGGTTTTTCTGTACCGGAATTGGCTGCACCGGCAGTCTCCTGCTTGCCGGAGGACGCTGTGCTGCTGCTCTCCGTCCGGGAGGCAGCGCTCCCCGAAGAAGCGGAAGAACCTTCCGGGGCCGAAGCAGCGCCCGCGTCCTCCTGCGGAGCACTGGCTGATGCTTCCTGTTCCCCACTGTTGGACGCAGCGGCTTCGTCGGTCAGTTCTTCCAGCGTGATCTCGCCGCTGAGCAGCTTATCCAGATCTTCATCCGTCAGGGTGAGCTGTGTACTGTCTGCCGAGGCGTCCGGCAGGGTTTCCGGCAGACCGGCTGCCATACTGTGGAGATAGAACAGTACCCCAAGGACTGCTGCCGCCAGTAGAACCACCAGCGCACCCAGCACGATCAATACGATTTTCAGGACCTTATTTTTCTTCATACCAAAATCCGCTGCCCGGGCAGAGTGCACCTCCGCCCGGGCAGTTTTCTCCTTGTAATAGGATCAGACCCATCTGCCCAAAAACTTTTTGGGCTGATGCAGGGTCACAGCGTCCAGCTCCTGATCGTGGAACAGCTCATCGCCGTTGTGCACGATGCGGGCGGCAGTTTCCTTACCCAGCAGCTTTTCCAGCTGCTGCACGCCCTGTGCCATGTGTGGCGGGCGCTTGTCCGGGGAATGGGTATCGGTGGAGATGACATGAACCAGCCCCCACTGGATGAACTTACACAACTTTTTGCAGAGCTTAGGCTCCAGCAGTGCTCCTGCGTTGATCTGCGCATAGGCACCGGCGGCTACCCAGTCGTACAGCAGGGTGGGATCCTCCAGCACATAGGGGTAGCGCTCGATATGCGCGATCAACGGCACGATACCCTGCTGCTGCAAATTGTACAGGGTCTGCCGAATAAAATGCGGCTTGTGGGTGGTGGGAAACTCCAGCAGCAGATAGGCGGTGTCCCCCATGCACAGCGCCCGGGTGTCCAGCTCGCACAGACCGGGAGAGAAGAACACCTCTGCTCCCAGCTTGAAGTCGAACTGCATGGGCTGCCCTTCCAGTGCGGCGGTCAGCTGTTCAAAGGCAGCCTGCCGCTTTTCCGTAAAGGCTTCTACCGTGGTGCGTTCGCTGTTGAAGTGGCTGGTGAACGCGATATTGCGCACACCATCCTCATATTCCCTGCGCAGCAGCTCCAGCGAGACTGCCGTATCCTTTGCGCCGTCATCCATGCCGGGCAGAATGTGACAATGCAGATCGGTCATAACAATGCTTCCTTATTATTTACCGGCAGTGGCATCCTGCTTGCCGTAGGCATAGTTGTAGTTGTAAGCATAGCTGTATGCGTAGCTGGAGCCCTTGAGTGCTTTCTTCATGTCGTATCGGGTCAGCACGCTGCCCAGCACCCGGACACCGGCATCCTGCAGCTTTTTCACTGCGCCGCGCACCGCATCGGTGGGGGCGTAGTCGGAGCGCACTACAAAGATGGCGCCATCCACATAGCGGCCGATGACGGCTGCATCGGTGACCACCGACACCGGGGGTGCATCAAAGATGACAAAATCAAACTTCTGGCGCAGAGTATCCACCATAGCCTGCATCTGCGGCTGGCTCAGCATCTCGGAGGGGTTCGGCGGCGGGGTGCCTGCGGGCAGGAAAGTCAAGTTCATTTCCTTCAGCTCCTGCAAAGCCTCGTCCAGCGTGCACTGGTTGGACAGCACGTTGGAAACGCCCTTTACATTATGACCGGCCTTCAGATAGCGGTGCAGCACCGGCTTGCGCAGGTCACAATCCACCAGCGCCACCTTTTTGCCGCTTTCGGCCAGCGTCAGCGCCAGATTGATCGCCACATTGCTCTTGGATTCCTCCGGCACGGTACTGGTGATGACCAGCGTGTGCACGTCCATGGAGCCTGCCATAAAGTCCAGATTGGTGCGCAAAGACTTGTAGGCCTCCACATAGCCAAAGGGCATCTTTTTATCGGTGATCAGCTGCAGGGTGCGGTGCTCACCTTCTTTTTTCTTTTTACCAAACAGATTCCACATCGTCTTACACCTCCGGGATCAGGCCCAGCACGGGCAGGCCGAGCTTCTTCTGAATATCTTCGTCATCCACAATGGTATCATGCAGCAGATGTGCCAGCACCAGCACGCCGCACACCACCACAGCGCCCAGCAGACCAGCCAGCACAACGTACTTCTTGGTCTGGGGGAACACCTTGTTGGGGTTGATAGACACATCGCTCACCGTCTTGCAGGAACCGGCTTCCACCTTTTCCACCAGCACGTCGGGCACGATGTCCGCAATGGTCTGTGCGATCTCACCCGCACGCTCTGCATCCGTATCGGTGACCGTGATCTTCATGATCTGGGTAGCGTCCACATCGGCAACATCCACCATGTCGTACAGCTCGGCGTAGGTCATGTCCAGATCCAGCTCATCAATGACCTCGTTCAGCACGGTGTTGCCCTTGATGATGACCGCATAGGTGCTGATCAGGTTCTTAGCCGAGTTGAAGTTATCACTGGTGAAGGTAGTAGTCGTGTCCTGCCGGGTGTTCACGATCATGTTGATGGAAGCCTGATACTTGGGTGTAAGTGCAAACATACACACCAGCAGGCAGATCAGCGCTGCCGCAACAGCTGCTGCCACGATCTGCACAGCATGAGCCCACAGCAGGCGCGCCAGTTCCATCAGATCAATGGTCTCTTCGTCCTCCATGTTCCGGAGCGACTGTCCCATAGTTGTTTTTTCGTCCATAATAGAGAAACTCACCTTTCTTGTTCTTCCGCAGTGCAAGAAATGTACACCGGGTTCCTATAGATACACATTCGTTCTTTAATGATAACATATCTCGTTGTATTTTACAAGCAAAAATGCCATTTTCTACCGGCAAATACATGGATAAAATGTGCCATCTCCCGTACAAAAAAGGCATCCGCAGCACGTTGATGGCTGCGGATGCCCTAATTTTATGGATTTTTAGCAAAAGCGCTTAACGGGAGCCCTTGTCGTAGGGGATACCCTCGGCCTTGGGTGCCATGCTGTTCTTGGAGGTGAAGGCCAGAATGACCATGGAGGCCACAAAGGGCATCATATTATAGATGTTGCTGGACCAGTGCAGCTGTGCAAGGAAGGTGGAGTCTGCGATGTTGGCAAGGCTCTTGAACACGGCAAAGAACATGGCCGCGCCAAAGATGTGGAAGGGCTTCCACTGGCCAAAGATCATAACTGCCAGTGCCAGAAAGCCTGCACCAGCCACGCCGACTTCAAAGTTCCAGGTCTGCACCGGGGGCACGATATAGGCCAGACCGCCGACGGCGCCCAGCGCACCGGAAAGGATGACACCGGCGTAACGCATCTTGTAAACGTTGATGCCCACCGAGTCTGCAGCCTGCGGATGCTCGCCGCAGGCGCGCAGGCGCAGGCCAAAGCGGGTCTTATACAGCACGATGTAGCTGACCACCAGCAAAATCAGCCCCAACGGCACGAACACGCTGAGCTCCAGCCCGCCGATGCTGAACAGGAAGGGCTTGTTGGAGTAGTTCAGCTTGGCGCTGCCGCTCTCGCTGAAGTACTTGGAGATGACCACGGCAATGGCGGTGGCCAGCAGGTTCAGTGCCGTGCCGCCGATGGTCTGGTCTGCCTTCAGGTTGATGGAGGCAAAGGCCAGAAGCAGACTGTAAACCACGCCCGCCAGTGCCGCCACCAGAATGGAGATCAGCACCACAAGGAAGGGTGACAGGCTTGCAGGCAGCATGGTCAGGGTAAGCACACCGGCCACACCGCCGATGACCATGATGCCCTCCAGCGCAATGTTGATGATGCCGGAGTGTTCGCTGAACATACCGCCCAGTGCCACCAGCATCAGCACGATGCCGTACAGCAGGGTATATTTGATCAGAAGCAGCATATTACTTGCCCTCCTTTTTGGTCTTTTCTGCGGCAGGCGCAGGCTCTGCGTTCACGTTGGTCTTTTCGGCATTCCGGAACAGCAGGCTCTGGATCTTGCCGCGGAACAGCATGGAGAATGCGCACAGGTAGATGATGATGCCGCTGATCAGATCCGAGATCTCAGTGGGGTAAAATTTGGTGGACAGGAAGGAGCCGCCGACCGAGATATGGGAGATGAACAGCGCAGAGAACACGGTACCGATGGGGTTGGAGCTTGCCAGCAGTGCCACCGAGATACCGTTGAAGCCCATGCCCGGCAGGCTGGTGGAGTTCAGCGGGTTCCACTGGGACACGTTGGACAGAAAGAACAGACCCGCGCCGAAGCCCGCCAGCGCACCGGCAATGGCCATGGAGAGGATGATGTTCTTCTTCTCGTTGATACCGGCATAGCGGGCGGCGTTCTTGTTCAGGCCAACAGCCTTGAGCTCGTAGCCGAAAGTAGTCTTGTTCAGCACCACCCAGATCAGCACGGCCACCGCTGCCGCCAAGAAGATAGCAATGGTGGTGCTGTTGGTCTGGAACAGCTTGTTCAGGCCGAAGTCCGGGATCAGGGACTGGGCAAAATCGGCATTCTTGCTCAGGTTCAAGGTACGGGTGTTTCGCACGTCGTACATGGGGCCGGTGCCGTTCTGGTAGATGAGCTCATTTACCAGATACAGGCCGATCCAGTTGAACATGATGGAGGTAATGACCTCGTTGATGTTGAAGTAGGCTTTGAAAAAGCCGGGGATCGCACCCCACAGGCCGCCCAGCACGGCTGCTGCCAGCAGGCAGACGAACCAAGGCAGCTTGAGCATGATGGCGCAGTACAGTGCGCCGTAAGCGCCCAGCGTATACTGACCGGCTGCACCAATGTTGAACAGGCCGGTCTTGAAGGCAAAGGCCACGGACAGACCGGTCATGATCAGGGGTGCGGCATTGGCAAGCTCCTTGCCCACGCCGTAGGGGGCATCGTGGAAGCCGCCCTTGATGATGCGCACAAAACCATCGCCCCATGCGTGTGCGGGGTTGATGGCTACCAGCACCAGAAAGCCCACCAGCAAACCAATCAGGATGCACAGCAGTGCAGCCAGCACGCTGGTAACAGAACTTTGCAGGCTGCCGCTGTGGGAAAGTTTTTTCTTATTCATGTGTTACTGCTCCTCCTTTCCCTGCTTGCGGGCGCCTGCCATATACAGACCCAGCTCCTGCACGGTGGTGGTCTTGGGGTCAAACTCGCCCACGATCTCGCCCTCGTACATTACAAGGATGCGGTCAGAAAGGTTCATCACCTCGTCCAGCTCCAAGCTGACCAGCAGCACGGCCTTGCCCCTGTCGCGCTCGGCCACGATCTGGCGGTGGATGTACTCAATAGCACCCACATCCAGGCCACGGGTGGGCTGCACTGCCACCAGCAGCTTGGGGTCGCGGTCGATCTCGCGGGCGATGATCGCCTTCTGCTGGTTGCCGCCGGACATACTGCGCACGGTGGTCACACTGCCCTGACCGCTGCGCACGTCGTACTGTTTGATCAGCCGGTCGGAGTACTCGCGCACCTTATCGGCACGGATAAAGCCGCCCTTCTGGAACTCCGGCTGCCAGTAGCGCTGCAGCACGATGTTGTTTTCCAGACTGAAATCCAGCACCAGACCGTGCTTGTGGCGGTCCTCCGGGATGTGACCCATGCCGTCCTTGGAGCGCTGGCGGATGCTCTCGTGGGTGATATCCTTGCCGTCCAACACCAGCTTGCCGCTAGACAGCTTGCTCAGGCCGGTCAGGCCGTAGATGAACTCGGTCTGGCCGTTGCCCTCGATGCCCGCCAGACAAACGATCTCGCCTGCGTGCACCTTGAAGGACACGTCCTTCACCACGTCCTTCTTGCGCTGGTCGTTGTGAATGGTAACGTTCTCCACGTCCAGCACGGTCTCGCCGGGGTGCGCGGGCTGCTTTTCTACCTGCAGCTGCACGTCGCGGCCCACCATGCGGCGGGAAAGCTCTTCCTTGGTGGTGTCCTTGATATCCACCGTGCCCATATATTTGCCCTTGCGCAGCACGGTGCAGCGGTCGGCCACAGCCATGATCTCGTTGAGCTTATGGGTGATGAACAGGATGGACTTGCCCTCCTTCTTGAACCCGCGCATGATCTCCATCAGCTCGTCGATCTCCTGCGGGGTCAGCACAGCGGTGGGCTCGTCAAAGATCAGGATCTCGTTGTCGCGGTACAGCATCTTCAAAATCTCTACGCGCTGCTGCATACCAACCGAGATATCGCTGACGAGTGCGTCCGGGTCCACCCGCAGGCCGTACTTTTCGCTCAGCGCCATCACCTTTTTGCGTGCCTCGGCCTTCTGCAAAAAGCCCATCTTGTTGGGCTCCACGCCCAGAATGATGTTGTCCAGCACGCTGAAGCATTCCACCAGCTTGAAGTGCTGGTGTACCATGCCGATGCCCAGTGCGTTGGCATCGTTGGGGTTGCGGATGGCAACCTCCTTGCCGTTTTTCAGGATCTTGCCCTGTTCCGGCTGATACAGGCCGAACAGCACGCTCATCAGCGTACTTTTGCCCGCGCCGTTCTCGCCCAGAAGGGCGTGTACCTCGCCCTTGCGCAGCTGCAGGGTGATATCATCGTTTGCCTTGATACCGGGGAATTCCTTGGTAATGTGGAGCATCTCGATCACATAATCCTCTGCCAATCTGCTCACTCTCCTTTCGTGCCGTAACGACACCTTTTCTATACTACAAACCATTATACCTGATTTTTTGCGGTTTGCACACGGCTTTTTGATTTTTTGTCAAAAAGCACAAGTAAAAGTATTACTTTTGTACGGTCTGCACGATTTCCAATCTGATTCTCCCACACAGGCATACAAAAAGGGCGGGGTGCCCCTGCATGAGCACCCCGCCCCTATTCACGGGAGTAATTCCGGGATAGCGATTACTGGATGTAGTTGACCTTGGTAAACTCGCTGACGGTGGGCTTGGTAGCGTCGTCGGAGCTGTTGTCCACAACGATCTCGCCGGAAGCGATCTTGCTCTTCAGGGTCTCGTACTCATCCTTGGTGAAGGTCTTGAAGTTCCAGCTGTCATCAGCAGTGGGCAGGCCGATGTAGTCGCCATCCTCCAGACCGAAGTTACCGTTGGTAGCAGCGATGCTGCTCCACTCGCCGGCCTCAATGTCGCCCAGAGCGGTGCTGACAGACTCAGACAGGCCCTTCATGGCAGAGGTGATGAACGGGTTGTAAGCGTAGCCGTCCTTCTCCACGCCGTTCGCGCCGATGTAGTTCTGGTCAACGTCAACGCCAACAACGTAGCCGTTGTTCTTCAGAGCAGCCTCGACAGCGGAGGTGTAGATGCCGCCGCCGCAGGCAAAGACGACCTGAGTGCCGTTGGAGTACCAGCCCTCCATACGGGAGGTGATGTTGGCATCGCCGTAGAACTGGCCGCCGTAGAAGTAGTTGATGTCGATGTTCTGGCCCAGCTCCTGAGCAGCAGCATCAGCGCCCTGCACAAAGCCGTAGCCGTAACGGATGACAGCGGGAACAGCCATGCCGCCCAGGAAGCCCAGCTTGGTCTTGCCGTCCTTGGCAATGGCGTAACCTGCCAGATAGCCTGCCTGCTCCTCCTTGAAGGTGATGCAGTAGCAGTTGGAGGGGATCTCATCGGTGCCGATATCGCCCTGGGTGACATCGATAGCGACGAACTTGACATCGGGGTACTGCTCAGCAGCCCATGCCAGAGAAGCACCATACAGGTAGCCAACGCAGACAATGACCTCAGCGCCATCGTTGACAGCCTGACGGATCATGGTCTCACGGTCCTCATCGGAAGCGTCAGCCTCGGGGATGTAGTACTGGCAGTCATCGCCCATGTAGCTGGAAACAGCGCTCCAGCAAGCCTGGTTGAAGCTCTCGTCATCGATCGTGCCGGTATCGCAGGTCAGAGCGACCTTTGTGATCTTGCTGGCAGCCTCGGAGCCAGCCTCAGAGGCTGCAGAGGAAGCAGTGGAAGAAGCGGTGCTGGTGGAAGAGGAAGAACCACCGCAGGCGGTCAGAGCAGCGGCAGCAGCTGCAGCGCCAGCCACAGCCAGGAAGTTACGACGAGAAATCATCATAAGAAAACTCTCCTTTTTATACATTAAAAATTGCGCTTTACAAAGGGAATGCGCACACTTGCACATTTACTGACCCAAGTATAGCCTGGTCATGTGAGGAAAGCAAGGCATTTCCGATTACAAAATCTTTACAGATTTTTTGTAAAATTCGCGTAAAAGTCGTACTATTTCGCCAATTTTGGCAAAATCTCCGCTTCCCGCCTCACTCTTCCACGGCTTTGTTGCCCGCCACGTTGGAGGGGCCAAAGCCGAAGGGCAGCAGCTCCTCCATGCTGCGCTCGATGAAATCATCGGGGGTCTTTGCCATGATGACATTCAGCTCCGGCCCGCCGAACTCAAACAGCGCCTGACGGCAGACCCCGCAGGGCGAGGTGATCTGCTTGTTCACCTCGCCGCGGCGGGAGCCCACCACGGCAATGTCGGTGAAGCGGGTCACACCCTCACTCACCGCCTTGAACAGGGCCGTGCGCTCGGCACAGCTGGTGGGGGTGAAAGCAGCGTTTTCCACATTGCAGCCGGTGAAGATGCGGCCATCTTCGGCCCGCAGGGCAGCACCCACCATAAAGTCGGAGTAAGGCACATAGGCCTGTTCCCGGGCTTCCAGTGCCATCCGGATCAGGGCTTTCTTTTCGTCTAAAGTCAGATTGGTCATAGGGGCCTCCTTTTCATTCTAAAGTATAAACAAACGTTTCTGCGTCTTTCTGAACAAATCCTATACTTTCAAACATTTTGCGGGACTGCTTGTTGAAGGAATAAATTTCTGCATAGCATTGCGGATATTTCTTCTCTTTTGCCAGTGCAAGAATCTTCCCAATCACTGTTCTCCCAATGTGCCGATTCTGATACTCTTTGCAGACCACAATCGAAATTTCTCCGCTTGTCTGCAAGCATACATCTCCGCACAGAATGCCCTTATATCCAATGTAGAACAAATCACCATGACTATCCAGATACTGGTACATATTTTTCAGGATAGGCAGGTCATAAATGCGATTCTGATTATCTACATGATGGCACAGTTCTGCGTCCTGATACCACGGAAGGGCAATTTCATAGGCTGGGTAATAAGGTACAAGGCAGATATCCTGATTTGGTTGAAAGTCGTTCATCTTTCATCCCCTCTTTTGCACTTCAATTATACGGCGTGTTCTCAAATTCTTCAAGAGATTTCTCGTTATCCATTTATTATGTAACGAAAGTTCTTGCATTTTTCATTACAGACGCATATAATAGAATCAAGAAGGAGGTGTATTAGAATGGCAAATGCAGTCAATGTGAACTTCCGGATGGACCCAGACCTGAAACGCAGCATGGAAGAGGTTTGCGCCGAGATGGGACTTTCTATGACAACGGCATTCACGATTTTCGCCAAAAAAGTTTCCCGGGAGCACCGCATTCCCTTTGAGGTTTCCGCCGACCCGTTCTACTCGGAAAGCAACATCAATCATCTCCGCCAGATCGTCCATGACATCGATACCGGAAAAGCCAAGCTCACTGAGCACGATTTGATCGAGGTAGATTAAATGAGATTGCTTCGGGCACTATACTGACACCTAAAAAGAGGGCCGTTGCTTTTTGGCAACAGCCCTCTTTCGCTCTCAAAAATAAACTTAGTACTCCGCGCCCAGTGCGACCTTCATCATGTTGGTGAAGCTGGTCTGACGCTGCTCGGCGGTGGTGATCTCCGGGGAGACAAAGCTGTCGGAGATGGTCAGCAGGCAGGCGGCGTTCTTGCCCAGGACCTGAGCATTGGCGAAGAGGGCAAAGCTCTCCATCTCCACACACAGGCAGCCGCGCTCATCCCGCAGCTTTTCCCAGTAGGTGGGCTTTTCATCGGAGGGCTGGCGATAGAACACATCGGAGGAATGGATGTTGCCCTCGATCAGGGGGATGCCCTGCTTTGCGGCAGAAGCACGCAGCTTGTCGTTCAGGGTCTGGCTGGGCAGAGTGAGATCCCCCTCAAAGCCGCTCTGGACCCGGGCATAATTGCTCTCGCTCACGGCACCGGCGGCCAGCACCACATCAAACAGCTTGGCTTTGTCGGTGTAGCTGCCGGCAGAGCCGATGCGGATGATGTTGTCCACATCGTAGAACTTGTACAGCTCGTAGGAGTAGATGCCGATGGAGGGCATTCCCATGCCGCTGCCCATCACACTGATGGGACGGCCCTCGTAGGTACCGGTGAAGCCCAGCATCCCGCGCACGCCCGTCACCTGACGGACATCCTTCAGGAAGGTGTCTGCAATGAATTTTGCGCGCAGGGGGTCGCCCGGCATCAGGACAGTCTTTGCGAAATCGCCCTTTTCGGCGCTGATGTGAGGAGTAGCCATAATGAATTTCTCCTTTTTATAGAATTATTTTCTCCCCGGGAACACGTTCTGCGGGGGAATGTACGAACCATTGAGACGAATCTCAAAGTGGCAGTGGTTGCCGGTGGAACGGCCCGTGCTGCCCACATAGCCGATGAGCTGGCCCTGCTTGACGGTCTGGCCTGCGCTGACGGTCAGGGACAGGCAGTGTGCATACACGCTGCTGTAGCCGCCGCCGTGGTTGATGATGACCGAGTAGCCATAGCCCGTGCCCGCACCGGCCTTGTTGTAACCCGCCTTGGTGACGGTGCCGCCTGCGGAGGCGTAGATGGGCGTACCCGCCGGGGCACAGATATCCACGCCCCGGTGGCGTCCGCCATACCAGCGCGAGCAGTAGCGGTAATTCGGCACAGGCCAGATGAACTGGCCGCTGCCGGTGATGAATTTGGTGCTGGACTTCACCTTTTTAGTGCCCTGCACCACCTTTTTATTCACCGGCTCCTTGATGACCTCGGTGGAGAGGATGGTCTGCTCCACGAGGACATTGTTTGTATCGTAGACGTTCTGGAAGGTCACGCGGCGCAGGCCGTTCTGGCCTTCCTGCAGCACCTTGGTGGTACCCTTCGTATATTCGTTGGATTTGGTCGTTTCGATGGCGAAGGCGACCTCCTCCTCCCGGGTCTCGATGCGGGTGATCCGCACCTCGAGGGCCACTTCTTCCTTGGTGACGATCAGCTCATCGCCCTCACGAATGTTGGATTTTTCGTTCAGCGGCCCGCCCTTGAAGTTCGTATTGAGCGCACACAGCTCCCGGAAGGTCAGGTCATTCTTATGGGCAATGTCCCAGAGCGTGTCGCCGGTCTTGACCGTGTACACCTTCTGGGCCTGCTTGACGCCGGAAAGCTCCTTCTCGACGTCCGCATAATCCTGCAGGCTGTCCTTGAAGTAAAGGCCATCCTCCAGTGTGACCTGCTTGTTGAATCCCACGCTCACGTTGGGGTCATCGGGGACTTCGTAGGGTTCCAGACGGCTGGTGAAGTACGCGCGCAGTGCATCGCCGTCGCTGCATACCGCTGTCAGCTCACCGTCCAGATACAGGGCCGTGCCCTCACCGATCTGGTCGCCTGCGCTCTGAATGATGGCGTCGGCCATCTCGTTCTCATCCAGCATATGATGGGCGACGGCAATGGTATAGCTCGGCTCGATGGTCAGCTCCGTCTTATCGGAGCCTGCATAGCTGATACGCTCCATCACGTCCTCGCGGGCTGTGTCGAAGACATCCTCGTTGGCCACATAGCCCACGGTCTCGCCGTTGACCTGCACAGCCAGCGCGTAGGGCTGGTTGATGACATATTCAAACACCATGCTGCCCAGCGCCAGCGCACAGACCGGCAGGATGTACATCGCCATCCGGGGCAGCAGCCGGAGGTTACGGCGGACGCCGCTGGCGAGATAGTGGGCGCTGGCCTTCAGTGCCGCGCCAAGGCCTTTTTCCCGGTGGATGTGGTGGGCGTGGATGAGAAGGGCCACTATGCCCTTCACGAGCAGCACAAAGGGGCCGAACAGATCCTTGACGACCTGTGCCGCACCCGGGAAAGCCGTCTCGGTCAGGTCTTTTGCAAAGCGGCATAATACTGGGTACGATACTTGTATCATACAGGTTTAACCGTCAGCTGTGGGGAGGAATGCTTGATATTGTGCTTGATATACCCGCAAACGTACTTATCGTATTTGCTGTTTTCGGTACCCTGGGATACCTGTTCTACGCATTTCTGTTCGGCGCGATGGGCGCGCTTGTCAGCAAAACCGAGGACGTAAGCAAAAGCGTAAGCGGACTTACCATGATAATTATGCTCATATACTTTTTCTCGCTGTTCCAGCTTTCAAACGTAGACGGCATAATAATTAAAGTGCTCTCTTCCCTGCCGTTCAGCTCATACACCACCATGTTTATGCGCATTGCCATGGGCAGCGTTGCCGTATGG
>OGQX01001672.1_pt1 | contig 19304 bp, 5 predicted proteins | sample 1553291 | NCBI WGS metagenome assembly OGQX01 (sample SAMEA2580030, study PRJEB22360) | human gut metagenome | biome: human gut; feature: human-associated habitat; material: faeces | place: Denmark | collected 2008/2010
ACAAGATTTACATAAAATGACAAAAACGCTAAAATGCTTAAAAATAAGCCTTTATTCGACTCTAAATTTTAACATAAAATATCTCATAACAAATTACGTGCAAAAAAATGTAATAAAAATTTAATAAATGTGCTAGTAATGCCTTCCGCAAGCGGGTTTCAATTGCTTTTTTATCGTAATTTAAAGAAACATTGAAAAATATGGGAAAAAATGCAATAATATAACATGAATATTAAGATTACATAATTTTAAAAAAAGTTAAAAAAACATTGAAAAATAAGCAAAAATAGAGTATAATTAGTTATAGTGAAATTTTTAAGGAGGAGCAAAGATGCAGCAAAAATTTATTAAAGTAATTGCAGTGCTATTAACCACAACAATATTGTATGCCAATTCAGCAACAGTAGTAAGCTATGCGGCAGACAATTTTTTAAGTGCAAAAGCATTAGAAAATCAAGGAACATCAACTACAAAGGAGAATGTAGAGTTTGATGTTTATTATGATGGAGGAAAACATACTGTTTCAGCAGATGTTAATGCAGAAGATACGAAATTAAATATTGCATTAAAAGTAAAAAAGGCTGGATATCTAAAAGATGCAGTAGTAGACTTCTCAGACACAAACTTTAAAATTGCAAAAACAGAAGAATCTGATAACATTCAAGCAGTAGATGCAGAAAACAAAAAAATAAGCTTTAACCAAATAAACAATGGCGAGAATGTAACAGAAACAATAAACATAGCATTAGACAAAAAAGATAAAATAAGTGAAGATATGTTTGACAGAGATAATACAATAAAATTTACTGGAACATATGTAAATGCTAAAGGTGAAGAAGTTGCAGTTAAGAAAGATATAGTAGTTCACACAAGCTGGACAGCATCAACTGCAAAAGCTAAGTTGGATTATGAAATTACAAAATACATTCCATATTCAGCAAACAATGTAAGCAAGCTAATCACTCAAGGCAAAATTACATCATATGTTGAAAACAGTGTGTTGCCAATAAAGAATACAAACATAGAAGTCAATGCTCCAAAAATTAATAATAAATACCCAGAAACAGTTACAGTAGTTGCAAACTCTACAAATGCGACAAATGGAGACGCAAACGGAGATAACTTCTCTAAGAATAACTGGTCATATGATAGCACAACTGGAAAAATAACAATTACAGTAAATAACAATGCTGTAAATGGAAAAATCCAATGGGCTAAAAATACAGCAGATGAATTTATAGTAACATACATATATTCATCAGATGTATATGAGGCTGTAAAAGATTCAGTTACAAGAGTTACATATGATGCAAGCTCAAGTATGAACTTTTATGTAAAAAGTGGAGTAAACAAAGTAAGTGCACATGTAGATGGATACGAAGATCAAACTAAAAAAATAGGAGATATAGTAGAATTTACAGCTAATGCAACACAAAGCATAAGCAAAGGTTACATATATAATAACAAAAATGCTGCAGACGAAAATAAAAAGGAAACAGAATATGTGGCACAGTATACAGCCCATGTTTCATATGCAGATGTAATAGATGCAATAGTATTAAAACAAGATGTTGACCAATTTGTAACTGCAAATGGAAGCGAACAATCAACAACAGTTGGTGGAGTAAATTATGCTTACAACAAAACACTAGCAATATCAAAACAAGAATTTGATAAAGTGTTTGGGGAAAATGGTAAAATTACTATTTTAAATGAAGCAGGAACAACACTTGCAACAATAAACAAAGATACAGAAGTAAAAGACAATAAAATAGTAGTAAACTTAGTACCATTTAATACAAACAGTATAACAATAAATACATCAAAACCACAGGCAGAAGGAAATGTTATATTCGAAATAACAAAAGCTTTAGCTAAAAATATTGAATACAGTACAAGCCAATTAAAAAGTTTTACACAAATAAAAACTCAAGTAACAGGAACAGCAAAAAATTCTGATATAGATATTGTTAGTACAGAAAGTACAAAAAATGTTGATTTAACAGAACCAACACAAAAAGCAAGTATAACAACAAGTAATAATAGATTATCTACAATAGTAAAAAATGAAAATGTAGAAATTAAAGTTACACTAGAAAATGACAGCGCAGACGACACTATGTATACAAACCCAAAAATTAAAATTACATTTCCAGAAAATATAGAAAAAATCAATGTGAAAGATTGTAAAGTATATTTCGATGATGAGTTAGAAATTGATAATGATTCAATAAAATCATATGAAAACAATGATGGAACAAAAACTTTAGAATTTAAATTAAAGGGTACACAAACAAAATATAATAATGCTGCTGCAAAAGGTGCTACAGTTGTATTAACAACAGATATTACACTAAATAAATTAACACCAACAACAAATACACAAATAAAAGCAGAAGTAACAAATGAAAATTCAACAGTAACAAATGTATCAACAGATGTTAAATACATTGCTCCTTCAGGAGTTGTAACAACAAACTCAATGACAGGATACAATGGAGACGAAAAAATAGAAGTTATTAATGGAGAATCTCAAAAAGCATTAATACCAACAAAAGCAGAACAAAAAGAAGTTACATACACAATGAATGTAATAAACAATTATGAAAACACACTAGACCATGTTGTAGTATTAGGAAGAACACCATTTAAAGATAACAAAGATGTATCAACATCATTAAGTTTAGGCTCAAATATTACAATGCCACTTACATCTGGAATAACAGTAACAGGAGTAGATGCTTCAAAAGTTACAATATATTATTCAGAAAATGGAGATGCAACAACAGACCTATCTAATTCACAAAATGGATGGACAACAAGTGTAACAGATTATACAAAAATAAAATCTTACATGATAGTGTTAAATGAAGATTATGCAATGAACGGTGGAGACACATTCACATTTACATACAAAGCAACATTACCTGCAAACTTAGATTATGATCAAGAAGTATATGAAAATTATGGAGTATTCTTCAACAATAATAAAACATCTGGAACAATTACAGATAAAGCAATAGCAACAAAAATAGGTTTTACAACAGGAAGTATAGCTAAATTAGATGCAAAATTAACATCAACAATAGGCGAAGGTGCAAGTGTAAAATCTGGAGAAATACTTGAATATGAATTAACAATAAATAATACTGGTGTAGTAGATGCAGAAAACACAACAGTAGAAGTAAAATTGCCACCAGAGCTAAGTTTCATAGCTCAAAATGGAGATGAATATTCATATAGACCAGCTGTTGAAGAACCAAATATAGATGAGGATGAATTTGGAGACTTGGTTAATATACCAGAAAACGGTATATCTGCAAATGACATAGATATAGGAAAATATGAAAATTTACTAAATCAATTAGATAAATATGAAGAACTTCTAAACGGAGAAGATGCAGACAAAACTATATTGACACTTAAATTGGGAGATATAAAAGCTAACTCAACATTGAAAAAGACACTTAAATTTAGAGCTCAAAGCGAAGAAACAAAAAAAGTAGAAGTAAAAGCATCTGTTGGATATGGTGATGTAACACCAGTAGAAACAAATACTGTTTCAAATATAATTGAAAAAGTAAGCTTTAACACACAAATAGTTTCAAAATATACGAGCCGCAAAGAAGGAGAAATATACTCATTCCAAATTAGGCTAAAATCATTTCAATATAGTTATGAATTTGATTCAGAAAAAGTTGATAATGATAGAAAAAATACAGTTGTAACTATAACACTACCTGAAGAACTTGAATATGATTCAATAAAATTAACAAAAATGAATGAAGATACATTAGAGGATGAAGATATAACTTCAACAGCTAATGTAAAGACAAATGGCAATAAAATCGCTGTAAAAATAGGTGATCTTGATGGAGAAAACGGAAAAACTTTAATAGTCAATACTAAAGTTGGTAAATTATCAAATAATGTATATAAAAAGGATGTTACTGTAACAAGCAATGTAAAAGCTGATGGAACAGAAACAGAGAATATTAAAGATATATCTGTTACAATAAATAAACCAGGAGTTAGTGTAGCACAAACCGCAAATATTCCTGAAGGAACAACAATATCAGCTGGCGAGGACTTTGTATATACATTTACAGCACAAAACCTATCTGACATATATTTAAATGATGTTGAATTTACAGATGCATTACCTAAAGAAGTTCAGTTTAAATATATAGAAATTATATACGAAGATGGAACAATTGATAATGAAGTAGACATTAATGGAGACGGAAGTATAAATGCAAAATTCTACTTATTAGCAAATCAAAAAGTTACAATTAATGTACATGTTGTAGCAAATTCTATAGATAATGATACAAACATATCAAACAAAGCCAAATTTACACATGAAGATATTAAAGAAGTAGAAACAAATTCTGTAGCACATATAATTAAACATTTTGAAAAAACAGATGTAAATGTTGACCCTGATTATAATAATAAAGAAACAAGAAAAGTAATAGGAACTGTATGGGTTGATGCTAATAAAGACGGAGTAAAAGATGCAAATGAACAAAGGGTTTCTGGAGTTAAAGTTTTATTACTAGATAATAGCACAAGTAATATAGCAATAAGTTCAAACAACGAACAATGTATAACAACAACAGAAACAGATGGTTCATACATGTTTAACAATGTACCACAAGGTAAATACAGTGTAATATTCTTCTATGATTCAGCAAAATATAGTTCTACAACATATAAAAAATCTGGAGTAAGCGAAGAGCAAAATTCAGATGCAATAGATAAAACAGTAAACTATGAAGGAAAAGACCAAATAGCAGCAGTTACAGAAGAAATAGTATTATCAGATACAAACAAATTTAATATTGACTTAGGTATAGTTGAAGATGCAAAATTTGATTTGAAACTTGACAAAATAGTACAAGCTATAACAGTAAATAATGGAAAAAACACAACAGAGCATGTTTATAATAGCAAACTTGCAAAAATAGATTTCGAATCTAAATATGCAAAAACATCATCAATGGTTGTTGAATATAAATTCACAATTACAAATGAAGGTGGAATTGCAGGATATGTAAAGAAACTAGCAGATTACTTGCCAGAAGAATTAAAATTTAATTCAGAACTTAATAAAGACTGGTATGAAGGTAAAGATGGAGTAATATACAATGCTTCGCTTGCAAATACAATAATTAATCCTGGAGAAAGTAAAGAGGTAACATTAATATTAACAAAGAATATGAATGGCGATGAAGATTTCGGATTAATAAATAACTCAGCGGAAATATATGAAACATCAAACGATTATGGTGCACTAGATGTTGATTCAACACCAGGAAACAAAGCAACAAATGAAGATGACTACTCAACAGCAAATGTACTAACATCTGTAAAAACAGGTGATATTGTAATTTACACTACATTAATAGTAACAATAATTGCAATAGTTGGAGTAGGAATTTATATGATAAAAAAGAAAGTATTAAGATAGAAAGGAGATAGTAATATGAAGAAAAACAAAACATTAAAAAAATGTTTAATAACAACAATAGCAACAACAGCAATATCAATAGCAACATTATTTGCATTAGGTAGCACATCATTTGCATATGGAACTTGGCAAGGAAATGCAACTAGTGGTATGCCATCTCTAAGTTATAGTGCTTCTGGACTATTTCCTCAAATATTAAAGCAAAGAACTTTTACTGGAGATGCTGATAATCAATTTCCATATCAAGCTTGGACAACAAATATGAGTACTGGAACAGTATATTGTAATGATGCTGGAAAAGCAGTAAGATTTGGAGAGTTTGATTCGAAGAGATATTTTATTGACGAGGTTGGATATACAACAGGTAATGGGTATGGATATTCAGATTTTGAAAATAAAGTAAAAATATATTTATATAAAATGGCATGTGACCAAGTAAAACAACAAACGGGAGAAAGCAAACTTGTAATACCTTTATCATATAGCAATATACATTATTCTCAGCAATATGGACCTGGAACTCAAGGTTCAGATAAATGGGCAATTGAAAAAGACAAGCCAATGATCTCAATGGTATATGGATTGGTAGGAAATCAAAATTTAGCAATAATGAGAGCTCAGCTTGAAGCGAGAAATAAATCGAAAGAATTAATGAGACAAATATTTTCTAAATTAGATAATTGGCATACTCCACAAGATACAGATGATGATACAACAAACCCTGATACACCTCAACAAGCATGGAATGAAGATGCCGTTCGTGGACCTGAGGTTGTTATAATGGAAACTCAGACAAGAGCTGAAAACCATTACCAACAAGTTGGAACAACAGAATCATCAACAAATACTGCATTATCTTTTGTATTAACAACAATGGAGAATGCATATTCAGGTACGACTGGCTCTATACGTAATAGATATAGTTTGTCAGACATACAAACAGCTCATTGGAAGGTAGCAGATCTTGACGGCATTATACCTAATGGCAATCACTTAACAGCAAAAGGATTAACACTTTACAATAAGGCATTATCATATGAAAAATTTGTTGAAAAGTATATAAATGGAGATGGATATAAAGCACAAATCCATGGAATTAAAAATGATTCGTATGCTAGTGGAACAAAAACTGGCAAACAAGATACTCAAAACACAACTACTTCTACTACAAATGACCCATTAGCAGAAGCTCAAGTAATTGTAAACCAAGAAACCAAGAGCTACATTGTTGGACCATTAAGCATAACATACCCATATTATGAAGATATTTCATACATGAAGGCAATATATTTAGTGACAGATAAGGGAACAGACAATGAGAAGACACTTGTTTATGATGAAAATACAGATGATTTTGAAATAGAATTCTTAGGCGAAACAAAATCTGGATCGAATGGATTAAAGAAAAAATATCCTGCATCAGGCTCTAAATTCTATATAAAATTTTCAGCTGAAAAAACAAATTATCCTAAAACTTTAAATTTATATACAGACCTTGAATATCTTAAAGAGTCAACAGCTAACTTTAACATTTTGGATACAAAGGCTAATGTATATCAATATATAGGATATGTTTCGCCAGTAAATTATAGTAAATATCGTCTAAGAGAAGCATACGGAATGGGAACATTGAGTTACATGTACTTGAAAGAGGTATATGTACCATTTGTGGGAACTATATATGCACCTATTTACGGTTCAGTAACATCAAACTATGTTTCATCTTCAAAGGGTGTAATTGTTGTACAACCATTTGTACAAATGACAGAATACCCAGTTAGAAGTCTACGTGCTCAACAATTGAGGGTTGCTCTTGACGGAAGCAGAACATACAATGTATATACAGCAACAGTAACAGGAAAAAATGGAAATAATCCACCAGATGAGAATCCACCAGATAACCCACCTGACACGATCGATTTAACATTCGAACTTGGAGGAAGAGTTTGGGTAGATAATAGAACTGGAAAAGAAAACAAGTATGATGGAGTATTTAATAAAGAAACAGACACGCCAATGTCAAATGTTAAAGTTTCATTATACCAAGTCTCTGGAACAAACGGAAATACAACAGGTAAATTCATTGCAGCAACAACAACAGATGATAATGGAGAATATTTATTCCAAAAACAAAATGCAATGTACCAATACTATGTAAAATTCACATATAATGGTCAATATTATCAACCAACAGTTTATAATGTAAACAGACAAGATTCAAACTGGGATAATACATCAAAAGGCTTAGACATATTAAAAGAAAGAGATACTTTCAATGCAAGCTTTAGAGAAATTGGTTCAGCACCAAAGAATACAGTTACAACAAACAATCCAAGTGAAATGCATACAAGAGAAGAACTTGAAAAATCAGGTAAGATTGATAAATTTGGAAACATCAATGGACAAGTAGATGACCAAGGTGAAAGAAAGTCTAAAGACGAATATGTAAATCAATCTATGATGGATGCATATACGTGTAATGGTACTTCAACTAAGGACTTATACCCAGGATTCCAAGTATTTGTAACAGAGGATTTCTTAAATGCAAAATCAAATACTGCACAAATATTAAAATTTGTAGCGGCACAAAAGATTGAAACATTGTATAAGAACCCAGATGTAATGCATCATATTAACTTAGGATTAGTTCTAAGAGAACAATTAGACTTAGCCTTAAGAAAAGATGTATACAAAGCAACATTAGAAATTAATGGCAAGACACAAGTATACAAATATAATAAGAGAGAAAACTTAGAAACAGATGCAGCTGGAAATTCATATTGGGAAATTAAAACAAGAATTTCTGATGGATATTATAGCTACGATTACTCAAGAGAGCTATACAGAGAGGACTATGATTACAAAGTAAATAATTATCAAATAGTAGATAATACTACTACATTAGATAACTTAGGATTATCTGAAGATTCTGAATTGAAAGTATATGTAACATATAAATTTACAATACGTAATAGGTCAGAAAACATAGCAGCAGCTGTAACAGAGGTTGTTGATTACTACGATGCAGATTACACATATGTACAAGACCGCTCATATTTAGGAGATAAGGATGGAAATAAGATTGGAAATGTATATTTGAAAGATGCTAGTAGATATGGAGTAGAAACTCAAACTACAATAGCCGGATATAAGAACTTATATATTACAGGTGATCAAAGCTACAGTAGTGCGGCAAATGATACTGTAACAAGCAATATGTTCCCATTATCAGACCCAGACAGCAATAAAGATGTATACTTCTATGTAACATTTATGGTAAACAAAGATGCTGCAAGAAACATACTTCTAGATGAAGATGCTGCAAGTGGAACAGCCAAGGGTGTTGGTAAAGAAAATATTGCAGAAATTAATGGATACAAATCGTACTATGGACAAAAAGCAAAAGCTCCAAATACAGGAAATTCACAAACACAACAAGAATATAAGACTGGAGATATAGCAGGTATAGCAGATTGCAATTCTACACCAGGTAACCTAAACCCAACAGATGTACCAAAAGACGGAGTAATCAAGTATGAAAACTTCGAAAATGATACAGATAAAGCTCCAAATATTAGAATTATCTTAAACAGAGATAACTTAAGAACAGTAGAAGGAACGGTATTTGAGGACACTAGAAATGTAGATGAACAAAATGCAAGAGTCGGAGATGGACTAAAAGACAATGAAACCGGAATAAACGGTGTAAGAGTACAATTAGTTGAATTAAGACAAGGAAAAGACGGAAAAACATATGAGTATATATGGAAAGAAGTTCTTTCTGGAAACACAGATTCAACAACACCAATTATAAACAACAGTGGTTTAGTTCAAAATTATACAATAGACACTGCAAATGCAGATGGTAAATACAAATTTACATCATTTGCACCAGGTGACTACATTGTAAGATTTATATATGGTTCTGGTGAAAGCACAGTTCTTGGAACAACATATACAAATTATAACACTGGAAACGAAGAAGAAAATCCTGTAACAAACTTATATGCTTCACAAGAAGGGTATAAGAAGAAAACAGAAGGAAGTGGATATTCTGCTTCATCTGCAAATATTGGATTAAACAAAAATTCTTATAATGGTCAAGACTATAAATCAACTTCATATCAAGTTGGTGTAAACAATGGCTCAGGAGCATACACAAACAACACAACAGGCTCATATCAATATAACTTTAGTGCAGCAGACCAAGGAAAATACTCTGACGCTAAAGATATAATGAACAAGAATGACAATGTTGTAAATATTGCTCCAAATGCAGATTACTTAGTAGACTGCAACAATGCAAGAAAGACCGTTGAAGCGTACTCTAATGGAGATATGACAAACCACTTAGCAGAAATATTAGCTTCTTATGAAAGCATACCAGAATATAATGGTACAAAATATACTGCAGAAGAAATGAAAAACTTGTTAAATGAATTTATGAAAAATACATATATGATTGCAGAATCTGGAAAAATAGATGTGAACTTCGAATATAACAGAACAGGTAATGAACAAAATGTAACAAATACATCTGGTACAGGACATGACAATATAGGTGGAAACAACTATGAAATGGCTGGTTACTATGTATTAAAAGACTTAGATTTAGGTTTAGTACAAAGACCAAAGGCACAGCTTAAAGTTACAAAACAAATTACAAATGTTAAATTAACACTTGCAAACAATAGCACATTATTCGATGTATCTGCTAGAGCAACAAACGTGTTATGGATAGATCATAAAGCACATGGACAAGATACAGATAACGTGTACAGCACAGACAAGAACTACAACAATAGTTTAATGCTAAACCCAGTAGTAAGACAAAACTCTACAAATAAAGGTAAAGTACAACTTACAATGGATGAAGAATTGATGCATGGTTCAACACTTCAAATAACATATGCTATAACAGTAGCAAACGTTGGTGAAGTTGACTATAATGAAGAACAATTCTACTACACAGGAAAAGTTGCAGATACAAGCACAATAGTAAAAACAGACCCAAGAGTTTTAGTTGACTATGTTGGAACACAAGTACATGATTACAATTCAAACGATGATAACACGTCAACAAGAAATAACTTACAATTTAACAAGGCTCAAAACCCAGATTGGAATACAATTTCAAGTGCAGACTTGTTAAACAATGGATTGTTAAATACTAGATTAACAGGTAATGTTAATAAGTATACAGACGGTCACATTATAACAACAACAGTTGCTTCGAAAGGTTTAATACCAGTAATTGCAGACCAATCAAATGTAAAAGACAAAATTGCAAATGCATTCAAGAGTGACCCATTACATGCATTAGAAACAGTTAATAGTACACAATGCGTAAGCGGAGTACAATTAATATTAACACAAATGATTACTCAAGACAGTAGCAGTGATGACAGAATATATAACAACATGACAGAACTTGTAACAACACAAAATACAGTTGGTAGAAAAATGTCATACTCAGTTGTAGGTAACCAAGACCCAACAATGGAACCACGCGAAATAGATGCAGACGATTCTCAAGAAGTAGTAATATTACCTCCATTTGGTAACACACATCTATTCTACGTATTAGGCGGAGCAATAGCTTTAATCCTAATCGCAGGAATAACAATAACATTGGTAGTATTAAAAAAGAGAAAATAGACATTTGTTAATAAAATAGGGATATGTGAAAGCATATCTCTATTTTACTATATATTAAGAAAGCTAATGATACAATTTTTTTAGCCTCGACATGTCACTCTTGGTCGGAGCTCCTTCGGACCCCTCAAAAGGTGATCTCGGGTCTTGCTTGCAAAATGGTATCATTAGTTTTCTTTTTATGTACGAAACAATAGAAAGTTTTTCTAAATTTTTCATATTTTCTATTGACATAAACATACCAAAAATTGTATAATTAGTATAATGTTGATAATATGGAATATTTTCAACAAAATTTAAATTTTATTAATCTCCAACGAGATAGCAAGGGTGGTTAATATTAATAAATTAGTAATCAAAAGTACTAAATAAAATAGGGAACATACAAAAGAACTAATTGACAAAAACAGCATAGATTGTCAATAGGTTTTTTGTTGTCTTTTTATGTTATTGATAAATTATCAAAAAAGAGGAATTGTTTTAGAAAACACTAGTGAAAAGCAAGCTTAAAGGAGCAGTGAGCAAGCAATTTACAAAGTGGCTAAAAACAAGAAGGACTTTTTTGAAATCTTATATATTTCAAATTCTGCTTTAATTTTTATTATGAGGTGAGTAACTTTGAATCTAAAAGAAGTAAAACACGAAAAATGCACAAGAAAATCTTTTTCTAAGATAGGTGATTTCATAGAAATGCCTAACTTAATTCAAGTACAAAAAGATTCTTATAATTGGTTTATAGAGGAAGGTTTAGGCGAAGTATTAAAAGATATTTCTCCAATAGTTGACTACTCTGGAAACTTAGTACTTGAATTCTTAGACTATCACATGGAAGAAAAAACAAAGTACACAATGGAAGAGGCAAAAGAAAGAGACGCTACATATTCGACAAGATTACATGTTAAGGTTCGTCTTATCAACAAGGAAACTGGTGAAATTAAAGAGCAAGAAATCTATTTAGGCGATTTCCCAGTAATGACAGACAGTGCAACATTTATTATCAATGGAGCAGAGAGAGTAATTGTAAGCCAATTAGTTCGTTCTCCATCTTGTTACTATGCACAAGACTACGACAAAACAGGAAAGAGAATCTACACATCTACTGTTATGCCTATAAGAGGTGCATGGCTGGAATACGAAACAGATGGAAATGATATTTTCTATGTAAGAGTTGATAGAACAAGAAAATTACCTGTTACATCTTTGTTAAGAAGCATTGGCTTTGTAACAGACGAGCAAATATTAGACCTATTTGCAAATGATCCAAAAATCAAGGCAACTCTTGATAAGGATACAATAAAAACTCAAGATGAAGCAATAATTGAAATATATAAGAAATTAAGACCAGGGGAACTTCCAACAGCTGATGCTGCTAGAAACTTATTCGATGGTTTATTCTTCGATAACAGAAGATATGATTTAGCAAAAGTAGGAAGATACAAATTTAATAAAAAATTATGTTTAGCAACTAGAATAACAGGACAAGTTGCTTATGATGATATAGTAGATCCATCAACAGGTGAAGTTTTAGCAGAAAAGAATACAAGAATTACTGCAGAAGCTGCAGAAGCTATTCAAGATTCTGGAATTAATATAGTAGACGTATTAGTTGATAACCAAAAAGTAAGAGTAATAGGAAATGGAATAGTAAATATCCACAAAATGTTACCAAATGTGGATTTATCTGACCTTCACTTCAAAGAAGGAGTTAATTACAATGTATTAAAATCTATAATGGATACAACTCCAGATGAAAAATTACATGATGTAATTAAAGAAAGATACAACGAATTAGTTCCTCTAACAATCACAACAGAGGATATGATTGCATCTATCAGTTACCTATTAAATCTAGATTATGGAATAGGAAAAGTTGATGATATAGATCACTTAGGAAACAGACGTATTAGATGTGTTGGTGAGTTACTACAAAACCAATTCAGAATTGGTTTAACAAGACTTGAAAGAGTTGTTCGTGAAAGAATGACAATACAAGACTTAGACTCTGTAACACCACAAACATTAATAAATACAAAACCTATTACATCATCAATAAGAGAATTCTTTGGAAGCTCTCAATTATCACAATTCATGGATCAAACAAACCCATTATCAGAGCTTACTCATAAGAGAAGAATTTCTGCATTAGGACCTGGAGGTCTTTCTCGTGAAAGAGCTGGATTCGAGGTTCGTGATATTCACTATACTCACTATGGTAGACTATGCCCAGTTGAATCTCCAGAAGGACCAAACATTGGACTTATCTCTGCACTTTCATCATTTGCTATGATAGACGAATATGGATTTGTAGAAACACCATATAGAAAAGTTGATAAAGAAACAGGTAAATTAACAGATATAGTTGATTATATGCCTGCTGATGAAGAAGATAAATATACAATCGCACAAGCATCAGAACCAGTAGACGCAGAAGGCAGATTCGTAAACAAAATGGTAAAAGTAAGACGTAGATCTGAAATTACAGAGGTTAAGGCAAGCGAAGTAGACTATGTAGATGTTTCACCAAAACAATTAGTTTCTGTTGCTGCTGCCATGATACCTTTCTTGGAGCACGATGATGTTAAGCGTTCTCTAATGGGATCTAACATGCAACGTCAAGCAGTTCCACTTTTAATACCAGAGGCTCCAATAGTTGGAACAGGTATGGAATACAAAGCTGCACGTGATTCTGAAACAACAGTAACTGCTAAAAATGAAGGTATTGTTGAAAAGGTTACAGCTGACGAAGTACAAGTAAGAAATAAGAAAAATGAGATAGACCATTACAGACTACGTAAATTCAAGAGAACAAATGGTGGTACATGTATTAACCAAAGACCAGTTGTTCAAAAGGGTGAAGTTGTTAAAGCGGGAGACATCCTAGCAGATGGACCAGCTACAAAGAATGGTGAAATGGCATTAGGAAGAAACGTAATTATAGCATTCTCTACATGGGAAGGTTACAACTACGAGGACGCCGTATTAATAAGCGAAAGACTTGTTAAAGAAGATGTGTACACATCAATCCACATCGAAGAATATGATTGTGAATGTCGTGATACAAAATTAGGTCCAGAGGAAATTACAAGAGATATTCCAAATGTTGGTGACGACGTATTAAAGGACCTTGATGAAAACGGTATTATAAGAATAGGTGCAGAAGTAAGACCTGGAGATATATTAGTTGGTAAAGTTACTCCAAAGGGAGAAACAGAGCTAACAGCAGAAGAAAGATTACTTCGTGCAATATTTGGTGAAAAATCTAGAGAGGTTAGAGATACATCACTTCGTGTACCACATGGAGAAGCTGGAACAATAGTAGATATCAAGATATTTACTAGAGAAAATTCAGAAGAACTAGCTCCGGGAGTAAACCAAGTAATTAGATGCTATATAGCAACAAAGAGAAAAATATCAGTTGGTGATAAAATGGCTGGACGTCATGGTAACAAAGGTGTTATTTCAAGAATATTACCAGAAGAAGATTTACCATTCTTACCAGATGGTACACCAGTAGATATAGTTCTTAACCCAATGGGTATACCTTCTCGTATGAACCTAGGACAGGTTCTTGAAGTTCACTTAGGTATGGCTGCTCGTGCATTAGGTTGGAAAGTTGCAACACCAGTATTTGATGGTGCAAAAGACTATGAAATTGAAGACTTGCTAGAAGAAGCAGGACTACGTCGTGATGGAAAAACAATTCTATACGATGGAAGAACTGGAGAGCAATTCATTAAACCAATTACAGTTGGTGTTATGTATATGATGAAACTACACCACTTAGTTGATGATAAGATACATGCTCGTTCAACAGGACCTTACTCATTAGTTACACAACAACCTTTAGGTGGTAAAGCACAATTCGGTGGACAACGTTTCGGAGAGATGGAAGTTTGGGCATTAGAGGCATATGGTGCTGCATACTCACTACAAGAAATGTTAACTGTTAAATCAGACGATGTTGTAGGACGTGTTAAGACATATGAAGCTATTGTTAAAGGGGAAAACATTCCAGAGCCAGGCGTTCCAGAAGGTTTCAAAGTTCTTGTAAAAGAATTAGAAGCTTTAGGATTAGACATAAGATTGTATACACATGATGACAAGGAAGTTGAGCTAAAAGAAGATATAGACGATTCTACAAGCTTTAGCAATATAGAAAATAAATCTCTACATGAAGAAAATGTTGTAGATGAAAATGAATTATCAGATGGATACACAGAAGAATCATCAGATGACGAAGATTCTGAAGATGACAAATTATTTGATGACCTAGATGATGAAAACGATGACATCATACTAGATGATGATTCAAGCATCTTAGAAGATGAAGATTTTAATGATGACGATGAGTAAAACTAAATAGGTACTTTTAATTCCAAGGGGGAAAAAATAGTGGATGAATTAGAAAATTTTGATAAAATGAAAATTGGCATAGCATCTGATGAGAAAATAAGAGAATGGTCACATGGAGAAGTTAAAAAACCAGAGACTATCAATTATAGAACATTAAAACCAGAAAAAGATGGTCTATTCTGTGAAAGAATATTTGGACCAACAAAAGACTGGGAGTGCCATTGTGGTAAGTACAAAAGAGTAAGATATAAGGGAATAGTTTGCGACAGATGTGGCGTTGAAGTTACAAAATCTAAAGTAAGAAGAGAGAGAATGGGGCACATAGAGCTTGCTGCCCCAGTAGCTCATATCTGGTATTTCAAAGGAATACCAAGCAGAATAGCTTTAATGTTAGATGTTTCACCTAAAGCCTTAGAGAAAGTTATATATTTTGCATCATATATAGTAACAGATAAAGGTACATCAACATTAACAAAAGGACAAATACTTTCTGAGAAAGAATTTGTAGAGGCTCAAGAAAAATTTGGTAGAGACTCATTCAAAGCAGAAATGGGTGCAGAACCAATAAGAAAATTACTATCAGAAATTGATGTTGATAAATTATCTGAAAAACTAAAGAAAGAACTTGAAAAGGCTAGCGAACAAAAAAGAGCCAAATTGGTAAAAAGATTAGATACAGTTGAATCGTTCAAACTTTCAAACAATAGACCAGAATGGATGATAATGCAAGTTGTACCAGTTATACCACCAGATTTAAGACCAATGGTTCAATTAGACGGTGGAAGATTTGCAACATCAGACTTAAACGATTTATATAGAAGAGTTATAAACAGAAATAACAGATTAAAGAGATTACTAGAACTTGGAGCTCCAGAAATAATCGTTAGAAATGAAAAGAGAATGCTTCAAGAATCAGTAGATGCTTTAATAGATAATGGAAGACGTGGAAGACCTGTTACAGGTGCTGGAAACAGACCACTTAAATCATTATCAGACATGTTAAAAGGTAAACAAGGTAGATTCAGACAAAACTTACTAGGAAAACGTGTTGACTATTCAGGACGTTCAGTTATAGTTGTTGGACCAGAACTTAAAATTTACCAATGTGGTGTTCCAAAAGAAATGGCAGTAGAATTATTCAAACCATTTGTAATGAAAGAACTAGTTAGCCGTGGAATAGCACACAACATAAAAAATGCAAAGAGAATGGTAGAAAGATTACGCCCAGAAGTTTGGGATATATTAGAGGATGTTATTAAAGATCACCCAGTATTATTAAACCGTGCTCCTACATTACACAGACTTGGTATTCAAGCATTTGAGCCAGTACTTGTTGAAGGTAGAGCAATAAAACTTCACCCATTAGTTTGTACAGCGTTCAACGCTGACTTCGATGGTGACCAGATGGCTATTCACTTACCATTATCACCAGAAGCACAAGCAGAAGCAAGATACTTAATGCTTTCAGAAAACAACTTGTTAAAACCACAAGATGGTAAGCCAGTAACAACTCCTACACAGGATATGATTCTAGGAAGTTACTTCTTAACAATGGATGTTGATGGAGAAAAAGGCGAAGGAACATACTTCTCATCTCCAGAAGAAGCAATAATGTCACTTGCAAACAACGATGTAACAATGCACTCTAAGATTTTCGTAAGAAGAACTAAGATTGTGGACGGTGTAGAAAAACATGCAAAGGTTGCTACAACACCAGGCAAGATAATATTCAATAGAGGAATTCCTCAAGATTTAGGATTTATTGATAGAAGTAAGCCAGAAAACGAATTTGAATATGAAATAAATGGCGTAGTATCAAAGAAAAACCTAGGAAAGATTATAGGAAAATGTATTTCTGTACATGGCCTAAGCAGAACAGCAGAATTACTAGACTATATTAAATCTACAGGTTACAAATATTCTACATTAGGTGCTGTAACAGTATCTATAGATGACGTTAAAGTGCCACCACAGAAAAAGGACATAATTGCAAAAGCTCAAGCAGATGTCGATAACATATTAAAACAATATGGACGTGGATTAATTACAGATGATGAGAGATACAGCGAAGTAATTAAGATTTGGGAAAAAGCTACTGATGATGTTAAAAACGCAATGAGAGACAACTTCAGCAAAGAAAACCCAATGTTCATGATGTCAGACTCTGGAGCCAGAGGTAACTTAGACCAGTTAAAGCAAATTGCTGGTATGCGTGGACTTATGGCTAGTACAACTGGTAAAACAGTTGAAATCCCAATCAAATCATCATTCAGAGAGGGACTTGACGCATTAGAGTACTTCATTTCTGCACACGGTGCTCGTAAAGGACTTTCAGATACAGCTTTAAGAACAGCAGACTCTGGATACTTAACAAGAAGATTGGTTGATGTATCACAAGATATAATCGTAAGAGAAGATGATTGTGGTTCAACAGACGGACTTGAAGTATATGATATAAAAGATGGAAACCAAATAATCGAAAAAATGCAAGAAAGATTATTAGGTAGATATCCATTAGATGATATCAAGAATCCAACTACTGGAGAAATAATAGTAGACAAAAATACTCTAATTACAGAAGAATTAGCAGACAAGATAGTAGATGCAGGAATTACACATGTTAAAGTACGTAGTGTATTTGGTTGTAGAACAGAACACGGAGTTTGTGCTAAGTGCTATGGTATGGGATTGGCATCTAGAAAAGAAGTTGATATAGGAGACACAGTTGGTATAATCGCAGCTCAATCAATTGGTGAGCCTGGTACACAGCTTACAATGCGTACTATTCACTCTGGTGGTGTTGCCGGTGTTGCCGACATTACACAAGGTCTTCCTAGAGTTGAGGAGCTTTTCGAAGCTCGTAAACCAAAGGGTGTTGCTATAATTACAGAAATCGCTGGAAAAGTTTCTATAAGAGACGAAAAGAAGAGAAAAGAAGTAACAGTAACATCAAACGACGATAGTAGAACATACTTAATACCTTTCGGATCTAAACTAAAAGTTAGAGAAGGAGATGTTCTAGAAGCCGGAGACCAAATAACAGAAGGTTCTAAAAACCCAGCAGAAGTACTTGCAATTAGCGGACCACAAGGTGTATTCGAATACATCATTGCCGAAGTTCAAAAAGTTTATAGAAACCAAGGTGTTGATATCAACGACAAACACATCGAACTTATTGCAAGACAAATGTTAAAGAAAGTTAGAGTTGAAGACAATGGAGATACAGACATGTTTGCAGGTTCTTTAGTAGACATGTATGAATTCGAAGACAAGAACAAGTTAGCCGAAGAGCAAGGATTAAGACCTGCAACAGGTAAACGTGTATTACTTGGAATAACAAAAGCTTCACTTGCAACAGATAGTTTCTTATCTGCAGCATCATTCCAAGAGACAACAAGAGTATTAACAGAAGCTGCAATAAAAGGCAAAACAGACGAATTAATAGGATTAAAAGAAAATGTTATCATTGGTAAGTTAATCCCAGCCGGAACTGGTATGAAGAGATACAAAAAAATAAGAATTAACACAGAAGAACCAGAAAACACAGAAGTATCAGTAGCACCAAACGGAGAAAAAATGCCAGAAGATACAGAGGCAGATGCTGTAGAAGATGTTGTTGACGATACAGATGATGTAGAAAATACAACAGAAAATGAAGAATAATATTTTAGAAGAAGGACGTCGCCCAATGGGGACGCCCTTTTTGGGGCGAAAAAAATTAGTTAGAAAAATAAAAAAATTACTATACGAAGTTAGAGGCAGAGGTTCAAAAAGAAACACGATTGCCACTAACATCAGATTATGTTTTTAAAAGAATATTTGC
>OGQX01001690.1_pt1 | contig 19114 bp, 16 predicted proteins | sample 1553291 | NCBI WGS metagenome assembly OGQX01 (sample SAMEA2580030, study PRJEB22360) | human gut metagenome | biome: human gut; feature: human-associated habitat; material: faeces | place: Denmark | collected 2008/2010
CTCGGATTTTAGCATTTTTATCAAATCACCTCTTGACTTTTATTAGCAGGTCTTTCTGTTTTTGGGCAAAGAAAAAGCCGCAGGCTTTTTGTGAAAGTCTGCGGCTATGCCGATTGTTAGATATTCAATTCTTTGTGTTTCCGCACTCCATATCAATTACCACCGAAACAGTAATGTGATTTTCAATGCGTTTGTTGCGGAGTTTATCGCCCTCGCCATCGAACACAACGTGACGAGAAAATAACGTAAAACGGAGGATTTCTACTAGATTTCTCTTTGTAGCGAAACTATCGCTTCAACTTGCTGTTCGTTGTCCAAACTTATATTCATATCTTCCTCGATGATGGGCAGTCTGAACTTGATGGATTTCAGCCACTGGCCATTGGGCTGACGCTCCGGGTAGATCTGAATTTCCGAGATCAGTTCCTCAATCAGCTGCCGTTTCTCTCTGTCATCCATCTTTCCATAGAGTTGATCGAAGTAGATCAGAACCTTGTAGATATTATCACCAGTCAGCTTTTCTGCCTCAATAGCCTGTTTCTTGGCTCTGGCTGCAATCAGCAGAGATTCCAATTCTTCAATCTTATCATACATCCCATAGAGCCGATCATCAAGGTCTGATTTCCGCCTGTTGTAATGCCGGTCGTCTGGGTCAAGAGAGTCGATTTCTTCAATTAGCTTGGATTTGGTGGAATAAGCCTGACGAAGCTGCTTTTCATAGTTGCTGATTTCCTGCTCAATCACCGTGGTATCGACTTTCATGTTGATCTTTTCCTGCATCATCGCTGCAAATTTGGGATTGCTGACCAGCTTGCAGATTACCTCTGCCACAGCATCGTCCAACAGCTCTTTCCGAATTTGCTTCTTGTAATCGCATTTATGCCCACGGGTCATAGAGCGATGTTTGCAGCCATAGTAGTAGAAATCCTTGTATTTGCTGCCGTCCGCTTTCCGTTTCACGCACTTATTACCATACATTCCAACACCGCATACGGGACATTTTACAATGCCGGACAACAGGTGAGTGCATTCGTTTTTCCCTTTGTTGACATGTTCATACCGTTTGGCTTGAGCAGCCAACTTGACCTGTGCTGCCTGCCATACATCCTCCGGGATAATGGCCTCATGCAGACCATCCACCAACAAGAAGTTTTGCTGTTCTACCAAACGGTACTCGTTTCTGGTCCCATGCACCTTTTCAGTTTTTCGTCTGCCATAGGCGATTTTGCCGCAGTAAACCGGATTTTTCAGAATCATGCGGATCAGGCGGGCATCAAAAAGAGGATTTTTCCCGTTCTGGCGCTGGACTTTGCTGATCCCATGATTTTCAAGATATTTTGCGATCCCATTTGCGCCGGAATCGGTTGTGACATACTGCTCATAGATGGTGCGAATCGCCGGAGCTTCCTCCTCGTTGATTTCCAGCTTGCCATCCACCAGTTTATAGCCGTAGGGGGCAAAGCCGCCGTTCCACTTGCCCTCTCTGGCCTTTTGGATACGACCTTCCATGGTTTGGACACGGATGTTTTCACGCTCAATTTCCGCCACTGCCGATAGGACGGAAATCATCAGCTTTCCCGCATCTTTGGAGGAATCAATACCATCCTCCACGCAGATCAGGTTAACGCCAAAATCCTGCATGACCTGTAAGGTGGAAAGGACATCCGCCGCATTTCTGCCAAAACGGGACAGCTTGAAGACCAGAACAAAGGAAACGCTATCCCTGCCGGTTTTGATGTCCTCCATCATCTGGTTAAATTGCGTACGGCCTTCAATCGATTTACCAGATTTTCCTGCATCCTCATATTCGTGAGCAATCTCATAATCATTAAATTCTGCAAAGGCTTTCATGCGGGATTTCTGGGCATCCAGCGAGTAGCCGTCAATCTGCATGGCGGTAGACACTCGCGTATAGGTATAAACTTTTATCTTTTCTTTCGCCATGGTCCTTCCTCGCTAATACTGCTCAACATTTCCTTATGTATTTTCCAAGGGAAGCATTTCTTCCCTTGGAAATATGTTTGGACACTTATCTCACGATTATTGTATCATGCTGCTTTTAGCGTTTCAACATTTTCTTTGCAAATATTTTTATCTGTGCCGTGGTTTGTGATTTTATCCTCGGGGAACACCGGATCAGGCAAAGAATCTAAGTCCAGATCCCCAGCATATTTTTCAATCATATTTGCCAGTAAAACGGCGAAGCCGTTCCACTCATCTATCATAGGCATTTATCCTCCGTCTGTCCGGTTTGTGCATGTACTCCGCTAGCACTTCTTTTGGAATGCGATCCAGCACAGCAACGACGTCTGCGTAGTCCCGCCGCAGCTTGGCGCCGGCCAGTTGCTTCAAAGTGCTTTCCTGGGTCGCTTCCTCCAGGGACTGCTCCAGCTGAGCGTTCTCCTGTTTCAGCTTTTTGTTCTCCACGGTGGTTTCCGTAAATGCCACCTGATACTTCTTCATGGTGCTGTGCATCTGCTCCACCGCTGGGATATACTTGTCCAGCAATGCTGCAATCTCGGCAGCTCTGCTTTTTGCGTTAAAGGCTCCAATACCGGACAGCAGTTCCTCCAGCTTTGCTTTTTGCTTGGTCAGGCGGGTCATCTCTTTAAACACTCTGGGCGGGATGTGGTCCCGTCCGGTCTGGCTGGCACTCTCACCACGCTCCAGCTCCGGGTATTTTCGGACCATGTGGGACCAGAACTTGTCCTGCCACTGGGTCAGCTTTTTCTTGTTTCCCACGATCTCCTTGGCGCTGAGCCTGCCATCCGCAGTCAGCGGGACAAAAGAAAGGTGCATATGGGGCGTTTTCTCGTCCATATGCACCACAGCTGATATGATTGTTTTGGGGTCTTGGTTTTGCTGGAGAAAGTTCAGCGCCTCTTGAAAATAGGCTCTGATCTCAGATTTTTTCTTTCCCTGAAAGAACTCCGGTGTGGCAGTTACCAGGGCTTCCACGACTCGAACACTGTCTGACCGGGTACGGCAACCGGCTTCTTTGATCTGCCGCTCCGCCTCTGCACGATATTTTCGTTCCGGCTCGATCAGATGGAAATTGTACTTGCTCCTGCTGATGTCCACATCGGGATTGCTGGCGTATTTCTCTTTGGTACGCTCGTTGTGGGCTTCAATGTTCCCGATCTCCGGCCCCTTGTACTTGGCAAAGCGGAGAATGGCATATTGCGGCTTGCTCATGCTCTGTCCCTCCGTTTCTGCCAGATCAGGTCATAGCCCAGCACGTCGGCCAGCTCCACGACCTCCTTGTAGCGAATAGATTCCCGCTGGAGCTTGGCCGACAGGTTGGAAACACTGTCCGACCAGTCGTATTCCTCATGGAGCCGGTCAACTACCTCTTGCATGGTGTATCCCGCCCGGACGATCTGCGCCTTAATCTCGTTGCGTACCGTCATCATCAAAAATCCTCCTAAATTTACTTGATAAAAAAGCGAAGCCGGTACGCCCTCAGGCATAGCCGCTTCGCTGTGTCGTGAAAAATCCTCTTGTCACCAAATCCGTTCAGAATTGCCGGTGTGATGTCCTGGCCATCACCCGCACCTTCCGACTTTCCCGTTCCGTGTGACTTGGCTCGAAACCGTGCATTTTCCCATGATTCCATGCACCCGGTTTGCTGGTTCGAGAAGCACGGTTTCGCAAAATGATTTCTGCCAACCGTCAAATACTTTCCGATTCTCACCTGCCTTGATTTTCACCCTTAATAATGAGGGCCTCTGCCTATTAGCAGATTTTTATATAGTGGCGTTTCGAGCAAAATGCTGCGTACATACATACGGAAGCTGGAGAAACTTATTCTCTCCAGCCATCTGGTACGTACGTATCTTCTGAAACATTGGAAAACCCGTTTATATGGGGTCTGGCAATCGCTTCAATTCCGAAAAATCCCCACACTCGCCGTCCGGCGGCGTTGGTGATCCTGTTACAGTATTCCAGGTTGTACTTGCCCTGATTGGCAATCACAGCATCACTAAAGCTGCGCCGCTTCAGCGCGGTCAAATTGTTTTCCTCACACCACATCTGGTAAATCTCATACAGTTCCTTGGAACTGATGGTACTGTCCGCTTTCAGCCGGATATATCCCTCAGATTCCAGAAAATCAAAAATATTGTTGTTATCCCGTTTGACTGCCTCCCGGTTGTCTTTGGTGCGCTGGCTCTCGGTAAACTTGAAATTGTTGGCGGCCAGCCGCTGCAATCCCTCAAAAGCCCACAGCAGAATACCCTCCACTTCGGCTTTCAGCTTCTCAGCAAGGTCTGGATCGTCCACACGGCCAGCAGGCTTTTCTTTTGTGGTCAACACCAGCTGACGGCGGTAAAACCCATCGCTCCGGTCAAACAGCGCCTGCAAATCCCCGTTGGAGAAGGCCAGTAGCCGGACGCACATCCATCCCTGATAGCTCTGCTTGCCCTTGCGCTCCAGATCCATCTTGCCTTGGGCGGTGACGATGGACTTGACATAGTTGGTCTGGCGCAGAGCTTCCATCCGCATATCGTCGTCCACGCACAGGAGAATATGCTCTAGATCCGCGCGGGCAAATCGGTTCTCAGATATTTTCCCGATGCTGCCGTCCTTCATATTCACGCCGAACAAATGCCCCAGCACAGCACCGATCTGGCTCTTGCCCTCGCCGCCGTTGCCCTTAATGACCATCATCCGCTGACCCTTGTTGCTGGGAATCAGGCAGTAGCCCAGATACTCCTGCAAGGTGGGGATGTCCTCCGGGTAGAGCAGGCCATCCAGAAATTTCAGCCAGAGGACAGGTTTCGGGGCGTTGGGGTTATAGGCCATAGGGAAGCGGTTGCGGACGATTTCAGGTTTTCCCTCCACAAAGGTCCCGTCCAGAAAGAGTGTCCCGTTGGAAAGATGAATCCGGTCCGGTTCCGGAGGAAAATCCTCCTCCAGCGCCGCCAGTTTCATCAGTTCCACAATGTTGCTGATTTTGCGGGGAATGTTGCTGACCGCACAGCATTTCAGCTCATCAAAAATCTCTCCCCGCAGGGGCAGTTCATCGGTCACACGGCCTTCGGGTGTGAAAAAAGCCCCGTTTGTGAAGATGATCTTGTGTGTCTGCAAGAACTCCTCACAAAACAGGGCTTCGTTGATGTTTTTTCCATCGAACCAGACGGGCATCCCGTCAGGCTGCTTGTTTTTCTTCATGGGTAACTTCCTCCTTTTTCAATCTCTCCAATCGTTCTTCCAAACCGGCGATCAGGCCATCTTTGTTCAGCATTTCTACGATTTTTACCCGCTGTTCCAGCTCGGCGGCAATGAGCAAATCTGCTAGATACTCCACATAGTCCAGCATCTGGCAGGCTTCCACAAACCGATCATCCAGAGTATCTGCCGCTGTCTTGGGTGCGTACTGCACCTTCCAGCGTTCAAGAAGATGCAGATAATCGCACAATACCCGCAGGCAGTGCACCTCATCCTGACGGTATGCTCTCAGCAGGGGGCGTTCCGGTTTGGGCAGGGCGATTGCCGCTGGTGGCTTGTCCGGGTCAATCCCGAAGTCATGAGCCAGCTTTTTAGCCGCCTCGTAGCTGCTCAGACCAAACAACTTCGCCACAAGGTCGATCACGTCGCCGGTAGCTCCACAGCCAAAACAGTAAAAGTACCGCTCGTTCAGCTTCATGCTGGGGTGCCGGTCATCGTGGAAGGGACAACGGGCCATGCCGTTTCGGCTGACGTGCAGCCCATAATAGGCCGCTGCTTTTGGAACACGGACAACTTGCTTTATCAGCTCAAACCATGTCATTACTGCTCACCCCCTTCCGAAAGAAAATCCTGGGTGCCGTTCTTTACCATAGAGCCTCTCTTTCTTGCGCTTCCGGCGCAGTCGTTGTATAATGTTGATATAGTTCCGGAAAAAGTAATCTGGTTTTGGATTACCTTTTCACTAATAGGAGAAATCCAGGGTGTAAAACGGAACCATTTTTGAAAAACCGCAAAATATTTTTTGAAAAGAGGTGGGGTCATGGCGTATCTGTCTGATGATGAGCTTCTGGATACCGAGGGTGGCTTCACCGTATGGGACGATAAAATAGGCGCTGGATCGGTGGAAGAAACGCTGGAACAGGCGCTTGCGGAAGAACGTCTGGCAGAGCTGGAAAGCGAGCTGGAGCAGGACGAGCATCCCGTCGATTATGATGCCGAACTGGAAACCGAGGAAGAAGAAGCCGCCCCGGTCAGCGAAAAGCGGCTGAAACGGGAGATTCGGGCGGAAGCTGTGCGGCGGCTGGAGGAAGCGGCCCGCACCGAAAAGGACTTCCAGGTTGTCGTAGGGGAATGGGACAAGCTGGATCGGAACCGGGAGCGCAGGGAGCGGGACCACGAAAATCTCCGTGGAGATGTGCCTCTGGAATATCAGGCAGTGCCTGAGCCGAAGCTCATTCCCCGCTGGATGAACACCCCCGCATACCGGCAGCTGATGGCCGGAAACTTTCTGGACATTCTGTTTGACTGCCCCTATGAGATGCACAACCTGACCGCTGACGCCTTTATTTCCCGCATGGTGGAAGAACTGAGCGAGGAGCACAAGGAAGTCCTGTATTTTCTTTCTTTGCGGCTGTATAGCACCACCCGGCTTGCAGCTGTTCGTGGGCAGTCTGACCGCAATATCCGCAAGCTGCGGAAAACCATCCATAAGAAATTGCAGCGCCAGATGTATGACCATCTGTGTGGCAAACCGGAACATAGCCTGACCTTGCGGGAACATCAGTTTTTGGAGGAATACTCGAAAATCGCAAAGAAACAGGGTAAGGACGCCGTGATCCGGTGGGAGAACAAGACCAAGCGCAGAAAAAAGAAAAATCGCCCCTGATGACAGGGACGATTAAGGAGAAAGGGCGTGTATGATGAATAATTTATTTGAACAGTCCCGTTCCCATTGGGTGCGGTACGATCATTACGAGCTGAAAACAGCGGAAGATGGCAAGCGGTACATCACCCCCGGCAAAAACGCAAAGCCGGATGTCTACAATCCGCTGAAAGAAGTCCCTAACATTGTGCTGGATGCGCTGAATGTGGGGATGCTGATGATGGGGCGCAAGCCAGAGGTAGAGGCGGAAAGGGCGGTAATGGAGTTTGTCACCCGGTACGGCTTGCTGGGGCTGATGACTGCCCTGCCCACCACACCGTCCTTTATGGACTATGAGGCGGTGTACCTGCCGAAAAACCACTTCATCAAAGAAGAATCCATGGCGACAGACAAATATCTGTCCCTGTTTTACCCCTTTGACCAGCTGGACTTGGTGAAGAAAGGCATTACATCCACATGGAACGTGTCCGGTGACCGGACGATGGTTGCCCTGACCATGACCTTCATGGACGAGCCGATGGCAAAGAACATGAGCTTCCAGCGGGAATATGCGGAACCCTATGACTGGGTTGCCCAGCAGTTCAAGGACTGGGCATTCACCCTGTCGACCTCAATCCTGTACTACAAAGATTATGATTCTATTGATGAGGACGCGCGGGAGCTGTATCGCAAGGCCATGGCTGCGTTCGGCGGAATCGCCCCCAGCTACCACATCGAGCTACTGGATAAGCCCACTATCTACTGGGACTTTCATTCGCTTCTGTTGGGCATCCAAATGATGTTCAGTTTCATGCTGGTGGACGATGACCAGCCCCTACGCCTGTGCAAGCACTGCCAGAAGGTGTTCTTGGGCAGCCGATCCAATGCAGCCTTTTGCAGCCCACGGTGCAAGAACCAGTATAATGTCTATAAGAGCCGTGAGAAATCCAAAGGGGAAGCAGACTAACGAGGGCAATGTCGCTGCGGAGGGACGGGGGGTGATATACCTCTGCTTCCTTTTCCGGTCAGGCGGATTTTGCCCTGTGAGCAAATCCCGATTTCGTCCGTGACCGTACAAAATCCGCCTGCCTTACTGCCGCTGAGAAGTGTCTACCCGCTGCCCATCTGCCCAAGTTGAAGATACCGCAGTCAGCCCCTTCCCGGCGCCAGCCGGGAGCAAAGGTATAACACACTAGACTTTCCTACGGAAAATCGTGTGCCAACAGGGGTGCAGCTCGCCCCTATTGGAAACCCAGAGCCAAAGGGACTACGTCCCTCTGGACACCCCGCCTGTCCATGCAGTGGCTATCCATCCTGCTTCCGCACGCCGGATACGCTCCTACCCGAACAGGTAAAACAGGCACAGAGATTTGCCCGGGTGGCGGGCAGATTTCTGTGCCTGTTTTTGTTCAGCGGTGGCTGGGCAAAGCATACGTGGAAGCCTTGCAAAATCCTCGGTCTTGGTTGGAGATTTTCGTATTGGAGTGCGAAAACCGATTGTCTCAAGTCCCTATATCTGGTATAATAAAACAGTCGAATTTTCTGATCGGAGGTACCCATATGGCCATCTCTTACAATAAGCTCTGGAAATTACTCATTGATCGAAAAATGAGCAAAGCAGACTTACGCCGAGCAGCGGGAATCGCCCCCAATACCATGACAAAGCTGAACCGCGACGAAGAAGTAACCCTAGAAACACTGGGGAAAATTTGTGGTGTGTTAAAAGTCAATGTCGGAGATATTGTGGATATTTTTCCTGATGCTCCATAACAAGATAGAAAGAGAGGGAGATCTATGACTCCATTTGAAATTGTAACTGCCATTTTGAACTTGCTCGCACTTATCCTGATTCCCATAATAGCCGTGATAATTGGTCAGCATTTGCAAAATGTTTCAGCAAAACGAAAAGATAAAATGGACGTGTTTAAGACGATGATGATGAACAGAATCGGCTGGTCCGTTGAAGGTACACGAGCCATGAACATTATTGATATTGTTTTTTCGGATGATAAAAATGTTCGACAGGCTTGGAGTGAATATTATCATGCTCTTTGTGTCAAGGACCCAGATGAAATACAGTTAAAGCAAATGCAGCAAGCACAAGATAAATTACTTGAGAAAATGGCTATTTCTCTTGGATATAAGGATAAAATCACATGGGAAACCATTCAGAATCCTTATATTCCGAAAGGGATGATGGAGGCAATGGATCAGCAACAGATCATCCAAAAAGGACAGACAGAGCTTGCAAAGGTAGCTGGTGCGTTTGCTCAAATGATAAATACTAACGCAGCCAATCAAGCACCAAACCGACAGGAGGACAATCCCCATGCCAACACTTGAATGGATTGGAAAAGATAGGGTGGTAAACCACCACCAAGAAGTGCCCTATCGGGTGCTGGAGCGCCAGTACAGCTATGATGAAGCTGGACAGCACGCCGAGGACAACGGCAGCGAAAACATGATTATCCACGGCGACAATCTGGAGGCGCTGAAAGCCCTGCTGCCCCGGTACGAGGGCAAAGTGAAGTGCATTTATATTGATCCTCCCTACAACACCGGCAATGAGGGCTGGGTATATAACGACAATGTCAATGACCCCAAGATCAAAAAGTGGTTGGGCGAAGTGGTTGGCAAAGAGGGTGAGGACCTCTCCCGGCATGACAAATGGCTGTGTATGATGTACCCACGTTTGAAGCTGTTGCAGCGACTGTTACACCCGACTGACGGATCTATTTTTATTTCTATTGACGAAAATGAGTTTTCAAATTTAAAACTTATTTGCAACGAGATATTTGGTGGCAATCATCATGTTGCGACTATTGCTTGGCAAAAACGCTATTCTAGGGAAAATAGAGGGGCCATTGGTGATGCACATGAGTATATCTTGGTTTATGCTTCTGATGTAGAAGTTTTTAAGACCATTCGTCATAGAGTTGAATTTGATGAAAATTCTGCAAAAGTATATAAAAACCCCAATGATGACCCGAAAGGGCGTTGGCGTGCCGTCCCAATGACGGCACAAGGCTATCGGCCTAATCAAATGTATCCAATCACAACACCTAGTGGAAAGGTGTGCTATCCTCCACAAGGGCGTTGCTGGAGTACTGTAGAATCAGAGTACAAAAAGCTGCTTGCAGCTGGCCGCATATATTTTGGAAAAAAGGGCGATTCCCAACCAAGCATCATTCGTTATTTATCGGAGGTAGAGGGGATGGTCCCTTGGACATGGTGGCCTCATGATGAAGTAGGCCATACCGATGAAGCAAAGAAAGAAATAATCACAGTTCTAGGTGATGCCGACTCTTTCGATACGCCAAAACCCACCCGTTTAATCAAAAGGATTCTTCAAATTGCGACCGACCCGAATGACCTTGTCCTCGACTCCTTTGCTGGTTCTGGCACCACTGCCCATGCGGTTCTGAACATGAACAAGGCCGACGGCGGCAACCGTAAATTCATCCTGGTGGAAATGATGGACTACGCCGACAGCATTACCGCCGAGCGTGTCAAGCGGGTGATTGACGGCTATGGAGAGGGCAAAAAAGCTGTGGAAGGCACCGGCGGCAATTTCAGCTACTATGAGCTGGGGCCTGTGCTTCTGCTGCCAGATGGCAACCTCAACGAAGAAGTAGGCCCACAGAAAATCCGGGAATACGTCTACTATATGGAGACCAAAGAGCCCCTGCCCGCTGAACATTCCGAGGATGAGCCCTATTTCATGGGCCTGTGCCGCCACACCGCCTACTACCTCTACTATGAGCGGGAACGTGTCACTACGCTGGATCATGCCTTTTTAGCTACTGTTCAGACAAAAGCCGAGGGCTACACCATCTATGCTGACCTGTGCGCCATCCCGCAGGAGACGCTGCGCCGCCACAACATCACCTTTAAGAAAATCCCCCGGGACATTGCCCGGCTGTAAAGGAGCGTGAAGAAATGGAACTGAAATCTTATCAGAAAGAAGTCATTGCCGATCTTGCGCGCTACCTGGAGCTGGTGGTGGAGCTACAAAGCCCGGCAAAGGCGTATCAGGCCCTCTGGAACGAAAAGTATGTTCTGGTGGGCTTCGGCGGTATGCCGAATTATGTGAATGTACTTCCCGGTGTGCCCCATGTGTGTGCCAAGGTGCCCACCGGCGGCGGCAAGACCTATATCGCCGCCAGTTCTCTGCGGACGATTTTTGACGCCATGCCCCAGCGCCGGGCCAAGGCCGTTGTATGGCTGGTGCCCTCTGAGGCCATTCTGACCCAGACCCGTAAGGCGCTGGAAAATCCAGACCATCCCTACCGCCAGCGGCTGGATGTGGATTTTGGCGGGCGGGTGCAGGTGTACTCCAAGGAACAGGCCCTCATGGGGCAGAACTTCACCCCCTCTTCGGTGACAGAACAGCTTTCTTTGTTTGTGCTCAGCTATGATTCCTTCCGAACCAGCAAAAAGGAAGGGCGCAAAGCCTATCAGGAGAATGGTTATCTGGCCGAGTTTGCCAAGTGGATGGATGATCCGTCGGTTTTACTGGCCGACACTGATGAGACGGCGCTGATCCAGGTGATCCGCTATCTGAATCCGGTGGTCATCGTGGACGAAAGCCACCATGCCACTTCGGATTTGAGTGTGGAAATGCTGCAAAATTTCAATCCCAGCTTTGTGTTTGACTTGACTGCCACACCCAAGAAGAAAAGCAATATCATCTCTTTTGTAGACGCTGCACGGCTGAAAAAGGCCAACATGGTCAAACTGCCGGTCATCGTGTATAACCGGAAATCCCAGGCCGATGTGTATGGAGATGCTATCGCCATTCGTGCCAAACTGGAGGCACAGGCTAAGCGGGAGCAGGAAACCAGCGGACGCTATATTCGCCCTATCGTTCTTTTCCAGGCCCAGCCCCGCAACAATGCGGACAGCACCACATACGAAAAAATCAAGAAAACGCTGGTGGACGGCGGCATTGCCGAAAAGGAGATCGCCATCAAAACCGGCGATAAGGACGAACTGAAAAATGTGGATTTGCTGTCCCCAGACTGCCCCATCCGGTACATTATCACCGTGAATGCCCTGAAAGAGGGCTGGGACTGCCCCTTTGCCTATGTGCTGGCCACGGTGGCAAACCGCACTTCTACCGTGGATGTGGAGCAGATTTTGGGCCGTGTACTTCGGCTGCCCTACACGCAGAAAAACAGCAGCGAAGTGCTGAATCTTTCCTATGTCATCACATCTTCCGCAGACTTCCACCAGACGCTGGAGAAGGTCGTGGCCGGGCTGAACAGCGCGGGTTTCAGCAGCCGTGACTACCGGGCACAGGATGTGGATGTTCCCGTTATGGCACCTCCCACCGCAGAAACAGAGCAGCTTCCCATTGTAACCCCTCCCGCTGACGAACCGGATTTGCCGGAGGTAGACGGCTCGGATTTGAAGGCACGTTTTGAAGCAGCCGCACAGGAGGCAGAGCAATCCGTGCAGGATGGAACCATGCAGTCCGACCCCATGTTGTCACAGGCTCTGCAACAGAACAAAACCTATGAGGACAAGATCAACCAGGCCGACAATACCGCTTTGAGCCAGGCTCCATCGGAGGTGCGCGACAAAATGAATCAGTTCCGAATGAATGAGGAATTTGCAGACGAAGCCGCTGCCTTGCGCTTCCCACAATTTATGCTGGAGACCGGCCCCAGCCTGTTTTCGGAAGCCCATGAACCCCTGGAACTGGAGCATTTGGAGGGTGGCTTCTCTTTGCGGGACAAAGACGCTCACGTGGATTTCACCACAGTCAATGCTGAGATGGCGCGGGTAGATGTAGACGATAGCAAAGACAGTACCGCAAAGGCGTGGCGGCTGTCTGGCGGCGACAGCGCCTTTTTCCGAGAGTGGTTCAACACCCAGCCTTCGGAAAAGCGGCTTTCTCTGTGTAAGGGCATTATCAAGCAAAAGCTGTCCAAGATGAACTGCGTCAATGACCGGGAGCTGGATGAGTACATCGACCGAGTGATCGGCACCATGAGCGAAGATCAGCTCTCCGAGCTGGAGCAGTCACCGTATCCCTACGTTGTGAAGATTCAGGGAAAAGTAAAGGAATTGATTGCCCAGCATCGCTCCAGCGTCTTTGATACCTGGCTGGAGCAGGACAAGATTTCCTGTCTGCCCAACTATGCGCTGCCAGCGGTGATCTCCCCAACGGCATTTACCTCGATGGTGCCAAAATCGCTCTATACCGCCGAAGAAGATATGAACGAGTACGAGTTCAAGGTGGTGTGGGCACTGTCAGAACTGGGTAACGTCAAGTGGTGGCACCGCAATATCTCCAGACTGGGCTTCCAGATTAACGGCCCCGTTCATGCTTACCCTGATATCATCGTGATGCTCCACAGTGGAAAGATACTGATGGTGGAGACCAAGGGCGATCACCTGGATAATGATGAGTCCAAGGAGAAAGCTAAAATCGGTGACCAGTGGGCGAAGCTGGCCGGAAAACAGTACAAGTATTACATGGTGTTTGAGACCAAGCAGCCGGACTGTCCGGGAGCATATTCTATGGAGCGGTTTATGGAGATTGTGAAGGGATTGTAATGCATCTAGGCTGCTTTCAAGGAGAAACTTGTGTTATGTGTTCATTTGGAACAGGCATCTAAGCTAGAAGGTGATTAATAGTATAATGGTTAATATAAACGGAAAAGAATGGATGAGTTTAACTCCAGCAGATATCGAGTCTGCTATTTCTGAAATAGATTTCGATGAATCATTCTATTTTGAACTCAAAGATGATAGAGTTTCCCCTAAAAAAATGATGGAAGAAGTATCTGCTTTTTCAAATACGTTTGGGGGCTATATTTTTCTTGGCGTTTCTGATGACAAACAGATTGAAGGTTGCGCCGAATGGAACGAGCAGAGAATTCATACAGCAATTCACGACTCTATAACGCCTACTCCTTCTTTTGATGTGAAAAAGTTTACCTTTGATACCAGCGTTGTATATGTAATTAAAATTGACGAGGGTTCCGAACCGCCATACATAACTAGTAGTGGTAAGATTTATGAAAGACTTTCGTCTGGTTCGTTTGCCATCAAGGATTCTTCAAAGCTTTCGCAAATCTACAATAAAAGAGAACAGCTACTGGCCAAAATGGAGAAGAAAGTATCAATACCACCAGTGTATGAAAACTCCAATAACATATACGGATATGTTGATATTGGTTTCACCTTGGTAGCATCTGATATTCAAGTTGCTATTGATACCTTTAATGGAGTAGACTTGAAGGCAATCGCTGAAGGATTAGCAACTGAGATGCCATCATTTAATCTATCATACGTTGGGAATTCCATCGTTTATACCCCAGGAGGAGTGTCCACTCAAAACGGGCACCTACCCGCGCACACAAATAATTTTCTTGAGATAATGGCTGATGGTAGCTCAAGAATGAGGATCTTGCTGATAAATAATGATCCAGAAGATTCGAGTGTAAACATGACACTCCCAATGGCTATACTAAGCTCATATAAAAAAGCATATACCAATATAATGGGGATGTTATTCCCACATAAGGTGGCATATGCAAAAAAATATGAATCACTAACTGTGAGAAAACAATTCCAACCTGTTATGTATTATGACGATTTCGTCCTTGAAGTACATCCAGATTGGCAAAAAGATAACATCAAAATGTGGGAAGCAATTCAAAACCATCGCAAAATTTTTGGAACCACTACTATTGTGACTGATGATCGTATTCCTAAGACTGGCCTTTATACGATTGATAAACGCCATCTTGAGCTTTGGGGGAAAGAGTATAACGCGGAGTCCATCATTGATGAATTGTTTTTCTCACGATATACCACATTAGGAGCTGTTTCAATTTCAGAGAATGACTGAAGTCCGAGAGCTAGGACACCACCATATGTTAATTCAATAAAACAACACCGGCGAAGCTACAATTTCTCCGCCGGTGCTACTATGTGATTAAGTTAATCCGTCAGAAAAACCAACTCTGAGCTCTGATACATGCTTAGTGATTGTGTCAGAAAAGCAACGACTCCTCAAATCATTCTAAAATGCTTTAGTGCATCCATAATTGCAGCTTCCTTTTCCGGCGGACACTGTGGCACTTTCGCGTCTTCTTTCTTTGACAGATTATAATTCTGCCCCACATCTAGCCCGCACTTCCGCTTAATCTGGGAGATATATAGGCTGGACACCTTTAGGCCGTGCTTTTCCAGCACATAGGCTTTGATCTCATCATAGGTGGCCTTGCTCTCCGCAGCGGTCAAATCCAGTTCGTCCAGATTCAACTCCACCTCTATATGCTGCTTGGCATTAAGTTTGGACAAAAGAATAACCGTCTCGACGTGCCTTGTCCTTGGGAACAAATCCACGGGCTGAACCTTTTCCAGCGTATACCCCTGTTCACACAGGAACTTAGCATCGCGGGCGGCGGTGGAGGGGTTGCAGCTGACCATGACGAGGGTGCGTGGGGCCATCTGGACAATGGCAGTCAGGGTGGCGTTATCGCAGCCTTTGCGCGGCGGGTCCACCACGATCACATCGGGGTGGGTACCCTCGCTGGCAAGGCGGGTCGCGGCTTCGCCGGCATCCATGCAGTAAAAATCGGCTTTCTCCGGGGGCAGGCCAAGATGCGCAGCAACGGTTTTGGCACCTTCCACTGCCTGCGGCACAACCTCAACGCCGACCAGGCGGCGGCAGTGCGGCTTCATCGAAAGGCCAATGGTGCCCATACCGCAGTAAAGGTCCAGCAAAAAGTCATCCGGCTGCAGCCGGGCAAACTCTTTCGCCTTGGCGTACAGCAGCTCGGCAGCGAGGGTGTTGACCTGATAAAACTCGTGCACACCCATCTGGATGGGCACTCCGGCCAAAGTATCCTCAATCACGCCGAGGCCAAGCACGGTGCGGGTATCCCGCCCTAAAATCACGTTGGTGCGGGCGGTATTGCGGTTGATCAGCACGGTGGTCAGCTGGAACTCCTGCTGCAAGGTGCGGCAGATCTCGGCTTCGTTGGGCAGGCCGTTGCCGTTTACCACAAAGCACAGCAGGCGCTGACCGCTGTGCCAGCCCTGGCGCATATACAAATGGCGCACGCGGCCCTTGCCGGTTTCCTCGTCATAGGGGGCAATGCCGTTGGCTTCCAGTAACGCACAAGCCCGGCGGGCCAGGGCGTTCATCCACTCCGGCTGCAATTTGCAATCGGGGCAGGGGACGATACGGTGGGTGCGCCCGGCGTAAAAACCGGTCACGACATGGCCATCGGCATCCAGCCCAACGGGCAGCTGGACCTTATTGCGGTAGTGTGCGGTGTGGTCCGTCAGGGCGAGAACGGGCGAAAACTCAAAGCTGCTTACATCAAAGCCGCCAAGGCGGGCAAAAGCATCCCGCACAAAGCCGGTTTTCGCCTCGCATTCCGTAGCATAGCTCAAATGGCGCAGGCCACAGCCGCCGCAGGGAGTGTACACGGCACAATCCGGCGCAACGCGGCCGGGGCCGGGGGCTAAAATCGCGTCAATGCGGCCGAAAGCATAGCTTTTCAATGCCTTTACAATGCGGCAGCGGATCACATCCCCCGGTGCCGCGCCGGGCACAAAAACGGCCTGCCCTTCCACATGGGCAACGCCACTGCCATCGCTGGAAAGGTTTTCGATCGTGGTTTCAAAAATCTGATTTTTCTTCAAAGACATGGTTTGCTCCGTTTGCTCTAATGTTATGGCAAATATATCAGTCTGCCGGTAAAAACTGAGCGGCAGCACCAAAAAGCAAGGTGCTGCCGTATGGTGGGACATTGTGTGAAAATGGCTTATACCAGCCCCAGCTGCGGGTCTTTTTCCAGCGCGGCAAGGTACTTGCTGGGGGGAACGCCTTTGACCTTTTTGAACACGCGGGAAAAATAGAACTGGTCAAAAAAGCCGACGGAGACCGCGATTTCGGCGATGGAAAGCCCGGTATTTTTCAGCAGGGAACACGCTTCGCTGATGCGGTAGCCCGTTAAATAGTCAATCGGGCTTTGGCCTACATTGGACATGAACACGCGGTACAGATGGCTGCGGCTGACCCCAACCGCCTTGGCGATGTCATCTACCGAAATATCATGGGAATAGTTGAACTGAATATACTTGATAGCGGCCAGCACATACTGGCTGCTGGAAGACGGCGTGTTGGGCATGGCTTCGCGCGCTTCCTTCATCAGCTGGGCCATGAACAGGTACAGGTAGCCGGTCATCAGGGCTTCGCACTGCGGTTCCGGGCCGCGGGCCAGGTAGATATTATAAATGGTTTCACGGGTGCTTTGGGGGTCTTTGCAGTGGTGCACGGGCTGCACATCGCTGAATGGGGTCTGCTGCACCAGCTTGTTGGCGCAGGCACCGTTAAAGCCGACCCAGTAATATTCCCACGGGTCGGTTTCATCTGCCGCATAGGTGATGAGCTGGTTGGGTTTGGCGAGGAAGAGATCACCCTCCTGCAAATTATAGGCAGCGCCGTTGACCTGATACACACCTTTGCCCCCAACAACAAGATGGATCAGGTAATGGTCACGCACACCGGGGCCCCAGGTGTGGCCCGGCTGGCAGTATTCGTGGCCACAATTAAAAATGGAAAGCTCTACATTATCGGTATAGCTCTGCTTATAAGATTGCTTTGCGATGGTCGGCATACCAAATCCCTCACTCTTGCAAAATCTGGTTGTGGTTCGCCATTCTGCTCCCAAAACAGGGCCCACCGCAGCAGGCCGGAACAGGATAGAGCATATTTTTTACCATTATATCAGAAGATTCATCAAAAGTCCATAATCGCGTTGAAAAAAGATGTTTACATCCTGCTAAAATTTGTTATACTGAGTACAAGAAGCCGTGATACTGGCCTAAAATGCGCTGCATAGCTAAAAAGAACGCGCGGTTTTTGTGCATATTTTACAAGGGACAGCCAAACGAAGAAAGGTGTATGAACGATGGCAACGAGTGCGGAACTGAAACAAAATATCTTGAACGGCGGTTACGACCAGGCTTTTGCCAAGCTGTATGGGGCGGACACTGCTACTGTGGCAGCCCAGCGTGTCCGTTATGTGGATATGATCGACCATTTTGAAGAAAACTTTGGCACGGGCCGCACAGTGTGTTTGTACTCGGCACCCGGCCGCACCGAGATCGGTGGCAACCATACCGACCATAACAACGGCGTGGTGATTGCAGCTGCCGTAAACCTGGATATCATTGCTGTGGTTGCCAAGAATGACGAGAACGTTGTACGCGTGATTTCCCACGGCTTTGGTAAGATCGACGATGTGAATCTGCGCGACCTGACTCCGCAGCCCGTTGAAGCAGAGCACAGCGCCAGCCTGATCCGCGGCGTGGCTGCCGGCATTGTGAAAGACGGCGGCAAGGTAGGCGGCTTTGACTGCTACACCACCTCTGACGTTCTGGGCGGTTCCGGTTTGTCCAGCTCGGCTGCCTTTGAGGTGTGCATGGGTGCTATCTTCCGCGGCGAGTACAACGATAATGACATGAAGCGTTTCGACCAGGTCAAAAACGCCATGATCAGCCAGTATGCTGAGAATGTTTTCTTTGGCAAGCCCTGCGGCCTGATGGACCAGACCGCCTGCGCCGTGGGAAAGGTCATCACCATCGACTTTAAGGAAGTGGGCCATCCGGTCGTGCGCGAAGTTCCGTTTGATCTGGCAGCCAAGGGCTTTGCACTCTGCATCAGCGATACCAAGGGCAGCCACGCTGACCTGACCGATGATTATGCCGCTGTGCGCCGCGAGATGGAGAGCGTTGCCGAATTCTTTGGCAAAAAGGTTCTGCGCGATGTGGACGAGGAAACCTTCCTGAAAGCCATCCCCGAAGTGCGCAAAGTGACCGGCGACCGCGCCGTGGTGCGTGCCATCCATTTTTATAATGACAGCCGCCGCGCCGGGGAAATCTATGAAGCCATCAAGGCAGATGATTTTGACCGCTTCCTGCAGCTGATCATTGAGGGCGGCCATTCCAGCTTTGAGTTCAACCAGAACGCCTACAGCATCAAGAACCCGCAGGAGCAGGGCGTGCCTTTGGCATTGGCCATCAGCCAGAAGGTGCTGAACGGCCGCGGTGCATGGCGTTTGCAGGGCGGCGGCTTTGCCGGTACCATCCAGGCATTTGTTCCGCTGGCACTGCTGGAAACCTACAAGAACGCCATTGACGCTGTGTTTGGCGCGGGCAGCTGCCATGTGCTGAGCGTGCGCAATTACGGTGCTGTGATGGTTACGCCGGATATGTAAAGGCAACACCGCACAATTCCCGCCTTGCGGCTTAAGCACCGCTCCGGCAGCT
>OGQX01001692.1_pt1 | contig 19110 bp, 13 predicted proteins | sample 1553291 | NCBI WGS metagenome assembly OGQX01 (sample SAMEA2580030, study PRJEB22360) | human gut metagenome | biome: human gut; feature: human-associated habitat; material: faeces | place: Denmark | collected 2008/2010
CTCTGGGAAAATGACAGGCTTGAATTTCATGGATCGGCTGCACCTTACAAAAACTACTATACTTTCAAGGAATTGTTAAATACCTGCTATGCAAAGGAATGGATTCCTTATTGCAAGAAACCATTTGACGGTGCCGAATCTGTCATCAGATACCTTGGAAAATACACCCACCGGATTGCTATCAGCAACTACCGTATCAAAGACATGACAGAATCTACAGTTACATTTTCTGCTAAAGATTACAAAAACCAAGGGCTTTGGAAAGAGATCACCATATCCGGCGAGGAATTTATCCGTCGATTTTTAATGCATGTTCCTCCAAAACGTTTTGTACGTATCAGGCACTATGGTCTTCTTTCATCCAGAAATAAGAAGAAAAAGATTACCCTATGCAGAAACATCCTTGGTTGCAAAAAATATATTTCCAAGCTGAAAGATATGGATGCACCTGCCATTATCCGTCTTCTTTATAATAAAGATATATGCAAGTGCTCTTCCTGTGGTGGTAAGATTATTCCTCTGCCTACAGAACAACATTTTATAAAACCAAAACCACATATGCTCTGTTAACGTATCATAACTGTATATTTTTTTAGCTTCCTTAGGGAGGCTTATTTCTGGTGTCATAATACAGGACTGAATTATAAATTCTATGTGTTTCTATGTGTACACGCTATCCTATTATAAATAGAGTGTCAGAATTAAAAGTCCATATAGAGTTGACGCGCTTTGTTCAACCAGAAAAAATCGAAATTGATGCAAACGAAAGGGCAGTTAATGAAAAGTCTCAATACTGCTTTTTCGTTTGCACCACCTTCGATTCTTTCCTTAACGATTTGTCAGATTCTAAAAAAACTGTTTTCCGTAATTGTATCATAATCCTGAAAAGAAATTAAATTTTCTTTTCCAATCCTTTTACTATCTTATCAAAATCAGATTCAATTGGCTGTGTCTTGTTAAAAATATCATATTCCTGATATGCTTTCTCCACTGCCTGCTTATGAGAAATACATCCATTATCTTTCAAAATATCGTATCTGCGGAACGCAAGAAATTCGTTCACACTTTTTGAAAATTCCTCCATAGTAAAGACGTTTTCACGTTCAATCAAATCCTCTATGTAATCAAAATATCCTGTAACAGCACGTTCCAACTGACGAATCTGTTTTTCATCCAAATAGTTTTTGGCAATCGGGGTATCAGATTTGAGAATACGACCATCTGGAGCATTTTTCCATGTGGTCAAGCCCATATTTTCCTTGGTGTGGTCAGCTTGATTATAGACGATTTCAGCTGCTGTTTTACCGGTAATAGCATAATGAAATTTGTTCTGTATGGTTGCATAAAAATGATATGCAGTATCAGAATCTCTATTGTAATCAATGCTGCACTCTGCAAAGATATCGGTTATCTGTTGCCATATTCTACGTTCGCTGGCACGGATGGAGCGTACTCTTTCCAGCAATTCACGGAAATAGTCTTTTCCAAATGCTGTTTTACCCTGTTTCAGGCGTTCATCATCCATAGCAAAGCCCTTTATCATATATTCCTTCAAAATACCGGTTGCCCATATACGGAACCTGGTTGCCTGAATAGAGTTTACTCTGTAACCTACAGAAATAATGGCATCCAAATTATAATAATTGGTAGGAATAGTCTGCGTTTTATCCTGCATTGCTCCGTGCTGAGTGGTTGTTGCAATTTTTGCAACAACCACTTCCTCATCAAGCTCACCGGTTTCAAAAATCTTTGCTAAATGGCGGCTGATGCCCGACTTGTCAATACCAAACAATTCAGCCATGGCTTTTTGTGTCAGCCATATCGTTTCATCTTTTATCAAGGCACTGACTGTTACGTTATCATCTTCGGTTCTGTACAGCACCATTTCCAGTTGTTTTGTAATATCTGTATTCATAATCAGCCTTCTTTCTTAAGAGTCAAGAATATTTACATTGTAGCAAACGTATGTTTGCACGTCAAGAAGGCGGTGGAATTTTTATGGAGCAGACAAAAACTTTTTATTAAAAAAAGCAATGTATGATACAAAAAGTTTACAACTGACATATATACTCATTATAACAACATGGAAGATAACTATTCTGAATAGTCACCGGGAAAGAACAAAAAGGGAGGAGAGCCGCATATGGATAAAAGGGGTAACATATCTTCACGAAATATGAGATTATTTGCAGCAATTATGACACTCATCGAGGCACTTGTCCTCATATCACTCGCAGGCTGTGCCGGCAAAAAGGTAGATTATGGCACTGATACAGAAAAACTGACAAAAAGTGCTGTATGCAATGTAAAGGATTTTAGTACAGATGAGACCTACAGCGATGAGTTTTCCGTGCAGACAGAAATTGGAAATGTAAATATAGATATAAGTGCAAAAGTGGAACTGCCTGATTGTAAGACAATGTCAGTAGTTGAAGTGGAAAAGATACCTTATACTGCAAAGCTCAAGGAAAAGGTATTGAAGGCATACTTTGGAGAGTCGCAGATTTATTACTATGATAAAGAACATTGGACAAAAACACAGCTTCAAAATCTTATTGATTCCATAAATTCCTCAACAACACCAACTGATACATCTGGCACAGGAAACAGAGCTGAGTTTTTGAAGGAATATACGCATTATCTGGAAAATGCCGGGGATGAATGGACTATAGCTACAGAGTATGATTCATGTGATGAGTTTGTAGGGAAAAAAGGAAACACCTGGTATAACGTGAATTTTGTTGCAGATGGTGATGAAAATAAATGGCTGTCGGGAATTGGCGCAGGTCCGATTGAGGGATATACCAAAAAGACAGGAAGTAATGAATACGAGTGGAGCAATATATTTAACGATGGATATGTGCAGCAATACTTTGGACCGGATTCACTCATGGAATATGATACGGTAAATGATATCACGGATTCACAGGATACATCGGGAGAGGAAATCGCGCAGGAGGAAAATGAATCGGGTATCACAATAGAAGAAGCGGGGAATATGATAGACAGTTTTTTGAAAGAGACAGGTTTTTCATCCATCCCGCAGACTGAGAGCTCGCAGCTGAAATGGAGTGGATATAACGAAAGAGCCGATCATGTGTATCAGGAAGATGATATACATGAGTGTGTAAGTGGTTATAGATTTTACTACAATATCGGAGTTGGCAAAATATTATTTGATGATGCTTTAAACCCGATGGATTACAGCGGATACAATATGAAATATGGTGATAGTATAGAGGATACTTTTGATAATGAATTCTACAATTTTTATATTGATAAATATGGTATAGGTACTTTCTTTATAGACTGCCCGGTAAGTATAGTAAGAAAACAGGAAAATGTAGAAATGCTTCCTTTAGAAAATATATTTGATATTGCCCGGGATGAGCTTAAAAACAATGCTGATGAATATGTACTGGATACAAATGTAAAATATTACACTCTAAAACTTGCATACATAAGGGTAAACAACCGGACTGATATGCAAAAATACAGTTATATTCCGGCATGGAGTCTGGAATTGCTGCAGAAAGACACTACAAATGCATGCCCTGTATTTATCAACGCGATTGACGGAAGTGTGATACATCCGGACGATCTGAGTTAAGATACAGAATGTTTACATCGGACCGTACTTTCACAGGAATAATTATGTTGTAGAAAAAATGTGACATATCAGGGAGGATTGGCATATGAGAAAACATACAAGAATATTTGCAGCAATTATGACACTCATCGAGGCACTTGTCCTCACATCATTCACAGGCTGTGCCGGCAAAAAAGTAGATTATGGGAATGAGAGCGAAAGTAAAGAGACAAAAAATATGTCTGCCTTAGCTGATATCAGGGCAGACTCCGGCTGGAATGAAAACTTTACCATACAGACCGGTAATGGCGAGAAAACAGTATATGTATATGCAAATATTGTAGTTCCGGACTTCGATAACATGTCGGTTGTTGAGGTGGAAAATGTAAAGATAGATGCTGATTACAAAAAGCGTTTTCTGGATTTATATTTTGGTGGGAACGAGTACTATTATCACGATCCGGATCATTATACTGTTGACGAATTGAATGAGGTCATAGAGTACTGGCAGAAAGAACAGGATGATACTTACAGGGAGTGGTTGGAACAGCGGCTGGCTGAATACAGGGATAAGCTTGAAACGGCAAAGACTACTTATACCGTGGCAAAGGATCTCGAAAACTGTGAAGTATTTGCAGGCTACAAGGGTGATGTGTTCTGTGAGGTGGAGTTTGAGGCTCACAAGGTACATGCTTACGCCTTGCATCAGTCTGGGACAGATTACGGTCCACCATCTTTAAGGAATGAGGACTATGATACCATAACGCAGACTTTTCAGGATGATGATCTAAAGGATAAGGCAGACGAGACCTCAAATGAGGGCAGTAAATCTGCCGCATCAGCCAAAAAAGAAGCCGGGAATTTCCTTAGTAAATTGGGAATGCAGGATCTGGTGGAACGAGGTGAATGTGAGTGCAGCTGGATAGGTTTTAATATTGACAGCGAAAAGGAAAATGACTATCAGACAGCAGCGTGGGGATATATTTATTCATACGCGACCGGCATAGACGGCATCACATTTAAGGATGGATTTGATATGGATACCTATTTGTCGGGGTATGAAGCAATTGATAGTGATATAGATGATGTTACACTGCCTGACAGTACACTTCTTACAGTCACTGATGATGGAATAATTGATGTGCAGATGGAATATCCGGTAAATGTAACACAGATCTATAAGGATGTGGAGCTTATTTCTCTGAAAAATATAGAGCAGATCATCAAGGCGGAGATTACGGAAAATCCTGATAAATATGATACCGCGGCGACATTCAATAAGCTGCAGCTTAGTTATTTGAAGATAAGAAGTGACAGTGAACAGGGAAAATACAGCTATGTTCCGGCGTGGGTACTGTCACGTATGGTAGACTCCAATGAGCAAAATGCTATCTTTGTAAACGCTATAGATGGAACGATCATAAATTTGGAAAATTCACTGTAAAGGAGAGGCTATGAAGAGGAAAAACGTTATTATATCGGCGTTGGTTCTTGCAATAGCATTAACCGGCTGTTCAGGAAAAAAAGTAGATTATAATATGGAAACTGAAGATATAAACACAAAAGCAGGAAGCGATATAAGTGCGTTTGACGACAGTACGAAATGGAATGACAGCTTTGCTGTTGAGACATCTGACAAAAGTGTGGATGTGGATATTTCAGCAGACATTACCCTGCCGGACTGCAAAAGCATGTCGGTTGTTGAGGTGAAGAATATAAAGGTGGGTGCCGATTTCAAAAAGAGTGTGATAGAGGCTTATTTTGGCGATAGTACCGTATATTATCACGACATACCTCATTATACGAAAGAAGAGATATATCACAGCATGGAGGTTGTAAAAAATGAGATTGCCGGGTATCAGCAGGAAATTGATGCGGGACTTATCACAGAAGAGGGCGTCAGCAGGGTGATGAAAAGTGAAAATGATCTGCTGGAACAGTATGAAAAGGCAGAACCGTCTGCACTGGATACGCGTGAAAAAGCTACAGATTATACGGATTGTAATGAGTATCTGGGATATATTGGTAATGTTTTCTGTGAGCTTAGATTTGGAATTGCTGAGGATGGCTCTCTTGAATATATTTCAGCACAGCCTCTTAAGGCAGGAAGTGAGGGGACATTATACGATGATAGTGAGTATGGCTATTACGGACCACCATCCTTTGCAGAGGAGAAAGGTGTAGAGGGATTTAACGGAGGCTCTACAGGTGGAGATACTACATCTTCATATGATAATGAGTGTGCATTATCAAAAGACGAAGCTATAAAAAAGGCAGAAGAATTTCAAAATAAATTAGGCATGGCTTCACAGGTATATATAGGAACATCAGACTACGAGTGGAGCGCAGGAGTGATAGAGGATGGTGATGATACTGTAAAAACTGATGATAAAGAGAGCGTCATAAAGGATACAGCCTGGGGATATATCATAGATTATGGCGAGGGTGTGGATGGCATAGCGTTTTGCAAGTCACTCGATTTCACCCGGAATATGGATATATGGGAGACACTCGATAACTATGATGATTTTATGCCATATGGCAGCAGTTCCTTTATTGTGACGGATCAGGGAGTGACGGAATTTACTGTTTCTTACCCGGTTGATATTGTAAATGAGTCAAAAAACGTAGAACTCTTGTCAATGGACACTATTAAAGAGATCATCAAGGATGACATGACAAAAAACTCAGATCAGTATGATTTTACACAAAATCACACTTACAACAATCTAAAGCTCGGATATATCCGTTTGAAGGATGCATCTGACAAGGATAAATGTACTTATGTTCCGGCATGGTGTCTGTCAAAACAGGATAAGGGCTACGACAGATATCCGGTGTATGTGAATGCGATAGACGGCACGATCATAAGGAGTGATGATCTAATATAAGATACTGTTATTGGCTGCAATAAAGTTTATACATGGAGTTACATTTTTAGATAATAGATCAGGTTCATATTTATTTGGAAAAGATGTGGAAAATATATGATTAATAAAAAGAAAAAATATATAGGGCGTTTGACACTTGCCACTGCAATTACCTCTATTTTATTTTCAGGATGTGGGGCGGCACAAAAGGAGCTTGCACAGACGGACAGAGCTTCCTACGAGAAAATATCATACCAGACAGTTACGGTACAGAGCGGTTCACTCACACCGCAGACTACCATCAGTCTGAGCGCGCAGGGCTATACCAGGTTTTCCTATGGTGCGACAAACACGGAGCTTACGCTTGAAAAGGTAAATGTGGCAGTGGGTGATCATGTGAAAAAGGGCGATATACTGGTGGCTTTTAAATCCGGGGAGATACAGAAAAAGATTGAGGACTACAGCGGGCAGATCAGTCAGAATAAGCTTCTGGCAGAGCACTACAGGGCTATTATGAAAATCGATGATACTCAGGATTATTCAAGCGATATAGCCCAGCTTGATAAGGATACAGAGGTTGCGCAGCTTTATCTTGATGAGGCTAAGGAAAAACTGTCGAGATATCAGATCACGGCATCCGAGGATGGCACGATCACAGCAATGAACAATTCGCTTTTGGCGGGAGTTTTTGAACCGGGCAGCAATCTTATAACAGAAATCAGCGGAAACGGCAATTACGAGGCTGACAGACCGGAAGGTTATGCCTTTAATGTAGGTGATATATACACGGCAACAGCATCTGATATAGAGTTTGAACTTAAGGTAAAAGAGGTGGACGATAAAAAGGTTGTTTTTGAACCGGTATCGGACATGTCGGCAGTATCGGATGCACAGATATTTTCCATGGAAGTGACGCGCCCTGCTATAGAAAATGCTGTGTATGTGCAAAAGGACGCAGTACATGAGAAGGATGGCAGGTATTTTGTATACACACTGGATGAGAATGGATACAGACAGGCGGTATGGATAAGTGCCGGAGATCAGGTGGGAGACTACCGGATCATCACAGAAGGACTTAAAAGCGGGGATGAGGTGGTTTTGCAGTGAAGATCAGAAACCTTTTATCAATAAAAAAACTGGCAGTACTGGGAATATGTGTATCGTTTGTGGCAGGCGGCTGTGGAAAAATGACAGAAAGCAGTATACCAGAGCTTGAAGAACCTGTAGCGTTAAATGAAGCCTACAGACCTGTGGAATACGGTACGATTGGCTCCATACAGGTGCTGATGGCTACCGCAGTTCCTAGGGATTACTGCAATTACTACAGTGCCAACGTAAACATTTCACAGATATATGTGGAGCCGGGAGATACAGTAAATGTAGGGGATGTGCTTGCTGTCTGTGATGTGGATGAGGCAAAAAAACAGTTGCAGCAATGTAATGATGCGCTGGCGCATGAGAATGAGACATATGAGATATCCGCTCAGATCTCGGATACGCAGATCAAATTATGGGAGAGTCAGGCTGCGGATACGGACGAATTTTCAACAGAACAGATTGAGAAAAAAGAGAGCACAGAAGAGGATTACAATACGCAGATTGCCACAAAACAGGAAAATGAACGGTACGATAAGCAGCTTCACGAATACCGAGTGCAAAAGATCAATGAACAGATGGCTTTATATCAGCAGATTGTTGATGATGGAACGCTTAAGGCAGCCCACAGCGGTCTTGTCACTTACACTAAGAAGCTGACAGATGGAAGGTCTGCTGCGGCATACGAGAATATAGTCATTGTCTCCGATACGGATGACCTTGTGCTGGATATAAAAGATACAGCCATAAATGAGTACAAATACAGCGATTATGACAAGAAATATGTGATAGTCGATGGCGAAAAATATGATGTCGCTGAGTCTCAATATACATCAGAGGTTTTGGTACTTTCAAAGATAAACAACCGATATCCGGATGTGTGCGTGGAAAGCAGGGAAAAGCCGTTTCTTACGGCAGGACAGATGTATCCGGTATATTTTGAAAAGACAAAAGCAAATCAGGCACTTGTCGTGGGAAAAGATTCCATCTATAAGGATGGCGATATCAGATATGTCTATGTGAAAAATGATGAGGGCGGCCGCGAGAAACGCATCATAACAACAGGTGAGTCTGATGAAAACTATACACAGGTCACAGAGGGCTTAAAAGAGGGGGAGCTGGTTTACTATAATTCTACAGATCAGGTTCCGACAAAGTACAGCAAATATACGGTAACAAGGTCTGACTTTGATATAGCAAACTACGGTGTGCGCTACAGCAGATCTGACGCAGGGACGATAACCGAAACCTGTGATTATGAAGGGCAGATCGTATCGGTCAATGTGAAGCAGGACGATACGGTAGAAAAGGGCATGCTGCTTTACGTGGTGGATACCGGAGAGGGCAAAGCTGCTATAACAGAGGCGAAAAATGCGATCGACTCGGAGAATGAATCCTATGCGCAGAAGATTGCTGATTACGATAAACAGATAAAAGATTTATCTGAAGGTGGTAGCAGCGCAGAAGAAAATAACCGGCAGGATGAAAAGCCGGATACAGCATATGATGAGCAGCAGTTGAAACTGAATTTACAATTATTGAATCTGCAGAAAAAACTTGCCTGTGCAGACCACATCTATCAGCTTTCCAGGCTACAGTCAGCATATGACAGCATAAGCGCAGGAAATGACGGCAAAGGAAATATTTCAGTATATGCCAAAAATGACGGAAAAGTTTCAAAGGTGAGTGTCAAGGCAGGAGATAATGTGGAGGAAGGCTCAGATATCCTGCAGATAACCGGAAATTCCACGGACGTACTGCTGGTTCAGGTAAAGGATAGCAATAGCTATAAAGTATATAAGGACAATATAGCAGATGTGGGAGAGCGCGTATCACTTGAGCTGGACGGTACAACGATCTACGGAAGCTGTATCGGTTTTGCCGGTTACGGTAGTGTTGCTCAAAAGGGATATATAAATCAGGATGATAAAGGTGTGCATATTACCGGAATCACAGATTCGGGATATGGAAATGCAGCATTTTATATAAAACTTGACAATGGAATACCAGATGATCTGACCAGGGCATCCGCTGTAAAGTTTTCTTATGTTTCTTTTAAAAAGGTGGTAGTGGTGCCGACTTCGATCATACACAAGCAGGTCAATCCTATGGACAAAGATGATATATCATACTATGTGTGGAAAATTGATGGGGACAGCGTGGTAAAGCAGCCGGTAATATTGAGCGATTATACATCAGGCAGCAATACACTTGTGCTTTACGGTATTGATGAGGGCGATGAAATATGTTTGGCTTCGTAATTAATAAATTAAAAAACAGAAAATGGTTAAATTTGTGTCTGCTTATGGGAGTGGCTTTGTTTATAGCACTTTTTGTGTGCCACCCTATGTTTGAAAAGGGCGCGGGCAATCAGATACTCGACAGACTTTTTACGGATCATGCCACACAGCAGAATGAGTTTCCTGCACAGATGAGCCGCGAGGGAACATATGCGGTGGCAGATTATCCTGATTCGCAGTCAGTGCTTGATAAGCTGTCAGGATATGAAAAGAAGTGGACTGAATATGTGGATATAAACAAGGTTTCCTCACAGCAGCTTATCACACTCTCAGGAGGACGCGCAGATACAGAGTTTGGAGGACTTAACCATTATTTTACAATAGGATATCTGCCGGGACTTTCGGAGTACGCGGATGTTGTAAAATCTCAGACTGACACAGCCACATTCGAATGCAGTATAAGCGAAAAGACAATGGATCACTACGGACTTGTAGCAGGTGAAAAAATCTATTTACATGTACCTGATGGCAGTGGGAAAAAGGAAATTTCTTTCGTCATATCACAGATCTGCCGTGAAAAAGATATAAACGATCCATATTGGGCCAAGACGCTTTCGGATATGGGCGATGTGATATTTGTTTCGCGGGATGTTTTTGACGAAATGATGCAGTATTACAGCGAGGACAATATCAGCTACAGTGATTTTCTCATGCTGGATTACAGGCAGATCAACACGGAAAATGCCTCACTTTATGACGGTTATATGGAGCAGTTTAAGGATGCTGACAAGCTCTACAATGACAACATCCGTGATACGCTGGAGCGCTTTTTTACACAGCAGAAGACGATAAAGCTGATGCTTTGGGCGTTGGAGCTGCCGTGTCTTGTGCTTTTGATTTTATTTATAAGAATGATATCTGCACAGATACTTTCGCTCGAGGAAAATGACATACTTGTTTTAAGAAGCCGCGGTGCGACAAAATTACAGGTATTTATTTTGTACCTACAGCAGTCGGGAATAATAGCGTTTGCGGGCTGTGTACTTGGAATAGTACTCGGATATATAATGTGCCGGGCTGCCGCATCTACAGACGGATTTTTAAGATTTACGGCAAAGGATATAGGCACTTACAAATTTGTATGGCAGATGCTTGTCTATGCGGTGGCAGCGGCAGTTATCATGGTGCTGTTTATCACAGTTCCGGTGTGGAAAAAATCAAAGGATGCCATATCAGAGCACAGCAAGGAACGAATATCAAAGAAAAAGCCTCTTTGGGAGAAATGCTTTATAGACGTTATACTTTTGGCTCTGTCAGCATATCTGCTTTACAATTACAACAAGCAGAAGAGTACGCTTGCAATATCTGTTCTTGAGAACAGGAGCATAGATCCTGTCATGATACTGGACAATTCGCTTTTTATATTTGCAGCGGCACTTTTGTGCGTAAGACTTACCGGACTTATTATTCTGCTTGTGGACAGGCTCTTTAAAAAGCATTTTTCTCCGGCAATGTATGCATCATTTTTACAGCTGAAACGAACCAGATACAATCAGGGATTTCTGGCAGTATTTCTTATCATGACAGTGGCTGGCGGTATTTTTGACGCGAATATGGCGCGCACCATGAACAGCAATATGGAAAAACGGATCGTCTACAATGTGGGTTGTGATGCGATATACAACGAAGATTTCAGACTCAGGATACAGAAGAATAAAGATGGCTCTGTAAGCTGGATGTATGACGAGCCTGATTTCGGTAAATACGAGTCGCTCAAAAATGAGGGCATCTGTGACGGGGTCACGCGTGTGCTTGAGGACGAGAGGGTAGACATTTCCGCAGGCAGTGGTTCGGTTTCGGATGCATATCTTATGGCGATAAACACAAAAGAATTCGGTGAGACTGCGAAATTGCAGAGTGACCAAAATGATGATATTAATGACGCGCACTGGTTCAATTACCTGAATGAGCTGGCAAAAGAGCCGGACGGAGTCATCATTTCCTCAAATCTGGCAAAAGCTCTGGGACTTAAAGTTGGTGACAGCTTAAATTACTCAAGGTATGTACCGGAGGCTGTCGATGATGATCAGATCTACGCATCCGAGAATGCAAAGGTATGTGCCATAGTAAAAGGTTTTCCGGGCTACGAGCGTTACACCTATGAGACAGATGCAGAAGGAAATGTGACCGAGCAGGAGAAATACCTGATCGTTGCAAATTATGCTACGGTTGTGGAAAAGTTCGGCATGACACCATACAGTGTGTGGATGAACCTGTCAAAAGGAAAAACGGTGGATGATATATACAAAAATTTAACATCCGCGCAGCAGCTTATAGACGAGAATAAAAACTCAGCCACAGTGCAGATCACAAACGGTATGTTTACATTAAGTTTTATACTTTCACTGATAGTGTGCTCAGTAGGATTTTTGCTGTATTGGGTTATGACACTAAAACAGAGGGAGCTGCAGTTTGGTATATACCGCGCAATGGGAATGAGAATGAGAGAGGTAAAAGCAATGCTTTTAAACGAGCAGATATTTTTATCATTTCTGCCGCTTCTTGCGGGAGCAGGCATAGGTATAACTGCAACAGCGATGTTTGTAAGGCTCATATCGATCATATATCTGCCGCAGAAACACAATATCGGAGTAAATGTATATATTTATCAATCTGATATGCTGGAGCTTGCAGGAGTACTTTTCGTGGCTGTAGCCGTATGCTATGTGGTTATCAGCAGATTGCTTAAGAGTATGAAGATAGCACAGGCACTAAGGCTTGGAGAAGATAGTTAGCATGTAAAAAATGAGGTCGTGACATATGGAAAATGCGATAATTGCTCAAAATATAAAAAGATATTTCAAGGCGGGAGATGGTACAACAGTCCACGCACTTGACGGAGTATCCATGGAGATAAAAAAAGGAACACTTGCCATCTTAAAAGGGCGTTCCGGCTCTGGAAAGACCACACTTCTTAATATCCTTAGTGCGCTTGATATGCCGACAGAGGGAAGTGTGCAGTTTCTGGATAAAAACCTCGAGCAGATGACCGAGAAAGACCGGGAAATGCTAAGGCGGTATGAGATGGGATTTGTATTCCAGTCTATAGCACTAATTCCCACGATGACGGCATATGAGAATGTGGAATTTGCCCTTAGACTTGCGAAAAATAAACGTCGGATACGGAAGAATTTGACTGATATGGATAATGACATTGGAGATGCAAAAAACGATGTGATAAATGAGAATACGCATGACAGAGTATCAGAGCTGCTGGAGCGTGTCGGACTCTCAAGGCGCATGGATCATATGCCGGATCAGTTATCGGGAGGTGAGCAGCAGAGAGTTGCGATAGCGCGCGCTGTGGTTCATCGCCCGAAGGTGGTCTTTGCGGATGAGCCGACAGGAGCACTCGATACCGCTGCTGGATTTGAAGTCATGCGATTGTTCCGTGAGTTGATAGACGATGAGGACATCACAATAGTTATGACCACGCATGATCCGAACCTGATGGAGCTGGGGGATGAAGTGTTTGAGCTTAGTGACGGCATAGTAATTTAAATTAAAAGGGGGGAAACCCAGATGATAAACTGCGATGGACTGGTAAAAATATATGAGACAGACGATAAAAAGGTGATGGCACTGGAGGGGCTTGACCTGACGGTGGAAACAGGGGAGATGCTTGCGGTAATAGGAAAATCCGGCAGCGGAAAATCCACCCTTTTAAATATGATAGGAGGACTGGAAACTCCAACGGCGGGAGTGCTCACTATTGACGGAAAAGACATTTCCACATATTCAGAAGCTGAAATGGTAAGATACCGCAGGGACAAAGTAGGTTTTGTGTGGCAGAAAAGTGCCAAAAATCTGTTCCCATACCTGACTGTGCTGCAGAATGTCGAAGCCGTGATGATGTTTGAAAATTCAGGTAATACCGATAATTTAAAACACAGAGAAATTATAAAAAAGCGCAAGGATGATAATAAAAGCTATGCCATTAAACTGTTAAAGGCAGTGGGATTACAGGAGCATAAGGATAAGCTTCCGGCTCAGCTATCGGGAGGAGAGCAGCAGCGCGCAGCGATAGCGGTGGCACTGGCAAATAAGCCGGACATACTGCTTGCGGATGAGCCCACCGGAGCTGTGGATACAAGGACTGCTGATACAATCTATGAGCTGTTTCATAAGCTGAACAAAGAGCTTGGTATAACTATCATCATAGTCACACACGATATGGCACTTGCAGGCCGTGTAGACCGCACAGTGCTTATATCTGACGGAAAGGTAAGTACGGAGAAATTGAAGAAACACCCTGCAATGGAATATACGGTATTGGACAAGGCGCACAGGATAAAACTCACTGATGAGATGCTTGAGGCAGCGGGGATAGAGTCTAATAAGGTCAGGGTTGATGTGCAGGATGGAAGGCTTGTGATATCGCGGATTTAAGACATATTAAACGTTTAGTGTTATAGAGCCTTTTTATCTCACGGTTTGGTATTGGCTCTTGCCATATCATATTAAAATATATGGCATCTATGGTTATAATTATTTTGTTTGAAAAATACTGTGAGTTTGTCTATAATTGGGTTATAGATAATTTCAAGAGGTATAATACAAAATGATAAAAATAGGTATTTGTGACGATGAACCGATTGTATGCGAAATACTAAAAAAGAAAGTCAGCATATGCTTAGCAGAAACTAAGACCGAAGCGGAGATTGAATGCTTTTATAGTGGGAAGGAATTATTAGATAACATCAAAAAACCGGATATTCTATTTCTTGATATAGAGATGCCGGAGCTTGATGGAATAGAGACTGGGAAAAAACTTCGTGAAAATGGAAAAGACTGTAAAATTATTGTTGCAACAAGCAGAGTGGACAGGTTTAAGGAAGCCTTTCATATAAATACATTTCGCTTTATTACAAAGCCCTTTGAAATAGATGAAATCCGGGAAGTGTTGCAGGATGCGGTTATATCGCTTGGTGGAACAAAGAAAATAGAGGTATATCGAAATAGAGAAAAATATAATATATTGTGCAAGGATATTTTTTTCATAGAAGCTGTCGAAAGCTCGATAGAATTTATTTTGGAAGAAGGAAGATACAGGAAAGAAAGTTCATTGTCAGAATTGGAGAAGGAGTTGGAGAAAGCAACTTTTTTCCGTATTAATAGGCAGTGTATAGTCAACATTGATAAAATAGAAAAATATGAAAAGGGAAATATATTCATTCATGGATATGTAAAAAGGGTATCCCAAAGGAGAAAGAAAGAATTCCAGATTGCGTATAGGGAACATTTGGTATGAGAGTTGTACTTTTTTTAAATCTATTATTAGAAATTGTAAAATATATTTTAGCCGGAGAGGCTGTGTTTAACATAAGCCTGATAAAAAGATATAGGGTTGGACTATTTGCGGCACTGAGCATGACAATTTTAGCATTGTGTATTAATGATAAGGTAGAGATTTTATCATTTATGGTTATACCTATTATTTTTGTTATCTTATTTATAACAATGGGTGGAAACCGGTGGAGCAGGGTGACCTGTTTTGTAAAACTGACTTTTTTGATTCTTTACATGGATTATGTTATTGAATTGTTTATGAAACTATTTGCGTCATCTGGGATTAAAAGCGTAAGAGGATGGCTTATAAGTAATGTGATTTCCATATCATTTTATGGAAGTGTTTATGTGATTAGGAGATACAAGAGTAAGGTTGAAAATACAAAGCTGGAACAAATTGGAACGGGAATCATGTATGCAGGCATTGTTATGATGGCGGTTGCAATACCACTGACCATTGCAGAACTGAATATTTTATCTAAAAAATATAATAATATGGGAAACATGAAAATGATACAGCTTTTGTCGGCAATGTCTATGTTGGGGATTGTTATATTAGGTTTAGTACTGATTTATATATACGGTATGAATCAGAAAATGAAGAGCTATCTTGAGATTGAAAGAATGTTAAAGCAAACTCAGAAAAACTATTATGAGGCAGTGATAGAAAAGGAAGAGAATACAAAGAAATTTCGGCATGATATATCTAACCATATTATGTGTATCGGAGAATTGGCAGAACAGGAAAAGCTGGATGAAGTAAGAAGGTATATTGATGATATACAAATAGAATTGAAAAGAATACATAATTGTTGCTACAGTGTTGGAAATACAATTATAGATGCGCTATTAAATCGCTATGTGAGTCAGTTGTCAGAGGATGTAAAGGTCACTGTTTCAGGAGCCATACATGAACAACTACCGATAAGTGATGTTGAATTTTGTACTATTTTTTCAAATCTTATGAAAAATAGTGTTGAGGCATTACAGCATATGGAGGGAGAAAAATATCTTGCAGTAAAATTCTATACCGGATCAAATGATTTCGTTCTTGAGCTATGCAACAGTGCATCAAATCAAACATTTGTAAATAATAATGGATTGCCGGAAACCACCAAAAAAGAAAAAGATAGTCATGGGTATGGTTTACAAAATGTAAAGGATACAATTAATAAAAATAATGGTAAATTTTATTGGGAATCAACGGCAGAAATGTTTAAAGTGAAGGTACTGTTGCCAAATATTTAACAATATTATAGGTTTGTCAGAAAATGTGATATCGTTGATTTAGTTTCATTCGCGGGGTTAAGTGCAACGTTCACGGGGTTATTATTGAAATATGGTATTTGTCATGTTATTTTTATCTTAGAAATGAGGAGGACAAATACCATGTTTTTAATTTTTGATAAAGTAGCCGTGTGTGGCTGGGGATTATGGGAAGAGATAGCAAAAATTCTAATGGGATAGAATTTCATTAGAGCAATTGATAAAGGGAATGATAAATGAGATATACTTTCATAAAACAACATGATGCAACAGACTGTGCAGCAGCTTGCATGGGCATGGTCTGTCTGCACTATAAAAAAGAGACAACAATAACAAAATTACGTGATATGATGGGAACAGACCTGAAAGGAACAAACCTTATAGGATTGTCAAAGTGTGCAGAAGAACTTGGATTTAACTGTCAGGCTGTAAAAGTAGATAAAGAGGGGTTTGTTAGCAGATATACATTACCGGCTATAGCAAATATCGTGACAAAGGAAGGCTTATCGCATTTTGTGGTGATATTCAGAATCACAAAAAAGTATGTGATAATAGGTGATCCGGCTAAGGATCTTGAGAGACTGACTATAGACGAGTTTTATAAGAAATTTACAGGAGCCATGCTCCTGCTGAAACCAAATAGTGAGTTTGAGCGTGAAAAGATAAAGGGAACGAAGTTATTCGACAGATATATAAAGCTGCTGCTTCCACAGAAGAAGCTGTTTATATATGCTCTTGTAGCATCACTTCTGGTTACGCTTCTGGGAATTTTATCATCACTTTTTAACAATATAATATATGATGAAATACTTCCGTATCAGCAAAAAGATGTATTAAAGATGATGCTTGCGGTATTTCTTGGAATATCATTGACATCTACATTTGTAAGTTTTGTGAGACAGTGGATTCTTATGCACCTGTCAATAAAGATAGATATACCACTTATGCTGGGGTATTTTGAACATATATACAAATTGCCGATGAAATTTTTTGCGAGCCGTAAGACCGGTGATATTACAACCAGGTTTTCGGATGCATTTACCATAAAAGACATATTTACCAGTATAGCATTATCACTGATCATGGATATATCAATGGCTTTGATAACCGGAGTAATACTTTTTCAGATGAACCCGAAGCTTTTTGCAGTGATCATAATGATGACTCTCATAAGTATTGTACTCGTATTTATATTCAAGCAGCCATATAAGAAGATAAACGAAGAACAGATGCAGCAGTCATCCATACTCAACTCGGAAATAATAGAAGGGCTTCGCGCAGTTGAGACAATAAAGGGAAATGCCAATGAGGATATAGAGCTCGAAAGCATAGAGCGGGAATACATAAAATCTCTTAGGATAAGTTATAAAGAGGGCATGCTTTCAAATGTGCAGTCAACAATATCGAGTGTTATATCGGGAGTTGGTAATCTGGTGCTTCTGTATGTAGGAATAATGCAGGTTATAAATAACAACATGACGCTTGGAAGCTTCATGGCATTTAACACACTTGCAGGATACTTTATGGATCCTATAGGCAATCTGGTAAGCCTTCAGTTATCCATTCAGGAAGCAAATATTTCAATGAAGAGACTTTCTGAAATCATGGATTATGAGAGAGAACAGAAAAGCGAGAGACAGTATCAGGAGATATCAAGCATTGATGGAGATATTAAGCTTGAGCATGTCACTTTCAGATACGGAAACAGAAAACCGGCTTTGGATGATGTGAGCTTTATAATAGAAAAAGGACAGAAAGTGGCACTTGTGGGGGCAAGCGGAAGCGGAAAATCTACAATAGCCAAGCTACTGCTCAAATATTATGAGCCGGAGGCGGGGGATATAACTATAGATGGGATGGATATATCAGAATATAAGAATGACGATATACGTCATGCGATATCATATGTGCCACAGAATATAGAGCTTTTTTCAAAAAGTATTTATGACAATATAAGAGTTACGAGACAGAGTGCAACGCTTGACGAGGTAAAAGAGGCTGCCAAAGCCGCTGATGCCCATGAATTCATAAAGAGACTGCCGATGCAGTATTATACCTATCTTGAGGAAGCAGGAAATGGTCTGAGTGGAGGCGAGAAACAGCGAATTGCACTTGCAAGAGCATTTCTAAAGGAAAATCAGTTTTATATCATGGATGAATCCACAAGTAATCTGGATTTTGCAACGGAAAATATAATCTTCGATATGATATACAATAAATTCAGAAAAAAGACCATGCTCATTATTGCGCACAGGCTTGCAACAGTAAAAAACTGTGACAAGATAATAGTCATGGATAAAGGGAAAATTGTAGAACAGGGAACACATCAGCAGTTGCTTGAGAGGAAAGAACAGTATTACAGACTGTGGGAAATGCAGCAGGGAAATTTTGTTATCAAAGAAGACTCAGATAAGGATGAACAGTTTGCTGAGAATTTTGAGAATGATGATGGGGGTGTAATGAGCTACACTTAGATGATTAATTTTTGTATGTAAAAGCTTTACATATAGTCAGGACTGTCTGCAGACGGGAATGGCAAAAATAAAACAAAGAAAAAAGGAGGTACACATATATGGATATGTGTTACGACGGAGCGCTTGTGCTCCCTAGCAGTTATGCTGTAATGAATGAAGAGGAGATGACTTATATGGAAGCCTGCTAATAAAAAGTCAATAGTAAAATGAATTATTTTTATGATTGT
>OGQX01001719.1_pt1 | contig 18929 bp, 13 predicted proteins | sample 1553291 | NCBI WGS metagenome assembly OGQX01 (sample SAMEA2580030, study PRJEB22360) | human gut metagenome | biome: human gut; feature: human-associated habitat; material: faeces | place: Denmark | collected 2008/2010
TTTATCACTCAATGGTCACACGGCGGTCATATATCAGAAATTTCAGCAACTGTTCTTCATTCCGTATTTAAATTTTTCTTCTTATCCTCCTCTAAAATATCCGGGATGAAGTTTAAGAGGATCAGCACGATCAAAACACCGCACACCACCGCAATACCAAGCGGTGTCTTTGCATAAATGGAAATATATCCAAGATACGGGATATGAAATGCATACACCCCGATGATCTGCTGCCATGCAACAGGAGCTGCATCTGCAATATTATTAGCGTCTCCCTGCGTGACAACGGTCTGTTCCTCCTTATCCACCGAAATGATCCTGTGCGTCACCAGCGTTCCCGCCGGAAGCTGATAAGTGACGACTGCTCCTTCCCTCGCCTCACTCGCGGCAAAATTTTTATCATAGACGATCGCCCCGACCGGGATCCCGGGTTCCATGCTGCCGCTCAGGACCGCATACTCATCATATCCAAGCATTTTCGGGACAAACAGAAAGCCTGCGATCACAAGCAGTCCAAGAAATACCACCATTGATAATACACTGCAAATTTTCTTTATCATTTTCTTTTGCGCCTTTCTGACTTATTTGGTTACTTCTGCAAAAAATCCCTTCAAAACCGGAAGCTCCGCTTTATCTCCTGCCTCATAACTTCCGGCAAACACTGCCTCCTGATAAACCGTGATATCGAAATTTTTTGTCACATCTCCAAGTTTTACTGCATCAAATAAATTATCCGTGCTCTGCCCCGGAGCAACCGGACTGTTGTAGTAAAACCAGCCGTCCGTGCCCTGATACCAGCCGGTTCCGTCACCGTCAGGATCATACAGCGTACTCTCGGTCGCAATGCTGTCCGCTGCCTTACCTTTCTCCGAAAAAGCAGTTCCGTTCCAGGTACCGTTTAACAGCGTCACTTCTGTCTGTTCCGGTGAGATCGTGATCCTTGCCCGGACAAACACATCCGAAATTCCGGTATTTTTCACACTCGGATTTTTTTTCACGGTGCTGCCTGCTCTGATCCCGCCCTCAAACTCTTCCTCAATCTCAGTTGCCACTTTTGCCGCCTGAAACGTATTGGTCACCGTTCCCGCTGTTGCTGTGATAATTGCAAATGTTGCTGCTGTTCCAATAATTCCAACCATCAGTGCAATTGTAATCACAAATATTTTTTTCTTTTTCCATATTTCTTTCATACACACTGCCTCCGATTATTTACGCACATCTGTTGTGGAATGATTATCAACATCTGTCGTGCTATTTGCTTTTTCATGGATCACAAATTGATTTTTCACGGCATCTGTATCCGTGAGTTTTCCATCGCTTCTGGTCTTATTGTTTTTGGCTGTAACATTCACACAGTCTGCCTGCAAATGTAAATCTGCCGCTGTTGTGACAAAGTCCTCTGCGTCAAAGCTGCAGGTCTCGTCTCTGCTGCGGATACCAACCGCAAATTGTGCGCTGTTTCCGGAAATCTGTGATGCACAGTTTGTGTCTGCGGTAAACTCTTTTAACGTAAAGCCCATCGTGTCAAGTTCTTCTACTTTATAGATTCCCTGCGCAAGTCCTTCCAGTGTCGTCTGCGCTTTCACATTGAACATTCCGGTTGTCGTGTTCTGCTTCTCTGCGCTTTTCTCTCCAAACCTTAACGTCTTATAATAAACATCGCCTGTCGTCTGATTGGTGATCTTAAATGTAAAGATCGGATCACCCTCACACGCTCTGATATCTTTTTTACTGATTTTCTTTGTGACCGTAAGCGTTCCCGTTTTCACTTTCACGTCATATTTTCCTGCATAGGCTTCCCCGTCCGCATGCGCTGCCTCCACCTGTGCCTCATTTTTATAGATCACACCGTTTAACGTGGAGTTTGCGTTGGAAGCATCTGTCGCTTCCTCCACCGGCAGAAATGCTTTTGCGTAATACGTGGTGTCCTGTTTAGGTCTCTCTTTTTTCAGGTTTTCCTGCGTGATCTCCTCACGACAGCTTTTGTCCTTGTAAAACGTCAGATACACCTGTGACATTCTGGCGCTGTCCGCATCTTTCATGCGCACTGCCGCATCATCTGCATAGTTTTCCAGATTTTCCCCGAGGAAAATCGTATCTGTTGTGTCTGTGATCTGATACGCAATTCTCACATTCACGGTCGGCTGCGGCAATTCCAGCTGTGTGCCGCCAAAACTTAAAAAGGAATCCGGATTTACATTTGTAGTCATATTATTTCCACCCAGACAGGATTCTTTTGCCACGATATGGATTGTTTTCTGCCAGCCGGAGGCGACGTTTTCCTTCGGCTTTACTTCCTGATCAAGCCAGCTGATCGTCGTTGTACCATCCTCATTGACCGTTACCTGTGCGCCATCCGCTCTCAGACGTTGGATCTCGGCATCTGTCAGCTCAAATTCCGCATCAATAATGTCCGTCACCTGCACTCCGGTCAGGGATCTTGACTGTGTGATCGTGCTCTGGATGTTCTGAAAGATTTTGTTTAACTCCTCCGCAGTATCCGCCGTAAATGCACAGCCGGCTGACGCCACTTTCTCTCCCAGCCATGTGGCAGTCTCGTTATTTAAACCAAGCCCGACTGTGATGACCGTACAGCCTGCCTCTTTCAGCTTCACCGCTGATGCTTCTGTCTCCGTTTTGTCATTGCTGTCCGAAGGCTCTCCGTCGGAGAACAGGATCACATATTTTTTGTTGTCATCTTCTGCCTTCTGCAATTCGCTGTATGCATGCTCCAGTCCTTTCTGTGGAGAGGTACCGCCGTCCGCAAAAAGCGCATTGACGGACTTTAACATCTCATTTTTATTTACTTTCGAAAGACCGTGGTTTAATTTGCCCTCGGTACTGCTGTTCCACCCATTGCCAATGCCATAAAAGGTGGCGATTCCGACCAGACTGTCCGGTGATGTATCGGAAATACCTGTCACAAATCCGCTGGCAGCGTCTTTTAACGCAGAAATCTTAGACGTCCATGCTGCCATCACATCACTGTCTGAAATGCTCTGATAACTGCCGTCCACATATTTTTTCCATTGTCCGTCGATATATTTTACCGGATACTTCGCATACACATTACCGGATACAGCCGCCATTCCGACACTCCTATCATACGTCCATGGCCACCAGCCACTCTTTTCATATTTATTCCAGTAATATACTTTATTGATATCCAGATGATTCTTCACACTGCTGAATTCTCCGATGTCCTTTAATTGATTTTCACCGGACAAAATTTCATTCATCGAGCCGGACAGGTCAAATACCATCATGGCATCCACTGTCTGTATTTTTTCAACTGTGCTCTGCGAGGTTGCGAGCGAACTTGCGTCAAGATCGATCTGATACTCTCTGTTCTCCCAGTCAGTCAGTTTCGCTGTCTTATGATATTCCACATCCTTCTCCGTAAAATCAACCGGCTTCTCCGGCGGGATATCCGGCACGTCATCGTCCACCACTTTGATCACGTCCGCATTCGGAAGCGTAAACTTCATGTTACAGTTTGCCTTTCCTGCACCGCGCTCCATATATAAAATGGTCAGATGATGTTCTTTGTTTTTGTCTGTCCTGTCAATATATTTCCAGAGATCGACCGTATCTGTCAGAGCGTCATGGATACCGCCAAGATCGATGACCACCTGTTTCCCATCCAGAATCACCCAGAGATCATCATCCCCGGTAAAAGAATAGTTCAGTTCCCCGATATAATCTCCAAGTGTAAAGGTAACGTCATAGCGGAGTCCAAAATAAAAATTATTATTTCCAAATGGCAGGAAATCCGCCCCCGCAGTTGCTGCCACGTTGTCCTCTTTGTCTAAAACTTCTTTCAGTTCATAAGTGTCACCACTTTGTGAAAATTTTAACCTGTATCCTTCTTTTACTGTCAGTCCTTTTGTCCCTGCCGCAGCTGCTCCGTCTTTCGGAAAAACGCCCGGTTCATTCACACTGAAAAGAACTTCTTTGTAATCATCACTTAACCCGGTAACGATCCCTGTTTTTTTTGCATTTTCTCCAGTTCCTCCGGTATACACGTTGATATGCTGGTCGTCTGTGGTTCCGTTTTGACCTGTTTTTTTCGTGACGGTGTCATATTGATTTTCACTTAAATTCTGGGATACCGTTCCGACCGTGAAACGGTTATCTTTTTGCTCAGACGGATAGTTGGAATCTGCATTGATACTCAGATCCGCCCTCTGCTGTCCGGCTGTGTCATAAGGGATCACCTCGTAGTCATAAAACGATGCCTCACCGATATAGTCCGTATTTTTTGCCTGATAAAAAACTTTTACAACACTGTCCTCATGGATCTCAATGTTTTCAAGTTCACTTTTGGAAAATGCTTCTCCGTTTACCTGCACATGATCCACATCCCAGTTTAACGCCTTATTGTAGTCGTTGATCTTTGCTCCCGGTGCCATCGTGCGGACGTCATCGCTGTAAATTTTTGCACTCTGCTCATCCTGCGCCTGATATTTATGATTGTCATAATGTTCGATCGTCACAGTCACGTCGTTGTCCCCGTGATTGACGATGACATATTTTGAAAAATGATCCGTGCCAAATGTCACCTCGCCGTCGGCAGAAGTGTTCGCATTCATATCCAACATCTCATTTTTTGTCTCATCAAAATGATACACGCTCGCCGAATCGCCCTCTTTCACCTGCGCAAGCGATAACTGCACCTGCACGGTTGCCCCGGGCTCCACTTCTTTTCCATCTTTTACAAAGGAGATGTCATACGCCACAACCTCTTCTTTTTCTTTCGACTCGCCCTCCATCGCTTTATCGATGGATGCTTCCATTTCTGCTGTGACGGCTACCGGTGCCACGACAAGCTCTGCGCCTGCCGGAAGATCGGTCTCATTCGAAAGTGTCACGACCACGCGGACTGCGTCATTGGAATAGTCGAAGACGGTTTTTAATTCCGGTTGTTCTGTCTCCTCTGTTTTCTCCGTCTCCTCGATTGCTTCAGCCGCCTCAGTGCTCTCGGTCACTTCTGTGTTCCCGGTCACTTCGGTGTTCTTGATTGCCTCTGTCGTCTCAGTGTTCTCCGTGTTACTGGTCACTTTCGTGCTCTCGCTGTTCTCTGTATTCCTGACTTTTTCTGTATTTCCTGTTCCATCTGGATCTGACACATTTCCTTCCTGCCCGGTGCTTTCCTGCCCTGCATTTTTCGTCTCATTCAACATCTCTGTGGAAATTTCCGCAAAAATATCCGTGGTGTCTACGCTTGTCGCATTGGTGACAGTCGCATCGGATGTCAGCAAAGCCAGACATAACAGGAATGCTATCACTTTTTTTACGCTCGCTGCAAATTTCATAGAATCCTCCTTACTTTTGCCCTTTGATCTACTGTTTTCTCTTCCAAAGATCTCATCCACTGTATTTATTTAAAATATTTTCCGCTGTTTTCACTTTCTCTATATGGATCTTGATTTTCAGATTTCGGTAAACTTTATGATCCTGATAAAATTTTGAAATAATCCGGTTTGCGACCAACATTCCACCCTCATAGGTACATGCGGAAAGCAAAATCACATACTGCGAATCGCTGAACTGTGCCACCGCGTCCCCAGGACGGAGCGATTTTTTCAATGTCTCCACAAGATGAGGCATCGCATTGCGGATGCGGAACAGATTTACATCACTGACATTGCTTCCGGTATACTCCCCCGCCTTTAAGGTCAGAAGCAGAATATATTCATTTTCATCAAAACGCGCTGTCTTTCTCACCTGAAGCCTGCAAATTTCCCGAAAGACCGGATACCCGCACAAAAACGCTCCCGCTGGATTCTGTTCTGCAATATCCTGATGTACCTGTGCAATTCCCTGCACATTTCCGCTTTTATTCTGTCTCAGTAATTTGTCATAAACGCCCTTTAATTTTGACAGTTCACAGATTCCGAGCTGCTGCTGCAACGTCCGGCATGCATTCTCGTACACTTCCAGGGCAGAACCAATTTTATTTTTTCCTGCCAAAGCCTTGATCAGATAACAATATAACTCTTCATCGAGACTTTCCTGCTGAAGTGCCTGACTGCAAAGCTGCTCCAGATTCTCATATTTTTCCGCGCGGACATAACATTCGCACAGATACCGGACGCAGTTTAAATACAAAGAGTGATAATAAGTATTCAGCATCATCACCCAGTGCATATCTGCAACTTTTGTCATGAAATCACCCTGATAAAGTGCAAGCGCCGCTTTTAGTTTCTGGATTGTCTCACCCTCTGAAATAGGTTTCTGCTTTGCCAATTCAAACATTTGTTCGAATCGTTCTGCATCCACTGCCACTTCCAGTCTGGGATTCCAGCGATAGGAACCATGATCGGTCAGGATAAAGTCCTCTTCTCCAAAGTTTTTCTTCAGAAGAACTCTCAGACGATACATCAGATTCTTCAATGCCCCTGCCGGATTTCCCGTTTCTTCCTCCTGCCACAACGCATCCGCCATGTCATAAAACGTCAGTGTCTGATTTCTGTGAAGAATCAGATACGCCAGTAAATTTATCATTTTCGGAGATCGTATTTCTTCCTCATTCACAATATGTTCTTCATTCCTTATCTGAAATTTCCCCAGAGTACGAATCGTCAGCATGCAGTTCTCCTCCTCTTTTCCGGCTCTGACTGCCAGATTTTTCCTGTAAGTCTAACATGCATGTATTGCTATAAAGGTCGAATACTGTACCTAAAAATCCTGGTTACTTCGACTTTTTTCTATTTTTATATATAAGGAAAACAATCAGTCCCACAACAAAAACTGCCGTGATACCGCCAATCACCGGCACTGCCACAGGTACGGATGCTGCATCGATCTCCTGCGCTGCAAGGTCTGCATCGTTCCCGTTCACATCACCGGAAGCGGTACTCGCATCCTCTGCTGTGTTCGCCAACGGTGTCTCGCTCTCTTCGATATCGACAGCTCCATCATTCCCATCTCCATCCACCAACGGTGTCTGCTCCTCCGGAATTTCAACATTGCTATCGTCTACGGTCTGGTCTTCATTATCATCTGCCGGAGCATTTACCACATTGTCCGCTGCATTATTTGCTGTATTGCCTACCGGCGCATTCACTGCATTTGACGCATTATTTACTACATTTGCAGTAAATCCTGTCGGCTGGGAGGTTCCGGGAACGATGACCGTCTCCTCAACCTCGTTCACAACTGTCTCTGTCCGTGTTGTGCCCGGAACCACATTTGTCACCGTGCTGGTGATCGTCTCCACAGCCCCGGTGTAGCGGTATTCAAACGTTGCCGTGTTCTCTTTCCCTTTTTCCAGTTTTATAATTTTACTGCTCTCTGTCGGTGTATAATCCGGAACAGTCACCGGAATGACCGTGATTGTTTCCTCTGCATTTCCATAGGTGATCTGCGGAGCCGCAATCTGTTCCTTTGTCTGACTGTCTATGAAACTCACCGTATAGGAAACCGGATCGATCAGACGTTTATAATCCAAAACATACTCTGTATTCCGCTCCACCACAGTTCCCACAACACCGTTAAAAGCTTTCAACCCATATGCTGCCTCTTTTTCATAGTGCAGGCAGTTAGAAAACCATGATGTCAGCCTTGCATCACTTTCCCAGCCAGGCACTGTGAAAGCAAGTGTATCTCCCTTTGCAACTTTTACCTTAATATAATTTTTTGTCACTTCCATCCCTTCGGAAACAGTGATCTTATCTATATCAAAACAAGCAATATTTCCTGCACGGAATGTCACTGTATACATTCTTTTTTCCACCACTTCTTTCTCTTCCGAAGCTTTCACCGTTGTCATTGGAAGCACCAGCGCCATGAAGATAAAAACCGTAAGAAAGCCCGTAATTATTTTTTTTACTTTTTTCATGACTTGCGCTCCACCTTTCTTTTTTTCACTGCGATACTAACAATCACTATACCTGCCACCAGAACTCCTGCAGATACCGTCACTGTCAGAGGATCTCCTGTCCTGACACCATTTGCCAGTGGAACAAGCTGTTCTGTGACAGTCTTTGGAATCACTTTCTTTACAACCTTTGTCACCACATTGTCTTCTCCGTGCTCCGTCACATAATTTGTGACCACCACCGGCTTTCTGTCGTCTGCATAGTACGCCCGGAATTCAAATTCCATCGCACCTGCTGCACGCGAATAATCAATTCCATCTGCGCTGTCCATGCCCTCGCCGTCTAAGGTCAATGTCACATAGACATCCGCCGACTCCCCCGGATCCAGAGCTGTCATATAACGATACTCATTCAATTCTGTAATTTCTGCTAAACCTTCGGCACTTGCCACATTTTCCGCATATCCACCGGCATCTGCATCCAGCAAAGATATCCTTCCGGTATCATTGCCGATCTCCACCTGAAACTCATATGCTCCGCCAGACGCTTTTCCTGCTTCTTCCAAAGCATCCGTTGTCTTCTGCGAAATAAAAAAAGATGCCTTATGACTGTTTTGATTCTCGATTTTAATGACAACGGTCCTGCTGTCTCCGGGTGCCATGCCATCAAAAGCACCGGCAAGTTCTGTCTTATCTTTTGTATACACAAGCTGATTTTCCTCTGTCAGCTGCACAGTCTGAATTTCCGCCGCACTGACCACCGATGAAAATCCACAAGTCCAAATAAGCAACAGAACGGCTGCCATGTTTTTTATTTTCATATGATCCAATCTCCTTCAACCGTTATCTTGTTTCTGAAACAGACAAAATCGTTCCATTTTCATCAAACTCCGGGAACACTCCAAGCTCTGCTGCGATCGCATCTTTTGCGTTATTCGCCTGAACTGCCGTAACTTCGTATTCTAACGTATAGACTGCATCTGCAAATCCATTTCCCATAGATTCCTTAAAATGAATTCCGTCCATAAAGTTTGTTGTCGTCTGCTCTGAAGCCAGCGGCTTTGTGTAGTACATCACCGTCTGCTCATCATCCTCATACCCGATGATCCAGTCCTGATTATGTACATAGATATCATCCGCCTCCCCTGCACTCACAAGTCCGCCGCTTTTTGTATCCCATGCATGATAAATGACTACTTTTACATACACATCATAACCATCCGGGATATCGTTTTGTACTGCCTTCGGCATGATGATCGTTTCCCCCGGCACGATCGTAACCGGTTCTTTTTCCCCGCCGTCTGCCAGTGCCACAGGTTGATCCCCGATCACCGTGACTCCCACACTCTTAATGGAAATATTTGCCACTGCCTTTTCACTTTTTGTATTCAGAGCTGCAAGCGTTCCGCCAACCATCGTTGCCAGGATCAATACTGCAGCGATTCCCATAAGCATGTATTTTTTCTTCACTCTCCATCTCCTCCGCTCATCCATTGAATTTTTTATAAATCCTTGTGTTATTATAGGTATCCCCGGTCACACAATGGTCACACGAATATTTTATGCAGCAGACCGCACGAAAAATGCACTTTGTTTCTTCAATTACGCAAAAATACCTCCTGGCAGATTCGGGGTTGTTACCCGCATCTGCTCAGGAGGTATCCTGTCATTTCATAAATATTGATTTTTCTTCACACTTTAAGCAATCATTTTATATCCACTATCTCACATAGATATTGGAAAGATTGTCTAAAATCTCTCCTGCAACATCCGGTTTATTCATCGTGTAAATATGCACATGATTGACACCGTTGGCGATCAGATCAATGATCTGCTCTGTTGCATATGCAATTCCCGCCTGACGCATTGCTGCCGGGTTGTCTCCAAACCTGTCTACGATCGCAAGAAATCTCGGTGGAACCATATTGCCGGACAAAGATGTGATGCGTTTGATCTGGCTTGCGTTGGTGACAGGCATAATACCTGCTACAATTGGAACATCTATTCCTTTTTTTAATGCCTTGTACATAAAATTGTATAAAATGTTATTGTCAAAAAACATCTGTGTGGTGAGGAACTCGCATCCTGCATCCACTTTCTCTTTCAAATGGTCGAGATCTTCAAAAATCGTTGCTGCTTCCGGGTGTCCTTCCGGGTAGCATGCACCACCGATACAGAAATCACCCTGTGCTTTGATATCTGCGATCAGTTCACTTGCGTGCTTGTACTGATCCGGCAGCGGAAAATCTGCATTTGCAGGAATATCGCCACGGAGTGCAAGGATATTCTCGATATTTGCTGCCTTTAACTCCTCAATGACAGATGCCACCTTTTCTCTGGTGGAAGAGGCACAGGTCAGATGTGCCAACGCCGGAATGTTATTGTTACGTACTTCCTCTGCAAGCTTTACCGTATAATCAGATGTTCCACCTGTTGCGCCGTAAGTGACACTCATATATGCCGGCTTTAATGCCGCCATATCTTTTACGATATTTTTATAATTTTCCAGCTGCGCACCCTGTTTTGGTGGAAAAAGCTCGCAGGAAATCGTCACTTCATCTTTGTTTAATAATTCTGTTAATCTCATCTTTTTGTTCCTCAATCTTCTTTCTTATATATTAAAAACTTCTCAGTTTATCCGTTCCATCATCCACCGTATTCTCGATTTTTCGTATCTCCACAAAATAGGAATAGTTATCGTTTACTTTTACTTCACAGCGGTCACCTATTTTGTGTCCCAACAATGCTTTTCCGAGCGGCGATTCGTTACTGATCAGATTTTTCAGGGAATTGCCGCGGATGGTTGTGACAATTTTATAGGTTTCTTCCTCGTCATCATCCTCAAAATAGACCGTAACGGTATTGTTCATTCCGACTTCATCATCCGCAGAATCCGTAGAAATAATCTTTGCTGTCCTGATCATTTTCTCCAGATAACGGATACGGCTCTCATTCTGATTTTTGTCTTTTTTTGCTGCATGGTATTCAAAATTTTCACTGAGGTCGCCATGTGCACGTGCCTCTTTGACTGCTTCCAGCGCATTTTTTCTCACAACCAGCTTCCGATACTCAATCTCTTCTTCCATTTTTTTTATGTCCTGTTCGGTCAACTCGTCATACATGAATCCCAACCTCCATTTTCCATCTCTATCGGTACTGATCCTGTACCATTCTCATTATGATCTGCAGATCTGTCTCTTATAAAAACACCTGTTCTAATGCGATTTTCTCCGGCAGACAGCGTTCGATCGCACTCCCTTTCCGGCAGACAGACAGCCAGACATCCCGTTCGACATTCCATGTTTTCAGATAATATTCTCCCACCTGTTCTTCCATCGTGGAAAAAGAATCCAAAGACATTGCGATCCCTGTTCCAACCGCCTTGATGTAGGCTTCCTTCCTCGTCCATATTCCGGTAAAAGCCTCATCCGTCCAACATTTTTCCAGATATTTTCTCTCATCTTCTGCAAAAAAACGCTGTGCGATCTTCTGTTTTCCGGTGCGTATTAGCTCCACATCCACACCTACATCCTCTGTGCCAAAAGCTGCTGCCACATACATGCCCGAATGGCTGAGGTTAAACATAAGCGGAAGCCGTTCTCCCTGCCCTGTCCCAAGATACGGCTTCCCATTTTTACCATAAACGAATCTTACCTGTTGCAAAGACCGTGTTTGTCCGGTCTGCTCCAACTCTGCTGCTGCAGGCGATCCCACAGGTATTGTCTGCGTGTAACCATACTGCCGCAGACCGTATTCCAATAACAGACCTGCCCCAAAGGCACGAAGCCTGTCATCTTCATTTTTACATTGTTTTATTTTCTGTTGTCTGGCGCAGCACAAAAACTCCCACAGCTGTGGTTGATCTGATCTGTCACGCAAGGCACTGATATCTGAATAAAACACGCGCAGTTTTTTTTGCTTATCCACTACTTCTGATGCTCCTGCAGAACTTCTTTTTTTCGCCTTGTGGAATCCCAGACATTCTGCACACGTCTGGTCACGATCTCCGGAATAAACGGTTTTACAATATAATCGCTTGCACCTAATTCCATCGTCAATACCTGTTGTTCTGTTGTATCATCCGCCGTGATGATCACCACCGGAATATTTAAGATCCTTGGATCATTCTTCCTTTCCTGCATAAAAGTCTGTCCATTCATGCCAGGCATCATCAGATCTAACAGGATCATATCCACTTTATAATTCTGTTCCTCTAAAATACGAAGTGCCTCTTCCCCATCTCCTGCCTGCAGGATACGGTAATCTGTTTCAAAAATACTCTCCAGCGATGCCCGGTTAATCTCCATATCATCCACGACAAGCATGATTTTCTCGTTTACCTCTTCTTCCATCAGTGCAAGACGGTACTTTGCAAGTTCATTGTCCATCTCCCGCTGGACCGTGATATCGTCAATGCATCCAAAAATAATATGGCGTTCCCCTACCCTGTTAATATACTTCAGGCGGAGCTTGATCCAGATTTCCCTGCCAGACTCGAGAAAACGTTTCACTTCACATTCCGCAGTACTTTGATTCTCCACAACCTGTGCAAAAGTATCCATAAACCTTTCTCTGTCAACATGATCAATGGATCCCTCAATCTCTTTGTGCACACGGTCTGTGTCATGATAACCAAACATGTCAAAATAAGCGTCATTTACACGCACCACTTCAATATTTCCGTCGCTGTACTCATAAATTGCGGCTGCCTGCATCATGTTGGAGAAAATCATTTCCATCTGCATATTCGCTGTCCAGATGGCATTCGTATCGTTGGATGTTCCTCTTGTCGCATCATCTTCAAAGTATGGCTGTTCATACAACAGCTTTTCATATTCTTTTACCGGCATTGGTCTTGCAAAATAAAATCCCTGCACATATTCGCATCCGATGCTGTGCAGAAACGATACCTGCTCTTTGCGCTCCGCACCCTCAGCTACGACCGGCATGTTCAGCCACTTTGCCATGCGGACTACCGATGCCAGAATGTTTTCACTCCTGCCATCATCTCCGGAACCATCCAGAAACTTCATATCGATTTTCAGGACGTCAACCGCAATATCTTTTAGTACATTCAGCGAGGAATAACCACTTCCAAAATCGTCCATCAAAATAGAAAAACCTTTTTTCTGAAGCTGTTCCATCATCTCTTTGATTGCTTTTGGGTTTCCTGTATATGCACTCTCTGTCAGTTCTAACTGCAGCCATTCCGGTGGAATATTGTATTTTTCTGTCAGTCCACAGATCACATCCACAATTTTTGGATTATAAAGACTTACACGCGAAATATTGACGGAAACCGGAAATATTTTTCTTCCCTCATCTCTCCATCCCGCAAGCAGCTGGCATGTCTTTTCCCAGACATACTGATCCAGCTTCAGGATAAAACCGTTCCGCTCAAATACCGGGATAAATTCTCCCGGCGATATCATCCTGCCATCTGCTGTGATCCATCGCACCAAAACCTCTGCCCCTGCAATGAAATTTCGCTGAAGTTCATATTTGGGCTGCAAATACAGCACAAACTCTTCGTTCTTCAGCGCATTCTTCATATTGTTGATGATGTGCTGCTCCTTGATGATCTCCTCGCTCATCTCTTTTGTGTAAAAGAAATAGTTCTGGATATAATTTCCCTTACAGTTTTTGGATGCAAGATTGGCTTTGTCATACATCTCGTTGATGGAAAGATCACGGTTTTTCACAAGATATACCCCGAAGAAAGGTGTGATGTCAAAATCCAGAGGATATTTTTCCATCTGATTCGTGAATTTCTTCACAAAGTCTGTGATCTCTTTCTCATTTTTATAAGAAAAGCATACCGCAAAAATATCTGCCTCAATTCTTCCATAAGTAATATAACGATATTCTTTTTCCACATTCTGCAGATAATCTGCCATATACTTTAATAAATTATCACCCTCATCCATTCCAAAAAAGGAATTGATCAGCTGGAATTTTTCAATATCGATCCTGATGAATGCAAAATCTTCCGTACCGAAAATATTCAGCATATTTCTCGTATTATAAAAGAACTTTGATTTGTTCAAAATGCCGGTGAGCACATCATACTCCGCACGGTACTTTAATTCATCATCCACTCTCATCTGACTGCGCTCGATCACATTCTTTACACGAAAACGCACGATCATCGGATCATAAGGTTTCCGCATAAAATCCCATGCTCCGTATTCCAGACACTTGCACTCGATCTCATCATTGATGCCTCTCAACATCGCGATCACAGGTATATTCTGATATCTTACATCTTTGTGAAAAATTTCTAAGAGTTCCAGTCCGCTCATGTCCGGCATGATCAGGTCAAGAATGATCACAGTTACCGCCTGATACTTCTCCTCTAAAACTGCTAATGCATTCTGTCCATTTTCTGCTTCAAGCACGATATAATTGTCATTTAAAATTTCCCGCAATGCAGTCCTGTTATGTCTTGCATCATCCACAACTAATATTGTATGTTTTCTTGTCATAAACCTTTGTGCCAATCCTTCTCCATTTGTAGTGGTTTCAGCCACCTGTCAAAATCTTTTTTCTTCCGTACATACCATATACTATATGATAACAGACTTATTTTTCCTTTTCAATACAAGAATTTTTATCTGTCGTTTACTTAAAAATCCATGTAAGAGAGATACAGCTCCTCAAAATCATTTTCTTCTGCCAGATTGATGACATCTGCCATGGTCTGGATTTTTTCAAGTTCTTCTTTTGAAATTTTGCCAAGTAAAACCTCTTTTGTCCCTGCAAGAACTGTATTTCCGGCCGGAATCGTTTTCATCTCCAGTTCTTTCGGGATCAGTCCAATCCCTGCCGCCTTTTTGATATCTATCTTTGTTCCAAATCCACCTGCAAGATAACAGTCGTCCACTTCATCAAACGTAATGCCCGCCTTTTTTACTAAAATATCCACTCCTGCACGGATCGCCGCTTTTGCCATCTGAAGTTCCCGGATGTCATTCTGTGTGAATTTTACTTTTTCTGCCAGCTCATATCCGGTGTCAAAATAAAGATCCGAATATGTTCCATGTTCATCGATCATCTGATGCTCCCGGAGTTCATAAACCAGATCGATCATACCTGTTCCGCAGATTCCGATCGCCTGCTGTTTCTTATTTTCTCCATCTGTTTCACCGATCACCTGAAATCCGGCTTTCCCTGTCTCTTCCATGAAAACATGTGAGATCACTCCCGGAATGCTCGCCATGCCACAGGAAATATTTCCGCCTTCAAACGCCGGTCCTGCAGACGTGGACGTCACATACATATGACGGCAATTTCCAAGCACCATCTCCCCATTCGTTCCAATATCCAGCAGCAAATGATATCCTTCGGATCTGTGCATATTCATTTTTGCAATGCCAGCCATGATATCAGCCCCTACAAACGCTGAGATCCCAGGCAAAATCACAACTTTTGTATCCAATTCTTTCATTCCAAGAAAATCCGCAGCACTGCCTTCCATCCATGAAAGGTCAACTGGCAGAAAAGGCGCCACCCCCAGTGTCTCACATGAAAATCCGCGAAGCAGATGACACATCGTTGTGTTTCCTGCGATCACGATCCTTTGTATCTGTTGTTCCGTTATCTTTTCTTTTTGAAGGAGCTCCCGGATCAGTTTCTGAAGATCCTGCCGGATACACCTCTGTATCTCCCACTTTTTTCCACTATTCGATGCAGAAATTCTCGAAAGCACATCCGAACCATAAGCTCTCTGGTGATTAACGGATACGGCAGTCTGGCAGTCTGCTTCTGTTTCCAGATTCACAAGCAGTGCCGCCAGAGTCGTTGTTCCGATGTCGATGCAGATTCCATAAATTGCATTTTCTGTTTTCTCTGCCGTTCCTTCTGCTGTATTTTTGTCCTGTATTCCGCCGCTTGTTTTCGCTTCTGCTGGTGTTTGGGTATCAGCTTCTGTAAGTCCTTCTGTGTCCGGTTTCTGCTGCTTCTCCCACTCTGAAAGAACTTCTATCGTTTCTTCTGACTCTGGGAGTTCCACTTCATATGCACCTACCGGATGAGATTGACAGGCAAGACGGTATCCATCCTCCAATTGTTTTTCCGAAAAAACTTCTCTATCCCGCCTTGTCGGTTCTGTTGCGCCACGTTTGTACCGCACAATACATTTTCCGCAGATTCCATTGCCATTGCATGGAGCACTGATGTATTCATTTTTTTCCTGTAACATTTCCAGAAGATTTTTCTGTTGTTTTGATCTGTCTATAATCATTTTTTCCTTCACCTTGAAAAAGCAACAAATCAGCACAGCTTCCTCGATGGAAACAGTGCTGATTTTTATATTTTATAGTTTTTCAACTACGACTTTGCAACGTTTTTTACAGAATGCAATTCCATATGCAAGAATATCGTTTCGTCCATCCTCACGGAGTTCTGTGTCATATCTGTGATTCTTAATCTGCCCCATAGCTCGTTTACACGCCTTGTCAAGTTCATTCATGGAATGTGCGTATTTCAGTTCTATCACGATTCCCACATCTGGATTCTTAGGCTTAAGCAAAATATCTGCATATCCATCACCAGATTCTCTATTCGATTTAACCGCCCAGCCCGAATAATTTTTTAAAATACCGATCAGAATACCATGATAAAAAATCTCTTTTTCTTCGTTTCTTGCTTTCGTATCTAAAACGCTGATTGTTTCGCCAAGAAACATTGTAAGTTCCCGCTGGATATCATCTGTCTTTCCTTCCAGAAAACCCCTGTTGATTTTTTCCGTAGATGCGTGGTCATTCGCAACTACCTGGTCAAACCAGTCACGGATTTGTAAAAGAAAGACTTCCCTGACTTCCTTGTTTGGAATGATCAATCTATACATCCCATTTTCTACATCACCATTTTTTGTGAGATATCCGGTTGTAAAAAGAACACTCCACAAATTATCAATGCTGTTATCAATCTCATCATAGGTCAGATCCAAACGGATTCTCTTTTCGACTGCCTCTCCCACAATCAATTGTTCGATTTCATCCTTTGTAGTTTTATCTGCCATGTCGATAAATCGTTTTACAAGATCATTTCCACTACTGTTAATCCAATATGCCTTTGGCTGCGATTTAGCCTCACTTACCAAATCGTCAACATAATTGATTACATCCCATGGGCAATAAATATCTGCATTACCAAAACGATAGCCATCATACCATTCCTTCACTTCTGTGAAATGCTTCTGCAGATTGTAGTCTTCCAGCAATTTTTTTACTTCTTCATTCGTAAAGCCGAATTCTTCATCATATCGAACATCGTCTGCCGAATAAACCTTAAAATTATTCAAGCCAGTAAAGATGCTCTCTTTGGAAACCCGAAGGCATCCTGTTAATACAGCAAACTGTAGAAAATCATTTGTTTTAAGTGCTTCACCGAACAATCCACGAATAAGTGCCACCATTTCTCTATAATAGCCATGCTGAAAGGACTTATCAAGTGGAACATCATACTCGTCGATCAAAACAATCGTTTTCTGACCATAGTGTTGATATAAAAGTTCTGAAATTTTCTTAAGTGAGAATTTCAGCTTCGTTGCAAGAGTAGTTTCCTGTTCCCCTTGAAGTGAAATCAAATCACGATATATATTCTTTTCGTCATTGTCCAGTCTGCTACTGTTCAGCAAGAACTTAAATCGTCTCACCTCGCCAGCAATCAACTCACACAGGGCAGACCGTGCTTCTTCAAATGTTAGTCCATCTACACCTTTGAGAGACAGAAATATAACAGGATACTTTCCCATATATTCCTTACAAAGTTCTTCATTCTGCGAAATATAAAGGCCATCAAATAATGCTGTGTCTGTTCCAATCTCGAAAAAGCTCTTAAGCATACTCATATTTAAGGTTTTTCCAAATCGGCGTGGTCTGGTAAATAAATTCACTTTACTCCAATTTTCAAGAAGCTGCTCTACCAATTTTGTTTTATCCACATAATAAAAGTCTAACTTCCGAATTTCCTGAAAGTTCTCAAAACCGACTGGAAGCTTTTTTAATTCCTGCATATTTTACACACTCCTCCGAAGCTTTAGTCTTAGGATTGGGTTACATACAGCAAGGTAGACCTGTCCTAGTGTGGTTTAATTTTACCATTTAGTTTGACAAGTATCAAGCCGATAAGTCGTTGCTAAACAAAAATAACACCGATTTTCATATGTTAGTTTCTTTATGAACAAAAGCAAACGAGACATTTAAATGAATATTCTAAGAATCCGAGATTTGAGAGAAGATTCCGATTATACACAGGAATATATTGCAAAGCTTCTGAATGTAAACCAGCGCACTTATTCCAGATATGAAAATGGAGAACATGCAATTCCACTTACAATACTTTCTTTTCTTGCAGACATCCAAAAAACCCATATCAGCGAATCAACGCTGATATGGGTTTTTTTATACACAACCTTCTCCAAAGAATGAGTACTCTTATTTATTGCTGATAGCTGCCTGAGCTGCTGCTAAACGAGCGATTGGTACACGGAATGGTGAGCAGGAAACATAGTCTAAACCAATCTTGTGGCAGAATTCTACGGAAGAAGGATCTCCACCGTGCTCTCCACAGATACCAACATGAAGTTTTGGATTTACTGGTTTACCAAGTTTGATTGCCATATCCATTAACTTACCAACACCATTCTGGTCAAGTTTTGCAAATGGATCGTTCTCGAAGATCTTTGTATCATAGTAAGCATTTAAGAACTTACCAGCATCATCACGAGAGAATCCAAATGTCATCTGAGTTAAATCGTTCGTACCGAAGCAGAAGAAATCAGCTTCTGTAGCGATCTCATCAGCTGTAAGAGCAGCTCTTGGGATCTCGATCATAGTACCAACTTCATACTCTAATTTAACGCCTGCTGCTGCGATTTCAGCATCTGCTGTCTCAACAACAACTTTCTTAACATATTTTAACTCTTTTACTTCACATACAAGTGGAATCATGATTTCTGGTTTTACTGTCCAGTCTGAATGTTTCTTCTGTACGTTGATAGCTGCACGGATAACAGCTTTTGTCTGCATCTTAGCAATTTCTGGATAAGTAACTGCAAGACGGCATCCTCTGTGTCCCATCATTGGGTTGAACTCATGTAAAG
>OGQX01001720.1_pt1 | contig 18922 bp, 20 predicted proteins | sample 1553291 | NCBI WGS metagenome assembly OGQX01 (sample SAMEA2580030, study PRJEB22360) | human gut metagenome | biome: human gut; feature: human-associated habitat; material: faeces | place: Denmark | collected 2008/2010
CGGGAGAAGGTGGCCGACTCCCCCATCCACCACCTGATTCTGCTGCGGATCGCGGAGGCGGAGCGGCTGCATAGGGAGACAAAAAACAGCTTGATTTGCGGGCAGTTCGTCAATCCCGCCAATCCCGCGGCGCACTACAAGACGACGGGGCCCGAAATTTGGGCGGACACGGAGGGGAAAGCGGATATTTTCGTCGCGGGCGTCGGAACGGGAGGAACCGTGACGGGCGTAGGCCGATATTTGAAAGAGAAAAAGCCCTCGATAAAGGTGATAGCCGCAGAACCCGCTTCGTCGCCCGTATTGGAGGGCGGAAAAAGCGGTCCGCATAAGATTCAGGGAATCGGCGCGGGCTTCGTGCCGGAGATTCTTGATACGAAGATTTATGACGAAGTCGTAGGCGTCGAGAACGAAAAGGCATATGAGTGGGCGCGGATTCTGGCGCGGAAGGAGGGGATTCTCGCAGGGATTTCTTCGGGCGCGTCTCTGTTCGCGGCGGTTCAGGTCTCCGCGCGGAAGGAGAACGAGGGAAAAACGGCGGTGGTGCTCCTTCCCGATACGGGGGACAGGTACCTTTCCTGCGGATTGTTTGAACAAAATAGTTGACGGTAAAGACCGCAGACCTCATTTCCGAATTTTAAGACGACAATTTTATGGTTGAGGATAATTGATAAAAAATCGGAAACTTTCCGCGATTTCCTTGCTTTTTTCGGGAAAATCATATATAATAACTATGTACGAAAAACAGGAGCTTTGCGCCCTGCGCGGCGGACAGGCTCTCGAACGATATTTTTTGGAGGATTGTTTATGCCCTTAGTTACCAGTACCGAAATGTTCAAGAAAGCGTATGCGGGCGGCTATGCCATCGGCGCGTTCAACGTCAACAACATGGAGATGATTCAGGCGATCGTGGAGGCGGCGGACGAGTGCAAATCTCCCGTCATTCTTCAAGTTTCCGCGGGTGCGAGAAAGTACGCGAATCCCGTCTACCTCAAACATCTCGTGCAGGCGGCGGTGGAGACTACGAATATTCCCATCGTCATGCACCTCGATCACGGCGCGGATTTCGATATCTGCAAGGCCTCTATCGACGGCGGATTCACTTCCGTCATGATCGACGCTTCTTCCAAGCCTTGGGAGGAGAATATCGCGCTCACGAAAAAAGTCGTCGAGTATGCGCACGACCACGGCGTGGTCGTCGAAGCGGAGCTCGGCAAGCTCGCGGGCGTAGAGGACGACGTAAAAGTAGAAGCGCACGACGCGCTGTTCACGTCTCCCGACGAAGTGGAAGAGTTTACGCAGAGAACGGGAATCGATTCCCTCGCGATCGCGATCGGTACCTCGCACGGCGCATATAAATTCAAGCCCGGCCAGGACCCCAAGCTTCGTCTCGATATTCTCGAAGAAGTAGGCAAGCGCCTGCCCGGTTTCCCCATCGTCCTTCACGGAGCGTCCTCCGTTCCTCAGGATAAAGTGGCGATCGTCAATCAGTACGGCGGACATATGCCCGACGCGATCGGCATTCCCGAATCGGAGCTTCAAAAGGCGGCGAAGATGGCGGTCTGCAAGATCAATATCGATTCCGACCTCCGCGTTTCGTTCACGGCGGCGATCCGCAAGCATTTTGCCGAGCACCCCGACCACTTCGACCCCCGTCAGTATCTCGGCGACGCGCGCGTCATGATGAAGGAAATGGTCAAGCATAAGATCATAAACGTTCTGGGAAGTGCGAATAAGGCGTAATTTTTGAAAGGGGAAAAGAGATGAAAAAATTTTTGTGTCTGCTGTCCGTTTTCGTCGTCGCGGGGACTTCCGCGGCGATGGCGGGCTGTTCTTCGGGCAAATCGGAAGGCTCTCTCGGCCTTTCTTACGGAAAGAAGTATATTTACCAGATGTCGAACGTCGACGTCGTTGAGACGACGACCGTCGTTTTTGAAAAAGGCGGAACGGGACAATACCAAAAAAAAGATAGAACTAACGACTATACCGTAACGTTCAAATATTTGTACTATCCCGAAGAGAATACGGCGTTTTGTTTTTACGATTCTGTGGAATTCGGAGAAAACCAAAGCAGGAGGGACAACATCGCATCGGATTGGCAGATGAGCTTTTTCTGTACGAAAGAATTATTGCTTTCTTCGGAAAAGGGATATTCGCAAGATAGATATTACATCTGCGAGGAGTATCTCCCGAACATTCCCAATTATAATCGTCCGTCGGAAGAATGAGAAGAAATCGGGAAATTTTCGCCGCGGGGGCGTAAATCTGTTTGACGAACTCCGCGAAGTGTGGTACAATACTACCGACAGTAAAATGTATCTCAAAATCACAATCAATATATTATCGGAGGATTTTTCATTATGGCAAACGTAAGAGTTGCGATTAACGGTTTCGGCCGTATCGGCCGTCTTGCTTTCAGACAGATGTTCGGAGCCGAAGGCTACGAAATCGTCGCTATCAACGACCTCACCAGCCCCAAGATGCTGGCGCACCTTTTGAAGTACGATTCCGCACAGGGCAAATATGCCCTTGCCGACACGGTTTCCGCGGACGACGAAGCGGGTACCATCACGGTCAACGGCAAGACGATTAAAATTTACGCGGAAAAAGACGCGGCAAACTGCCCTTGGGCCGAGCTCAAAGTAGACGTCGTTCTCGAATGCACGGGCTTCTATACTTCTAAGGCGAAGTCGGAAGCGCACATCAAGGCCGGCGCGAAGAAAGTCGTTATTTCCGCTCCCGCGGGCAACGACCTTCCCACCGTCGTTTACAGCGTAAACGAAAAGACCTTGAAAGCTACGGATACCATTATTTCCGCGGCTTCCTGCACCACGAACTGTCTTGCTCCCATGGCGAACACCCTTAACAAGCTTGCGAAAATCAAGAAGGGTTATATGACCACCATTCACGCTTATACGGGCGACCAGATGGTTCTCGACGGACCTCACCGTAAGGGTGATTTGCGCCGTGCTCGCGCGGCGGCGGTCAACGTCGTTCCCAACTCCACCGGTGCGGCGAAGGCAATCGGCCTCGTTATTCCCGAGCTCAACGGCGTTCTCGACGGCTGCGCTCAGCGCGTTCCCGTTCCCACCGGTTCGCTTACCCAGCTCGTTGCGGTCTGCGAAGGCGAAGTGGACGCGGCTACCGTAAATGCGGCGATGAAGGCTGCGGCTTCCGCTTCCTTCGGCTATACCGAAGAGGAAATCGTTTCCTCCGACGTCATCGGCATCACCTACGGTTCCCTGTTTGACGCTACGCAGACGAAGTGCATGCCCATGGGCGACGGCACGACGCTCGTTAAAGTCGTTTCCTGGTACGACAACGAGAACTCCTACACCAGCCAGATGGTCAGAACCATCAAATATTTCGCGGAACTTTAATCGATAATTTATCGATTAAAAAGGGCCTCGCTTTCAAAGAGCGAGGCCCTTTTCGTTCTTCTCAAAAAATTTTCAGTCCGAATAAATAGTCCGCCGAAATATCGTATAGCTGACACAGCTTGACGATTTGTTGATAATTCAATTCAAAAACACCGTTTTCAAATCGGCTGTATTGCTGTTGCGTCATATACATCATCTCCGCCACCTGCGCTTGCGTATACCCCGCTTGTTTGCGGCTCTCCTTCAATCGGTTCCCGATTTCCTTTCGTAATGTCTGCTCTTTCATCATATCTATATTTTGCATTTTACATCACAAAAATGCTTGACATACATCATAAAATGATGTATAATTGCTTATGAAAGAGAAAAGGAAATATTCGTCTTGTCTGAAAGCGAGGCGGAGAAAATATTTTGAAAAGGAGAAAAGACTTATGACGTTGGCGAAAGGCGAACAAGTTATCAAAGGCTGGAACTATGCGGCCTCGAAGCAGAAAGGCGGGGAGAAGAAATCGGCTTCTCTGATTGTGACAGACAAGCGGATTATTTCGGAGATAAAAGGAAGCCGAAGTGTTTCTCGGCAAGAAATTCCCCTGCAAGCAGTCAAGTCCATAGATATGGCGAATAGCAGTCCAAGCAAGGTAGGTCCGATTATCGCGATGATTTTCGGCGCGCTGCTGGTTATCGTCGGACTTATCATGACAGGGAAACTGGGGAATCAGGGATATTTTGCTTTTCTGCCCATATTGTTGGGCGTACTTATGGTAATCGCGGCAATTTTGAAACTTATGCGCATGGCCTTTGTGCTCGTCATTTCGACGGAAGGGACAGAGGGGACGCCTTTGGCAATCGGCGCGAGCAGCTGGACGCAGAAAAGGAAAACAAAGTCCGGAAAGATAAAGGTTCGAGTAAACAGAGCGTCCGTTTTGGAAATTTTTGATTCTTTGGGTGCAATTGTATTTACATATAAAAACGAAAGATAAAATTTTTTAGCGGCGCCGTTCTTTAAGAACAGCGCCGCTAAAAGTTTTCTTTCGGTAAATTTTCCGTTTGCGTTCGGGAGAACATCTTTTTCAGGCTTACAAAGGTATTTTGAAAGGGGGAATTTTTTCTGCCGTTTCGTCCGTATCGATAAAAGACAAAACTTGGAAAACTTTGCGCGAAAACGATGACTGCCAAAACGACGAGCCGATTTCAAACTAACAGTAAACCGCCGAAAACGACGAACTATCTTCAAATAAAAATAATTTCCTGAACTAACGATAGTCCCCTCAAAACCTTGCGGCTTTGAGGGGACTACCTATATGATAAGGGGGAAAATGATGAGCTGTTTTAAGTAAATCTCTCGGAAGGAGTACCTTCATTTGATTTACGAGTATATTCTACTATAAATCGACAAAAAAGTAAAATATTTTTATGACATTTTCCGAAAAAAATTTTTTATTATATATCATTATCAAAGCTTTTTCAATCAAATATGAAAAATTTAAAAATTTTATTTAGAACTCAATTTTTTCTTCGATATATTTGATTGCCTCGTCGACGCTCACGCGAATTTGCTGCATGGTATCGCGGTCGCGCACGGTGACGGTATTGTTTTCCAAAGTCTCGAAGTCCACGGTGACGCAGAAGGGGGTACCGATTTCGTCCTGACGGCGATAGCGTTTTCCGATAGAGCCCGTTACGTCATAAGTAGCGGGGAATTTTTTCAGCATTTTCGCGTATACCTCGTCCGCCTTTTCGGAAAGATTTTTTTGCAGAGGCAAGACGGCGCATTTATACGGCGCAAGGGCGGGGTGGAGGTGTAACACGACGCGCACGTCGTTTTTTACGGGATCGACGATTTCTTCGTCGTAAGCATCGGTCAAAAACGCCAGAACGACGCGGTCGGCGCCGAGCGACGGCTCGATGACGTACGGGACGTAAGTTTCACCCGTGACGGGGTCGGTGTAATTGATGGGCTTACCGCACTCTTTCGCGTGTTGAGAGAGGTCGTAATCCGTGCGGTCGGCGATGCCCCAGAGCTCGCCCCAGCCGAAAGCGAAGTTATATTCAAAGTCGGTCGTCGCCTTAGAATAGAAACAGAGTTCTTCGGGGGAATGGTCGCGCAGGTGCAGATTTTCCTCCTTCATGCCGAGGGAGAGCAGCCATTCGCGGCAGAAATTTTTCCAATAGGCGAACCATTCGAGATCGGTGCCGGGCTTACAGAAAAATTCCAGCTCCATCTGTTCAAATTCGCGGGTGCGGAAGGTGAAGTTTCCGGGCGTAATTTCGTTGCGGAAGGATTTTCCGATCTGTCCGATTCCGAAGGGGACGCGCATGCGTGTGGAGCGCTGTACGTTCTGGAAATTGACGAAAATCCCCTGCGCCGTTTCGGGGCGGAGATAGACGGTGTTCGTCGTGTCCTCGGTAACGCCCTGAAAAGTTTTGAACATAAGATTGAACTTGCGGATAGGCGTGAAATCGGAATTTCCGCAGACGGGGCAAGGAACCTTGTGTTCCGTAATGAACGCTTCCAAAGCGTCGTTGTCCATGCCTTCGACGTTTACGTCGAGCTTGTGTTTTTCGGCGTATTTTTCGACGAGGTCGTCCGCGCGGTGGCGGGCTTTGCAGGACTTGCAGTCCATGAGGGGGTCGGAGAAGCCGCCGAGATGCCCCGAAGCCTTCCATGTGCGCGTATTCATCAAAATGGCGCAATCTACGCCCGTATTATGGGGATTTTCCTGTATGAATTTTTTCCACCACGCCTTTTTGACGTTATTTTTCAGCTCCACGCCCAAAGGACCGTAGTCCCAGGTATTGGCGAGACCGCCGTAAATTTCGCTTCCGGGAAAAATGAAGCCCCTGTTTTTGCAAAGGGAAACGAGTTTTTCCATCGTCACCGTTCTCTTTTCAGCCATATTGTATCTCCTGTAATGCCGCGGAGAGCCGCGGCGACATTTTTTGTCACGACTTGTTTCCGCGAAAGCAATCGCGGAAAATTTTTCGGTCATTTTATAGCGAATTTTCCATTGTATCAGATAAAACGAACCGAGGTTACAAAACCGATTGTAGCCGTATCGCTGCATCGTTTTCTTTATTATACAATGTTTCCGCTTCGGAAGTCAATCGCTTGCGGCGTTCGGCCCTGCAATTTTTTCAGATTTTCAGCTTTTTGAACAGCGCGGGCGCACCGAGCGCTGCTGCCGTCACGAGCAGGAAATATTTGAGCCATTTTATGACGAGCGCCTCTGAGGGAATGAGGGCAAAAATTCCGAATACGGCGCCCACGCATGCAAACCCGACTAACGCGCGCAGCAGTTTTTTCTTCCAGCCCTTTTCCACGCGAAAACGAATAAATTTATTTTCGAGCGGCAGGGCGATTGCCGCCGCGCACATGCAGGCGGAAAGCTCCGCGAGGCTCTTATTGGGCGAGATAAAGAGCAGGACGAGGGAAAGAACGGCGAACAGCGCCGCCGCGGGATCGCGCAGGCGGGGAAATTTTCGGTAAATAAATTCCCAAAGGCAGGAAAAGGCGATGCCGAGCGCGGCGCCCGCGAGGACGTCGGTGGGATAGTGAACGCCCAAATACATTCTGGAACACATCACCAAAAGCGTGAGGACGGGCGCGAGGAGCCATGCCCACGCTTTTTTCAGTCGGAAAGCGGAAGTAAAGAACAGCCCCGCGCTCATTTGGGAATGTCCGCTTGGAAAGGACATATCCGCTTCCAGATTGACGGTGGAAAGGAGGGGCGAATCGATTTCCACGCGCGATACGATACCCGCGGCATAGGGGCGCGGGCGCGCGACGACGCCTTTTAAGAAGGCGTTTGCGCTCATGGAGGAAAAGGACACGAGCACGAGCCTTTCTCCGAAGTCCTTGTCTATAATCCAATAGACGAGGGAAATGAGCGCGACGAGTACGAGCGTTTCCCCGAACAGGGAAAACGCTCCGGCGAGGATATTGCCGAAGGGAGAGCGCAGGCTCTCGAAAAATTCAAGAATAGATTGTTCCATAAGAAGCTCCGAAGCGTTTGTTGAGAAAAGTATAGCATAAATCGGCAAAAAGCGCAAAAATTTTCAAATAAATTTATAGGAGAATTATTCCCATTTTACAAAAAATATGTTATAATGTAAAAGAGATAATATAATCCACAAAGGAGAAACCATGCTGTCGGATATCGAGATTGCGGAAAACGCGGAACTCAAAGACATACGCGAAGTCGCGGCTCAGCTTTCGCTGACCGAGGACGAACTGGAACTGTACGGAAAATATAAAGCCAAACTCTCTCTGCCCGAAGGCCTGCCGAGGAAGGCGAAGCTCGTTCTCGTGACGGCGATCAACCCCACGGCGTCGGGGGAGGGAAAAACGACTGTCTCCATCGGACTTGCGGACGGTCTTAAAAAGCTGGGCAAAAAGGTATGCCTTGCGCTCAGGGAGCCTTCTTTGGGCCCCGTGTTCGGAATCAAGGGCGGAGCCGCGGGCGGCGGCTATGCGCAGGTCGTGCCCATGTCAGACATCAACCTGCACTTCACGGGGGATTTGCACGCGATTACCGCGGCGAACAATCTCCTCTGCGCGCTCATGGACAATCATATTTTCCGCGGCAACGAGCTGAATATCGACACGGAGAATATCTATTTCCACCGCTGTATGGACATGAATGACCGCGAGCTCATCAATATCCGTATCGGCGGCAAGGGCCGCGGCGTGGAGCGCGAGGATCATTTCGACATTACGGCGGCGAGCGAGGTCATGGCGGTGCTCTGCCTTGCGACCGACCTTTCCGACCTCAAAAAACGGCTGGGGAATATCATCGTCGGTTTGAATAAGTCGGGCGACTATGTCCATGCGAGGGACATTCCGGGAGCGGTCGGCTCCATGGCGGTGCTCTTGAAGGACGCCATGAAGCCCAATCTGGTGCAGACGCTGGAAGGGACGCCCGCGATCATTCACGGGGGGCCGTTTGCCAATATCGCGCACGGCTGCAACAGCATACAGGCGACGTATGCGGCGATGAGCCTTGCGGATTACGCGGTGACGGAAGCCGGCTTCGGCGCCGACCTCGGCGCGGAAAAATTCCTCGATACCAAATGCCGCGCGGCGGGGATAGAGCCCGACTGCGTAGTCGTGGTTGCGACGGTTAAAGCGCTCAAACTGCACGGCGGAGCGGCGAAGGAAACGCTTTCTAAGGAGAATTTGGAGGCGCTCGAAAAGGGAATGCCCAATCTCCTGAAACATATCGAAAATATCCGCACGGTATATAAAAAGCCCGTCGTCGTGGCGATGAACCGCTTTGCGACGGACACGAAAGCGGAGACGGACTTTGTCATCACGGCGGTGGAAAGCAGCGGAGCGAAAGCGGTGTTTACCGACGTGTTCCTGAAAGGGGGCGAGGGAGGAAAGGAGCTCGCGGCAGAGGTCGTAAAGGCGTGCGAAATTCCCTCCAAGTTGGAATTTGCCTACGACCTGCAATCGCCCGTCGCGAAGAAGATCGAGGACGTCGCGAAGAAGATTTACGGCGCGGACGGCGCGGATTTTTCGGAGGAAGCGCTGGAAAAGATAAAGACGATAGAGGCGAAGGGCGAGGGCGGGCTTCCCGTCATCATCGCCAAGACGCAGTATTCGCTCTCCGATAATCCCGACCTCATCGGCAGACCGTCGGGGTTCAGGATTTTCGTCCGCGACATCGTATTGAAGGGCGGTGCGGGCTTTATCGTGGCGATTGCGGGAAAAATCATGCTCATGCCGGGACTCGGCGCGCATCCCGCGGCGGAGAAAATCGATTTGACGGCGGACGGAAAAATCGTCGGGCTGTCTTAATATTTCGGACAGTCTCAATATGCCGACGGTTCCAATGCGCTGAACTGTCTTAATATACCGACGGTTTCAATCCTTCAGGCTATTTTTAACTCTCTGAAATTATCTGAAAGAGGAAATATTTTTTACTATCATTGACAGGAACGGATATACATGAAAAAGGTAGAAGCGACTAATTTTATCGAGCAAATCATCAACGAGGACATAGAAGCGGGCAGGGTGAAGGAAATTCAGACGCGGTTTCCGCCCGAACCCAACGGATACCTGCATATCGGACACATCAAGAGCATGCTGGTCAATTTCGGGACGGCGGAAAAGTACGGCGGAAAGTGCAATTTGTTTTTCGACGATACTAACCCGTCCAAGGAAAAGACGGAGTTTGTGGACGCCATTCGCCGCGACATCGAATGGATGGGGTATCATTGGGCGAAGGAGGTATATGCCTCCGACTTTTTCGACGAAATATACGGATATGCGGAGAAGCTGATAGAGGACGGAAAAGCGTTCGTATGCGACCTTTCCCCCGAAGAGATCAGCGCGACGCGCGGCACGCTCACGGAAGCGGGCACGGAGAGCCCTTACAGAAACCGTTCCGTCGAGGAAAACCTGCGGTTGTTCCGCGAGATGAAGGCGGGCAAATACGCGGACGGAGAGAAGTGTCTGCGCGCAAAAATCGACATGTCCTCTCCAAATATGAACCTGCGCGACCCCGTCATTTATCGGATTTTGCGCGCGACGCATCACCGCACGGGGGATAAATGGTGTATTTATCCCATGTACGACTACGCGCACCCTATCTGCGATTATTTGCAAGGGGTTACGCATTCTCTCTGTACGCTCGAATTTGAGGATCACAGACCTCTGTACGACTGGGTGGGAATCAATCTGGGCTTTTTCCCCAAACCGCGCCAAATCGAGTTCGCGCGGCTGGCGGTCACGAATACGGTCATGTCAAAACGTTACCTGAAAAAGCTGGTAGAGGAGGGGCATGTCCACGGCTGGGACGATCCGAGAATGCCGACGATTGCGGGACTGAGAAACCGCGGCGTGCCGCCCGAAGCGCTCTTGGATTTTTGCGGCAAAATCGGGATCGTCAAGGCGAATTCGGAATGTCAGCTCTCGTATCTCGAAGCGTGTATCCGCGACGATCTCAACGAGAACGCGGAACGCACCATGGCGGTTTTGGAGCCCTTGAAGGTGACGATTTCCAATTACGAGGGCACGGAGGAGCTGGAAACGCCCCTGCACCCATTGAAGCCCGAACTGGGAACGCGGAAAGTGACGTTCGGAAAGACGGTATATATCGACAGGGCGGACTTTTCCTCCGATCCCCCGCCCAAGTATCAAAGGCTCAAACCGAACGGATACGTCCGCCTGAAAAACGCCTATATCGTTCACTGTGACGAGGTGATAGAGGACGGCAACGGGAAGGTGAAGGAACTCGTTTGTTCCTATATTCCCGAGAGCCGTTCTTCGCGGGATACGAGCGGGATAAAGGTGAAGGGAACCATTCAGTGGGTAGACGCGGCGACGGGCGTGGACGCGGAGATTCGCCAGTATTCCTATCTTTTGAAGGACGCGGAATATCCGGGACAGGACTTTTCCGAGCGCATGAATCTCGACAGCGAGCACATTTTCCAAGGCAAAGCGGAACCCTATCTCTTTGAAGCGAAAGACGGAAAAGCGTTCCAGCTCATGAGAATCGGGTATTATAAAAAGTGCCGCGGGGAGGACGGAAATCTGGTGTTATCGGAAATCGTCTCCCTCAAAGACAATTTCAATAAATAAATTACGAAACGTATCTGCCGACATTTTTTGTCGGAGGAGGTTGCAAAATGCAGACAATGTATTCGCTTTTGGCGATGCCCGCATGGTTTACGGAAAACGCGAAATGGTTTGCGATCGGCGCCGCAGTGCTGATCGTCATTCTCGCGCTCGTCGCGGGCTTCTCCATGGGCTGGGGCCCCTTGACATGGGCGGGGGCCTGCGCGCTCTTCGTCGTGTTGGAACTTCATTTCCACGATAAAAATCCCATTCTCAAAATCGGAGCGGTGGAAAAACTTGCGCCGGGCGTTCGGGATCTGGTCTCTACGCTCTCTATCGCCGTCGTATGTATTATAGCCGCTTTGGCGGTATTCGGAATCATCTCCATGATTGTCGGACCCCACGGAGACCCCGAGGATGAAGACGAGAAGGATTCCGACTTAGACGAAGGAGAAAAGGGGCGCGTCGTTTTGAAGCGCAGGGGCGGAAAACGTATTTTTGCCGCCAGTCCCGTTCTTTCCGTGCTCGTCACGATTGTCAATGCTGCGGTGCTGGCGCTCGCCATGGCAAGCCTTGCGCTGGTCGTCGTTTCGCTGACTCCATTAAAGACGGGAGCTTTGAAAAACGTATTCGAGAATACGCTCGTTGCGAATAATTGGAAATATATTCATTCCTATGCGTTCGATTTCCTCATTATAGGGGTGCTTGCGGCTTTCGCGCACGCGGGGTTCAAGCGCGGAATGCTGCGCGGCGGCCTCATCGTGACGATAGCTTTTATCGCGGCGATTATTGTGTCTTTTTGGCTTCCCTTTTCTAAATTTGCGGGGGAAGGGGCGGCTTTCGCATTTATCGGAAAAGGTTCCGATTACTTCGGAGATTTGATCGCAAAGGCGCTTCCCGAACAGGTGTCCGTCGTTCTCGGCAAGGTAGCCTGCGGACTCGTTTCTTGCGTGGCGCTCTGCATCGCCGTCGCCTTGGTCGGATTGATTCTCCGGCTTATCGTTTCGGGCGTAAAACGCTTTTTTGTGTTCCGCCTGGTGGACGGAGTCCTGTCCATGGCCGTCATGTTTGCCGTGGGAGCGTTTTTCTGCGTTTTGGTCATGGCGCTCTTATACATATTGGGACATTTTGAAGTATTCGACGCTTCACAGCTCTTCGGCGAAAACGCGTCCCTGTCAAAGGGAATTTTTGCCGCGTTCGACGAATATTTGAAACCGTGGCTGGAAAAACTGTCCGAATCGATTCCGAAAGGTTAAGTTTCGGTTTGCCGTCCGCAGATTATGTCCGTATAATCTATGGCCTTTGTCCGTTGTAGTTTTCCGTTCATACTCTTTTGGACGTTTAAGAGCCGTTATTTACAGTCCGCTGAGAAAATTTTTGCCGAACAGCTCTTTTTTCAACGGTTTGCGGGTCTGCGAGCAGTGGACAAATTCTTTTATCAATGAAATACTTTCTTCGACGGCGCGGACAAAGAGTTGTTCTGCGCCGTCTGTCATTACGATGTTTTTATCGTCCGGATACTGCCATTCGTGTCTCTCTGCATTTAACAATCTTGTATCTTTTTTGGCGAACATGTGCGCGGAAAAACGCGTGTATGCGCGGAAATTCCGTATGCTTTTCAAAAAGGCGCCCTTGATGAGTGGATCGCGTTCAGCTTTTGCCGTCGCCACCGCATATAGAGTAAATAATTCCGAGGCTTCTTTCGAAGGTATACCGGCATTGAAATAAACTTGAAATTGACTGGGCTCCTCTGCATTGGATTTTTCTCTGAAATAGAAGTCTAGAGCGCCTTCCGAGCGGGAGTGCTTGACGGGAGAGTGTCCTGACAGGTAATAGACATAGGGGTGAAAAATACAATCTGCGGCATAGTGGGTGATATATCCGAGCGCATAACTGAAAAGATCGGAGTTCCGGTCTGAAAATAAGAGGAGAGCTTTGAAAAAATCAAATGAGCCTCTATTGTGCAAAAAGCGCCCGAAATTGATTTCCGAAGCGCGAAAAGCCCGATAAAAGAAACAGAAATCGGCGCCTTGTGCACCGAAAAAATAGAGGCGCAAGGAAGATATATTTCCGCGGATTTCTTCAGGGAGGCGTCTGAACACTTCCGCGGCGACGGAAAAATGAGTATAAGCGGCAGGCATACGTATAGTATATGCGCTTTTCTTTTCCCTCATTCCGGAAAAAACTCATCTCAACCCTGCGTCCGTATAAAAAATGCGCCCGAAAAATATCGGGCGCAAAATCTGGATTTTCAGAATGTTTCGACGAGGGGAAATTTAAGCGAAGGATTCGCCGGAATTTCCGCCGTTTGACTGGAAAAGTTGATAGAATAAATTTTTGGAGATTTCTCTGTAAAAAAGAGTTCAGTCAAACTGATTCGCCAGAATTTCCGCGGTGAGGCGGACGAGGTTCAAAATATTGTTATCGAGTTTGGCGCCTTCTTCTCTGGTAAGGACGGCCACGGCTCCGAGACAATCGCCGTTTGCGACAATAGGAACGATAATCTGGGCGGTGATTCCTTCTTCGCGGGAAGAGGTAAGAGGCAGAATGTCTCCGCCCTCCGAAGCGTTGGCAAGATAACTGCGGCGTTCTCTCAAAATTTTGTCCATTTCTTCGGACAGATTTTTGCCGTCGAGTTCTTTTTTCCCTTCTCCGTATGCGCATAAAATTTCGTCCGTATCGCAGATAACGGCAAGTTTTCCGCTTAAATCGTTGAGAGATTTGACGGTGGCTACGCTAAAACGTTCCAACGTAGCGATAGGCGAATATTTTTTTAACATGAGTTCGTCCCTGTCGGTAAAAATTTCGAGCGGGTCTCCCTCTTTAATTCTGAGCGTGCGGCGGATTTCCTTAGGGATAACTACTCTGCCGAGCTCGTCGATTCTTCTGACAATACCGGTTGCTTTCATAAAATTTCCTCCGTTTACACTTATTGTGTGTATGTATAGGAAATATATACATTTTTTCGTGCGGGAAAAAAGATTCTCAGGCTTTCAAAAAGAAAAATAAAAAAAATAAAAAAAATCGGGAAAGTGGTTAAAAATGAGTTGACAAAAACGAGCGGTTATTATATAATAGACCCGTTAATTCGCGGTCGTGGCGGAACTGGCAGACGCGCAAGACTAAGGATCTTGTGGTTAACCCCATGCAGGTTCAACTCCTGTCGACCGCACCACTTTTACGGCGTTTTTCAAGGTTTTTCCCTGAAAAACGCCGTTTTTTCGTGCTTTTGACCGTGGAAAAACAAGTGCTTTTCCTTTCAAAAACAAAAATTCGGGTAGTCAATCGGGCAGTAAATCGCCCTCAATCCCTTTCAATATAAGACCTTCTGCGCTTCTTTCAGTTGGAAATCTTCTGAAAAGTGGGTATAGACATTCGTCGTAACGGTATCATCGGCTTTATGTCCCGCCCAGAGCGAAACAATTTCACGTGAAACGCCGCACTCTTGGCAACGGGTGATGAACGTATGCCGAAGGTCGTGAACGTGGTGCTCGGGACAAAAACGTTTGAAAATGTGGGAAATGGCGTTGTCGGTGATCTGCGGGATCTCGCCCCCGGGCAAATATTTTCTCAACATGGGCGTAATAGGAATCCGCCTGACCTGTTCCCGACGCCCGCGGCGCTGTTTTGCCGAAACGACCGTGACGAAATTTTCATCGAATACGATACTTTTCACTTCCGAACGTCGAAGCCCTAAATACAAAATGCAAATAAAAAGGAATTTGTATTCGGAGCCTTCGAGCGCCGCAAGGAAAACTCTTTCCTCCTCGATCGTGAGGGCGACGCCGCTTTCCGGCTCGTGGTAAGGTTTCTTGATCAGTGCCATCGGGGAACGTTCGATAATACCGCTGGCGACGGCGTAATCGAAAACGGGCTTCAAAAGTTTGTATGCCTTTTCTCCCGTTCGGCTGTCGCCGAAGTTATTGATAAAGCATTGTATATCCATAGGCTTTATGGCGCTTATATTGCTGTTTCCCAAAACGGGGAAAATATGTACCCGAAACGTCATTTCATAATCGGCGTAAGTGCCTTCTTTGATATAGGGGCGCTTGACGTGTTCCAGCCAATCGGTAGCGAAAACGTGCAGGAGCACCGGCTTCGGCTTTTTTCTGATCGGCTCGCCGCGGGAAGGGTATTGCTTAAAAAGTTCTCTGATAAATTTTTCTTTCGCCTCCATCATGTATTTGCTCGTAGCTTGTATATCAAATCCTTTCGAACGGCAGCGGATCTGAAACAAGCCGTCTTTGGTGATTCGCACGTGAGCAGTGATCCCGTGCATACGAAATTGCTTCCGAAATTTTTTTGGCATTTCTAAAATCTCCTTGTCTGTAAATTTTAGAAATCCGTTTTCATCTACAAAAGAAACGAGTTCCGCCTTTTGCGCGGAAAAGTCGTTGGCTTCCGGCTCGACGATCCGCAGCTGCGCTTTGGTCGTTTCAAGGTCAAATTGCCGTTTGGCTTTCGCATACCCTTGCAGCTCGTAGCCGATAAGCGTCAGTTTCCGAGTCAGCTTCGAAGCGCGGCGCCATTCCTCGAAAGAAGGCGTGCGGCTGTAAGCGTCATCGTCGATGAAACACCCTTGCAGCTCGTCTGCGGTGTCCATCACTTGGGTAAAGAGTTCCGTTTCGAATTTATCCATAAATTCGTCCTCCTGAGTGGAAATTTATGGATAAATTATAGGACGTTTTTTAATAAAATTGAAAATATACTTTACAAGCCGAAATTTTTTATTAAAAAAATTTACGGCTTGAATTTTATCCCGCAATTATTCTTCGTCGTTCAAAACGGGGAGTTCTTTGGCTTTGTCAGTGACGAGCTTTTCTTTCTCCGAAGCGTTCAGAGGGGAAACGATTTTTTCGCCGATAACTTTTTCAATGCTTTTCCGCGCTTGTTTTGTCGCTTCGCCGCCTTTTTTCGCTACCTTCCGACTTTCCTCAAATCCTTCCGGTTTTTCTTTTTGGGAGAGCCGCGTCGTCGTTACCTCTGCCAGCATATTGAAAACGAGTTCGAGATCGGTCATATTGTCCCGGAGATTCTCTTTCTTCAAGCCTTTCAAGGCTTTGTATTCCTTCACGGACAGTCCCGACCACGCTTTCGTCATGTCGTTTGTGAGTATTGCGTATTCGAGATCCGTTTCCACGCCGCGGGCGCTCCATTCGTCGGTGAGCTTCTTTCGGATCTCGATGGTGCGAAGTCGCTGACGGATCCACTCGTCTGAATATCCCTTTTCGCGGTAGTATGCCGTGCCGCGCTGAATCGCCTTTTCGGGATCGGCGATCTCGTCGAGCCGTTCCGCTCCGACCTGCGCGAGCCAGATCTTAAAAGGTTCCGCTTTCGGCGAGGGGATCGACTGAATAAGCCGCAGCACGCCTTTTGTATTGAGTACGTCGGTCATACGCATTTTGCCATCGGCTGCCTGCATTTTCAACTGGTGACAAATTGTCACCAGTTCGCTGCCTTCCTCGTTGAGGCGTTGTTTTAATTTATTCCAATACTTCCGCGCGGTGTTATAGTCCGCGCTGTCCGTCAAAACGTTACAAACGTCCACGACGGAGAAATACCATTCTTCTTCTTCCGCGTTCCACGCAGTGCGGACAGTCTTTTCGTTAAAAAGCTTTAATTTCGTTTCCATGAGTTTTTTCCTCGTCAGTTTAAGTTCCAAAGGTTTCCGCAGTCACGGCAGATCGCTTTGATATGCGTTTTCGATTCGGTTAAAAAAATCATTAAGCTGCAAAGCGAGCTTCCAATCGCAAGCAATACGATCATGAGGAGAGAAAAAGATTCTTCTTTCATTACTGCCTTTATAAGTTCCTCGTTAAAAGAGGCGAGGGGAAGCAGATTAAGGACAAAGAAGATCAGGAAGGCATATAGGAAAAACCGAAGAACTTTTCGCAAAAAACGAAGTCCGAGCGCCTGATGATATTCCGTTACAAATTCGACGCGCAAACTTCTGCAACAGGGACAAAAAATAGGAGTGGTAGGCATAAGTTTTTCCTCCGTAAAGTTATTTTTTAGCGGCGTTTTTCGTTTTTGCAGCCTTAAATCCTAAGTGCATACCGCGAAGCTCGGCAAAAATGCTTTCCTGCATATAGCGGGGTAGCTCCGCATAAAGTTCTATCCATTCCGTCGCGTTCAGCGGCGGATTTTTTCTTATAAAGTCGATGAGTTTTTGCTCGTCGGCGTTCAGAGTATCGAGCTTGTCCGTTTTGGGATAGACATGGATCACGCCGAGATCGTCCTCTCGCCCGAGGAGGTAATCAGTTGAACATTGGAAAAAATCGGCAAGTCGTATAATAAAACTTGCGGCAGGGTCATTCAAATTTTTTTCCCAGCGTCCTATATTGGTCTGGGTGGTGTTTATTTCTTTTGCAAGCTCTTTTTGTGTTAGATCGTGTTTAATTCGTAATTCTTTAATTCTGTTACCAACATTCACCGTCAAGCCCTCCGCGTAGTTTTTTCCGATTTAGAAGCCAGGTATGCTTTGTACATACCTTTGAGTTCAGAAAAGATAGAATCTTTTAAGTATGAGGGTAAAGCCCGATACATAGTTAAAAATTCTTGCTCGTCCTGCGGCAGCGGGGCGGGCTTTTCTGTTTGTATCGTGATATTTCCGAAGTCGTCCTCCCGACCGAGCAGGTAATCTGTCGAACATTGGAAAAAGTTTGCAAGTTTAATCAGCATTTCCGGATCGGGTTTGTTGATTCCATTTTCATAATAACCGTAAGATTGAGGACTTACTCCAATTTTTTCAGCTATATCTTTTTGCCGTAAACCTCTATTTTTTCGTAATTCTCTTAGACGCATAAATCTACCTCCAAAAAAATTATACAAGAAATTCTGATTTTTTACTTGACAAACAATATTTTCTTTGTTATCATATAGTAAAAACAAGAAATTCTTACTTTTAAGCGAAATGCCCGTTTTGATGTCCCCAGCGCAGGGCAGGCTTGTCAAAATCGGTAGAGGACAAAGAATCACCCGCGGAGAGGGAAGCGAGGCGCAGAAGGCAAAAGAAAGCGCGAAGGAGGTCGCAAGCATGAGCGAGAAACTGAAAGTAAAGACGTATTGTATCAATCGAGGGCAGCCGGCGCAGTATTACGGATTGAAAACCGCGAAAGAAAACACGGTGCTGCATAGCGCGCCGAATAATTGGAAAACGGAGCGGGGGGCGTATGGCTGGGCAAAAAAGCACGGGTACGAGGTGCCGAAGTCGGTTGAAAAAGCGCCGAAAGCAAAATCGAAGGCAAAAGGAAAGCCGGCGAAAAAGAAACAAAAGTAGTGAAGTTTTCGGACGGCAAAAAGAAATACGGGAAATAAGGGAGGAGGAAGCAAATGAGCGGAGATATGATAATTTTGGTAATGTTTTCGTCGTTGCTGGGTGTATTGATGGCGTTCGGAATCGCGTATTTAATCGAACGAATCCGGGAGGCGCAAGGAGAAGGGACGGAAGAATATGAAGAGTATTCCGTCCCCGCCCGCAAGAGACGGACGGAAAAGCTGTTGGAGTTGAGATACGCGGCGGCGGTTTTGCGAGATATGAAAGAAAGTACGAAAGATGGGGCGTTCGTGCAGGTGGGAGCGTATTGGTACGAAGTGCAGGATCTAACGAAGTCAATCGAAGCGATAAAGGAAGCGATCGAGGAGGCGGAGAATGAAGAGGCGGGATAAAACAGAAGTCTTGCGGGATCGGTTGCAGTTGGAGGACACGCGGCTGCTGTTTCAGATAGACGAAGCGGCGGAGCTTATCGAAGGCATGAGCGCAGGAAAAATATACAGTCCGTCGGGAGCGAAAGCGGTGCAGAGGTTAGACGCGCTGACGCAGGCGGAGGAGCGGCTGTCGGAGGCGATCAGATGTCTGGAACAGGCAATCGAGGCGGAGGGGAAAGCGCGGGCGGCAAATTAAAACAGCTTATACAAAAACTTCCTTATCATATTATCGGCATAGCGGGCGCCGTAGGCGAAAGCCGAAAAGTCCCGCCCCAAA
>OGQX01001727.1_pt1 | contig 18868 bp, 9 predicted proteins | sample 1553291 | NCBI WGS metagenome assembly OGQX01 (sample SAMEA2580030, study PRJEB22360) | human gut metagenome | biome: human gut; feature: human-associated habitat; material: faeces | place: Denmark | collected 2008/2010
CGCAGATGCCGTGCCGCAGCCGCCGAAGCGGTGCTTAAGCCGTAAGGCGGGAATTATGCGGTGTTGCCAATACTTTCTCAAGTTGCAGGCCATCTACTATTGCTTAAATCGTCAAATTATTCCCGCTTGGTTTCCAAAGAGATTCTCTGTACCGAAATACAAATTGTATTATTTAATAAGCTTAATACAAAAATAGCGTTGTATTCCCGCCATTTCACATCACGTTTCCACGTTTTTGTCTACCAAGCAGCATGCCAACCTCTGCCCTCGCTCTCTCCATATCAACTTTCGCCTTTCTCCCTATCCCGCCAAATCCTATCGTTTGGTCGGCTGTTTTAATTCCAAATCGTATAATATGGTTCATATATGCCATTTTGTTTTTAGTGTTTTCCTTCTACTCCGGCTGACAGAATAACCAATACCCTGTGTAAAATTGCAACTCTTCCCTTTCGCAGCGTACAGTGTTGCATCTTTACACAGGGTATTACTATCCCTGTCGTATTATAAAAAGGTAATTTACCCTGCAGATTGTTGCCATTTACACAGGTTTCCCCTCTTTTTTGGTTCCCCGCACCTGATTCACCCAAAATCCGCTTTATTTTGCAAACGCTGCATCGCGCTTTTCCTCATGTTTTGCTCTGTAAACCTGTGTAAAATTCCAACATATTTCTCCTTTTTTCCTATTCTCACCTTCTATCCGTTTTGTTGTAATTTCGCACAGGTTTATGTTTTGTAGTATTTTCAGGCTGCTTTGCATACAAAACGGCACCGCGTCTTTCAAAAAACGCGGTGCCGCCTTTGATTTATTCAAGATTTTGAAGTGCTTACTCTGCCGTGCTGTTCTGCTCTGTCAGCCCCGTAAACACCGGGTCGTTCAGCAGCATTCCGGGAACAACATATCGGTAGGTGATTGCCTGCCTGCCGTTGATCACACGCACACTATCGTTGGCCAGTGCCAGCTCTTTCAGGGTTTGCATATCCTCATCGTTCAGATAGATGGAGATTTGCTCCAGGCCAGATGTCTGCTTATATTTTGTCCCGTTTGTAACGGGAACATAGCGGCTGCTGACGGGGTTCAACTCGTAATTCTGCACCCCGCACAGGCGCGCTTTCGCAGCCTGTTCATGGATCAGCTCCGATGTCAGGGTGCCCAGCCGCGTGCCGCGCCAGTCCGCTTCGCTTTGCAGCACTGCCCGCACAGCCAGGTGCAGCCGGATGACAATTCGCTGTTTCATATTGTGGATTCCTATATTCCTATTTGCATGGATTTTTGTTGTTTGCTGCTTTCGTGGATCTGGATTATTCCACAGCATCAATCAGTGTTTTCAGCTCCTGCGCTGCCGCAATCAGCTCCTGCATCTGGTCCGACATTGCTTTGCGATCCTCTGCCGTATAACTGCGGATCTTAGCTTCAATATTTTTTGCCGCTGCAATTTTACGCAGTTTGCGGGCCGTGGTAGGCAGCTTGGCCGAAATAAAGTTGTGGTCTTTATCTACTGCCGCCGCCTTGTTTTCCTGCGTCTTGGCCTGGCCGATTGCATCCTGTGCATTTTGCAACGCTGCTGCAAATACGCTCTCGCGCTCCTGCATGCTGCGGCGTTCCACTGCTACATCCAACATGGCGGTGGTCAATGCGTCCTTGATGGCGCGGCGCTCATGGCTGCGTGGGTCAAGGGCTGCGATTTTCAAAAACACTGCGGCTGCACGGGCCTGTTCTTCCAGGGTCAAGCGGAGATAGGTTTCGCACTCGGCTCGGTTCAGGAATTCCTCATCCAGCAAGCGGCGCAGATCAGGGTTGAGATCATTCTGAATCGAAAGCGCCTTATCAATCGTGCGGGAATTCAGCGGGCTGACCTCTTTCAGCGCTTTTTTCGCTTCCGCTGCGCTCAGGTTATACGGTGCTTTTTGCAGGTTTTCCACAAAACGCGCCGCCGCCTGGCGCATCACACGTTCATTGCTGATGCCGCCGCGCACTTGCAGGTTTGCGCTGTCAATATACACAACTTTTTCGTTTTCCGTCAAGTTGCGCACCACTTTGCACTGCACTTTCTGCCATTCACTCATGCGGTTGGGCAGCTGCTTTTCTTCCTGCTCGCGTTTATCCTGCTCCACCAACAGGCGCAGCGCACGCAGGCGGCGCTCGCCGGAAAGCAGCACATATTTTCCGCCAAAACCGGTCTTAGGGAACACAACCAGGTTGTGCAACAGCCCCGCGCGGCGGATATCATCGGCCAGCAGCGCAATATCTTCCTCGGTATCCAGCTCACGGTAAAGGGCATTATCCGGGTTTTCTTCAATATCATTGATATTGATCTCGCTGTATTCACCGCCCGGCTCCTGGTCGCCGCGTGCGATCTTACTTAACGCTGCTTCGTTTACTTTAAAGCCTTTCTTCTGCAGCCGGTCCAGTTTGCTTGCCATCACTCTGCCTCCTGTTCAATGCGCGTTTTCAGCTCGGCATACACCTTTGCATAATCCTTTGCCGGGTTGCTGCTGCGTGCACATAGCACAACCGGCGCACCAAGGCGGGTGCTATCCTTTACAGCCTGTCCCTTACGGATTTCGGCAGCAAACAGCTTGCTGCCCAGCTGGCTTTCCCGCAGTTCATTGCGGATCACTTCGGTCAGGGCAGTTTTTTCCACCATAGTCAGGATAATGCCCAAAACATCAATTTTTTCGCCCTCATCGTGCTCCAACTGCTGGCACATGGCCACAGTGCGGTACACACTGTCACGGCTGTAGTCATCACACACGCAGGGGATCAGCACAAAGTCACTGGCCATCAGGGCGTTGGTCACCATTACATCGCGGGACGGCGGAGTATCGATCAAAATAAAGTCGTATTCGCCGGCAACCTGTGCCAGGCACATGGCCAAAAACATATTGATACTGGTGCTTTCGGACTGTTCCAGGATTTGCAGCTGCTTGGCCGCCATTGGGGTGTTGCCATTTGCCGGAATTATATCAATATTATCAAACTGTGTGCGGGAAATATAGTTCTGCGTGCCGCTGATTCCATAGGCACGGAACATATCATACACGCCAGCGCGGTCAAAAGTATTATCGGTTACACGGGCGCCCGTCAGGGTATAGGTACAGTTGCCCTGGGCATCCATATCCACAACAAGCACCCGCTTGCCGTCCTGCGCCATCAGCGCCGCCAGGTTGCAGACGGTAACGGTTTTTCCCACGCCGCCTTTTTCAATGCAGACTGAGATACAATATCCCATTGTTTTCCTCCTTGCGAGCGCCCTTGTGTAGGCATCTCTTCGTTGCTGTTGGTTAATCTTTGGTTTTTGTTCGGTTCTTATGCGGTATTGCCCTAACCGCGGGTTGCAAAAACTGGCACCCCATGCCGTGCGGCATCTCTTCGTTGCTGTTATAGCTTCTATTATATCATATGCTTCGCGTGTGTCAACGGATATTTTGACGAATATTATGCAGGCATCTCTTCGTTGCTGTTCACGCTTTTCCTTTGTCGCTTTTCCTTCCCATCCTTCTTCACTTCATCCAGGCATTCCCGCTCACGCACCTTCCTTCTCACCTATTATCCCAAGGGCAATACCGCATAATTCTAAGTGCCGATACGGCGAGCGAGGTGCGGTAGCTGCTAGGCCAAAAGCGCAGATAATACTGGATGTCTTATCGAGCATTTTGGCGACGCAGATGCCGTGCCGCAGCTGCCGGAGCGGTGCTTAAGCCGCAAGGCGGGAATTGTGCGGTGTTGCCCAAGGTCTATCTGAAATCAAAAAACGCCGGATATTTTCATTTCTCAGCGTACCCCAACAAAAAGCAGCGGCCAGCAATCTGCCAGCCGCTGCTTACCTTATTATAATAGCGCTCCCGGATGTTCCGCTCCGCTTCATCTCAATTACTCTTCGCTGTCATCCGGGATATCTTCCTCAAAAGCATCCATCCAGCTTTCGTTGTGCCACTTATCTTTTTCACCTTTTTCCTTGGCGGCAACCTTCTGCCGTTGTGCCTGGTCGCTCATTATGGTGCCGATCGGGTTCAGCGCGCGTTCTTCAATAATGTGGTAGAACAGCCCCATCGGGTTATTCACGTTGGGGTCCTTGGCGGCCTTTGCCCAAAACACATCAAAGTCCAGTTCATGCGCCATAGCTTCCATCAACGGGGTCAGGCTGCCATACTTTTCAATCACTTCATTCATGCAGGCCAGGTAGTGCAGCCGCATTTCGTCTTTTAGCCCATTGCGCAGGCTGGAAGGCGATGGCACGCACCGCGCTGCCAGGTGGCGGTAAATTTCGTGGTAAGCGCCGCGCTGGCCGCTCGTCAACGTCTTTTCCAGGTATCCATCATCTACAAACTTTGCAAACTCTTTTCGCATATCCTGCCGTTTTACAATCGTTTCGGGAATTAGCTCTACCTTGGGCGGCTCAGGCTTCGGCAGCGTTTGCTGCACCGGCTCGTCCATCACATGGTACTCCGCTTCCAACAGCTCCTCTTTGGGTTCTGCTGCCGGCTTTGCCTTGCGGAAAATATAAATGCGATAGTTATCCATATCCTCGCGCAGCACCTTGTTCAGGTACCGCGCCGGGCTGCGCATCGTCTGCGACCGGGGAATGATCTCCTGTGCATAGCGGGGTGCCACACCGGCCAGCCAACTGGTCAGCCCGCCGCAATCCAGGATGATGGCATTCATCTTTCCAAACACCGTTTTGTTGCCGCCGTCCTGCTCGCCATCGCCTGCCTGGATGGTGCAGCAGGCATCTGCCAACACATCAATGATCACTTCCACCGCGTGCAGCTCTTCGGGCGTAATCTCCGCGCGCAGCTGATCCATGCGCGCTTTCACAACAATTTCCTCCCGCAGCTCGGTGCGGTGGCGGCCAAAGGAATAGGGGATCGTTGTTTCCGGTGCCGAAACATAATCAAAGGTGATCACGCTGGGGTCATCCAGCAGCGAATCCTCAATCGCCACGGTGGGGCGGCCCTTCTTTTTGCTCTTTTTGCGCACCGTGCTGTTGATGCTGTCCAGGTTGGCCTGTGCGGCGGCATCATCCACCGGGTCAATCGTTACCACCAGCGAAAGAACCTTCTGCCCCTTTTTTTCATACACATCGTAATTAAAAATAATATCCGTCTTTTCGTTAATTTCCGCCTTTGCCTTTTCCAGTGCCAGGCGGCGGAAATCCGACCATCGGTTGGCCGTATACGAAAGCTGTTCATACAGCATGCTCAGGTTCCATACCAGCGGTTCCCCGGCCGCTTTCTTTTTCAGGTACAGGCTCTGGTAGCTCTTGCACAGCTCGTAAATGCGGATGGAATAGGTGGACCGCATCAGCATGGTGTAGGTCACATCCATGGTGGTATACAGGGTTTTCAGCTGCACCAGGTGCGGTTTCAGCACCGGATCCAGCGTGATGGTCATGCGCGCGCGGCCCTCATCAATGCGCACTTTATCGATCCAGCGGAATGTTTCCACCGTGGAAGTTCCGTTATTCTTGATCCACTGGATGGGCGCGTTGGCCAGCTCCTCAATATTTTTGCGCACCTGCTTGTACAGCGCCCCGCTGTGCGGGTCCATGCCGGTCATCTTGATAAAATCATAAATGCTCAGCTCATAAGAGGGCAGGTCTGTATCCTCCGGCTTAATCATCGAAAAAATATGCAGCATCAGGCGCTGCTGGCTCAGCGTCAGGTTGTTGCGCGTCATCTGTACAAGGTCATTGGATTTGCGAACGATGGTCTGGTCCCCGCGTTCTTCAAACGTAACGACAAACGAATCATCTTTTTTCTGTTTACTTGCCGCCATAAGCAGGGGCCTCCTATATCGGTTGCTGTATCCCGGGTGGTCACGCACATCATGCTAAACATTATAGCACATCCTGTTGTCCAGCGCAAGAATTGCAAATTTACACAGGGTTTCACCGTCATTACCCTGTGCAAAATGCAACACCCGCGTTGTGGTTTGCCATATATCCTGTGGGGGTTGCAGCCCGGGTGCAGGTTACACAGGGTTTTATTGTGCTTTTCTGTCCTGCTGTTTCAGGGTTCTGTAACCTGATGGAATGGCAACACCAATTTTTTACCGTTCTCCCCCATCTCCCGGCTTACCTCTGGTTGTTATTATGGCTTAGTTGTTTAGTTCTATATTAGTAATAGGTAGAGCCTGTGTAATTTAACAACGTAAACCTGTGTGTTCAACCAACTGCAGCCTGTGCATTCCACCACCATTTTCCTGTGCGGAAAGCAACCTGCGTAAAGTTGCAAATAAGCCAAAAACAGCCAAACCTGTGTAAATTGCAACACGGGGAACGGGCCTATCCTGTGTGGTTTTCCAACAGGTACGCGGGTCACGGCGGGGCAGGGGAGCGGGAATACCCTGTGTAAAATGCAACTGTTCCGGGGGTAACCTGTGCGTTTTTCCAACGGTAAGCGGCATAGGGAAACAAGGCAATCCTGTGCGTTTTTCCAACACGTTTCGGGAATGTTCGGCACAGAATGCGGGCAATACCCTGTGCAAAATTGCAACAGCTCACAGCTGCTTCAAATAGATCAGTTGCAAATTTACACAGGGCAGCACCCCTTTTATAATAAGGTAAGTGCCGCACAGAATGGCGCGTGAGGGGTTGCAGTTTACACAGGATAGATTGAAAGCTGGGAGCTGGAGGTGTATCTGAAAACAAAGAAAAAGCTCGTCTGTTTCAGTAAACGCAGCCGGATTTTGTGCTTGCGAAAGATCCGCTATTTTCGTTGCTCTCAGATGCACCTCAGGAGCTAGCGCAAATAGAGATCGGCAATGGGGAACCGGGAATCAGGGGCGGGGCAGGGGGGACAAAAAAGCGAATGGCATATCTGCAGCAAACCCGCACCCCGTTGTAAAGGGAGAACGGCGTCCCGTTGGCGGGCGTGCAATCCACCAAACCCGCACCCGCCGCCGCAAACACCGCAAACCGTTTGCAGGGGCGCGGTGTACCCATCGCGCCGCAAAAAAACGGGAACCGTGCGCCGCAAACCTGCCATCCCTCCCACAAGGCGCCCACCCAGCCGCCAGGCCCCGCCACAAACAGGCGCATGCGAAACAAATAATTGCGCAAAAACAGGAAAATGCAACAAAAAAGGCGAATTTTGCCGCAAAGTTGCGCTCTGTATGCGCAGAGGATCATAAACGCGCGGTCAAAGTATATAAAAGTGACCGCTGCCAAAAAGAAAATCAGGAGTAAATTATACAAAGGCTTTGAACACATTATATAATTGGAGGAAAGCGCAATCAGTAAAAGTGCTGAAAAACAGGCATTTGCGTGGATTGTATTGTCTTTCTGGTGTAAAGGTGCTATATTAAGAAAATAAAAAGTAAATGCGCAATGAGAAGACTCGATGCGGTTTTTTTTTGAAAACAACATGGCAACGGTTGCGCAAGTAAAAGAAGCTGGCTTCCTTTACTCTTTCACAGGGATCCCCTGTGGAACAATGTGCTTCCATCAAGCCAGCGCGAAAGACGGGTGAGCAGATTGAATAGAACAGGGAAAAACACAACAGGTTGGGCGCGCCGGCTGACAGCGCTGCTTGTCACCGCTTGCCTGGTTATGGCAATGGCCCTGCCTGTATACGCCGAGGAGGATCCTCTGCCCGACGCACCTGACGAAGTAGAGCTGCTGGAGGATAAGCAGGGAACGGCCTCCGGGGAGGATACCGCTCTGCCGGAGCAGAACGCCGCCACCCCGGGGCCGGAAGCCGCTACCCCGGAACCGGAACAAAGCGCCGAGCCGGAGCAGCCCGCCCCGACCGAAACGCCGGAGCCCACGGCAGAACCCACCCTGACCCCGGAACCGACAGCCACTGCAACGGCCACCCCTGTGCCGACCGTGACCCCCACCGCCACCCCGGAACCGACCGAACAGCCGCAGAAGATGTACGCCGCAAAAAGCGTGGATAACGTGCAGGCAGTTAGTGAGCAGAGGGGAGTGCCGGAGACTTACACGCTCTATTTTGCAGTGCCAAGTGGTTGGAAAGATTATAAAAAGGTAAAAATATATGCCGTTGGTTCAAAAGATTCAAGTAAAGCATATTATCTTGATATGCAGGAAGCTGACAAAACGAAGGACGAAAGAAAAATTTATTCTGTGTTCCTGAATCATGATAAACACTATCCATATGGAGGGTTGAATGGACTTGAATTTTGCGGATATAAGGAAGAAACAGATGATGACAGAAAACCTACACAAACAATAGAAATTTCTAAAGTTGATGTAGAAAATAATAATTATCAATGGTGGAAGACGTTCGATTCAACAGATCCGAATAATTATATCGGCGGCAACTACTATGACGGAAATAATAAGGGGGGTGGCTGGAATCGAGATGACTGGACTACCTATACGGTTGGCCATAGGTACTTCGCTGGCAAAACGATGGCCTTTGAAAATAAAACCAGTGAAACACTAACGAACGTCCAAGCCTGGTTTTATGAACCGAAAGAAGGAGAGCTTAAGCTGGTCGGTGACCCAATACCCTTAAATAGTATTGATTCTGGAAATAGTATTGCTTCTGGTTCCACAGCAACCTTTAAAATTCCTAACGATTATTGCTCTTTTGTTCGCTTTACCGCGGGCGATGATAATACAGAAATAAGTAAATACTACAATTTTTATAATGAGGAAGTAACAGGAGAAAATCAGAAACGCTTCCAGTATTCCGAAGGTCAATGCTATTGCTACATGTACAATGATATTGAGGATGCAACATGGGGGCGTCCCGGTGCCACCCGCATCTATTACGATGCTACTTTTTCCAAGATGGCATTGAATGGAGATACCGACGACTTTTCAATCCCCAAAGCCAATAATAATAAAGAGACCATTTATTATCGGATAAAAGGAGACGGCGTAGAATCCGAAAACGGCACGCTGGTAAAAGATGGTACAAACGAAAACCTTTATTATGTTGACATTCCCCAAGGATATCGTTCAATCATCTTTTCCGGTGATGCAATTAACGGTGACGAGGAGACAAAAGGAAATGGAGTAAGTACAGAGTGGCTGCCGATTCCCACAGATGACAAAAATTGCTTCTATGCGGATACGAATGACGATGCAGTATATAAAGGTACCACTCGTGGCGGCTACTGGGCTCCAAAAGGTACCCTGCGTGATGCCGAAACGTGGAAAAATACTGACACTACTGACACTACTAAAACTAAAGTAGTAGATATTGAATCCGCTCCTTTTACGGAAGAAGCAAACACAAAATATGTTACCAGTACGCTGTATGACTATTATACAGATTACGAACTGAATGGCAAGAACCGTGATAGCTACGGTGACTGGACTGGTGAAAGTCACCGCACCTGGGTACCCTTCCGTGAATTTGATCAGGCGCTGAGCGATTATTATCAGGATGCAAAGGCCCCATACCCGATTTATACCGGACATTTCCAGCCTGATAATGGACATGAATTTAGCCAGATTGCAGATACATTAAATTTGTTTGGGTACGACAATGATTCCAGAAAATTTAATCATTTTATGGCAATCAATAACTCTCAGCGTAATGACGATAATACCAATGGAAGTAATCATACAAACTATGCCTATCAGGGATTGGTTGCGGATAAAACATCCACCGGTAACGCAGATGGAGCACCGTTGTTAAACGGAACAGAAAAAGCAACAGTAGAGCCGCACTTTAACAAAGAGTTCCTCTTAGGAAAGAATAGTAAAAATGCAAAGCTTGGTGATGTGTACGACAACGTTGCGTTCCCCTTTACCAAGGAACAGATTTTTAATGAGGATCAGGGCGTTGATTATTGGTACTTTGACAGCAAGGATACAACCTTGTATCTAAAACAAGATTCGGAACAAAATTCGGATTCAAAATATTTTCTCAAAAAAAGTACCGACAGAGGGCGTTCTGAGAATGTGAATGCGTCATCGGGCCCGCAAGGCCACTATGGCTACTTCCCGTTCAATGAAACAGCAACCGGTGGTAAGGCTTCTACCTACAATTACGGCTTTGGCACCAAGCTGCAGATGGATTTTACCCTGACGGATGACGGCATGGTGGAAACAGAAAAGGCAGATGGAACAACGGAAAAAACCAGCATCAAGTTCTTCTTCTCCGGTGACGATGACGTTTGGGTATTCATTGATGGCCAGCTGGCGCTTGACGTTGGTGGTGCGCACGGTAAAGTATCCGGCCTGCTGGAATTTGGCGAGACAACTACAGACAAGGGAGAAAAGAAAAATAGTGTAACAGCCTATGTCAGTAAGGTCAAAAAAGGCGGAACGTCAAATAGTGACCAAGATGGAAGTTCTGTCAAGGACGTAACATATAATGGCGAGAAGATTTCTTTCTCCGCGCAAGGCACTACTCTTACATTCGACAAAGGCCAAAAGCACACCCTTACCATGTACTACATGGAACGTGGTATGTGGGAATCCAACATGGCGGTGGCGTTCAACTTCCCGGATAATAACGAGCTGCAGGTTCAAAAAGAGGTCGAACTGAGCAAGGTTGATCCAGACTTCAAAAATTGCTTTAAAGACCAGAAAATCTTCAACTTCACCATCCAGAACCAGGCAACCCATTATGGAAAAACAGATGCCGTTGGCCCGAATGAAAGCGGAACTCAGTCCCAAAAGGTGAATTTGAATGAGAGCAACATTGCCGCCGCAACCCCAGGAAACGAATATGACTACATTTTCAGGCGGGAAACAAACCCCTGGCCAGATTCCGGGAATGAAAACGAACAGGTCCTTCACTGGTACGCACGCTTTACGGATACGCAAAGTGCAGCGCGTGAGAAACGTCGTGGCATCCTGACGCTGGAAAACCCCATCAATATCAAAGACATGCGCTTCCTTACGTTCCAGGTTTACGTTGATCCAAAGGATCATGGAGGTGACCTTTCCCTCAACAACCTGTATCTGGAACTGCTGGATGAAAACAACGTCCAAAAAGGCAGCCTTGGCACAACAGGCATTAACGGCGCAACGTATGGCTCGGTCGAAGTGGTGACAGGCGCATGGGTCACCGTAAAGCTGGACCTGCACAAGATGAAAGAGCAGGACAATTTTAGCGGCAGCGTTACAACCATCCGCGTGGGCGATAACTATAACCGCAACATCTATTTCAGGAACTTTACCTTCACTCCCAAAGCGGTGCCAAGTAAGATGACCGGCTTTACAACCGATCAGAAGGAAATCCCGGATTACAAATCCGCCACAACCGGTCAGCTGGAAAACGCCGAAAACGCACAGTACACCTCCAACATGGACACAGACACCCAGTTGGTGGACGAGGACGGACGCTTTGTTCTGGAAGCTGGAGAAACCGTTACCTTCAGCGACCAGTTCCGCCGCGGCAGCTACATTTCGCTCAAAGAGGAACTGAACCAAAACCTGTACGACACCACATGGACGGTGTGCGAGAACGGGCATGTGGTTGAGTCGATGAAAGAAGGTAACAGCGTAACTCTTCCTAGTACAATACCTTCGTTAGACGGGCAGACGGGAAGCAGCCCCAATGATGGCCGAACGGAAAAGAAGGGAGCAGATAAAGAGCAGGAGGGCAACAAGTATAACGAAAACAAACCCTCCGCCGACACCATCGTCTTCCGCTCCTATAAGGACCCGGACGAAACAAAATCCACGCTGACAAAGCTAAAGGTAAAATACGTCAACACCGTCAAAACCGGCGGGCTGAAAATCCAAAAGCAGGCCGCAGCTGGTGAGGAAAAGAACATTACAGGCACCTACAAGTTCAAAGTTACCTTTAGTGATGTTGGCGGTGCTGGTCTGGAAAAAGAGGACATCATAAGGTATGTTGAGATCGACATGAACGATGCGGTAAAATACCCAGACCACACCGTGACCATCACCGGCATCCCCGTTGGCACCCGCTATACCATCGAGGAAGAAACACCGCTAGATGGTTCCAGGCTGCAAAGCGTAACTGTTCCGAAAGATTGCGATTCCGCCGATGTGATCGACAACACCATGGTGGAAGGCGTGATTAAGGAGGCAAACACCTCCCCAATTACCGCAATCTTTACCAACACCAAGCGCACACTGATCAACATTGAGTTCAACAAGCTCTGGGAAGATGCAGATGGTACGGATCTTAGTACAAAGAACCCGCCGGATACAATCTACATCCAGCTCCAGCGCCGCCTGAAAAACGGCACAGGCTATACAGACTGGGAACCGGTAAACTACCCGACCGCGGAAAGCCCAAAATATGTTACCATTAACCGCGATGATTACGGCTGGAAGTGTATCTTTAACAACCTGGATCAGTACCCGGTTGGCGGCAGTGCGGCAAACAACTATATTTACCGCATTGTGGAAGGTACGGTGGATAAGGCTGGCAACTTTACCGCGGTAAAGCCGAACGAAACCATTACGATTAACGGCAATACGTATGTTGTAACGGCTGAAGCTGAAGCAACAGCAAACAGCGAAACGAACAGCGCGGGCAGCTCAACAGACAATACAGCCACAGCAAACAGCGAAACGAACAGCGAAACCGGCGCAACTACAACGCCAGCCACAGTAACCCCCGATGGAACCATCACCGGCGGCAGCGGCAAGATTGTGCTGACCAACACGCTGCAGAACCCGAAGTTTGCACTGGATATCATCAAGAAGGACGCGGAACCCAATAATGCGGGCGAAGAAGTATTCTTGAAAGATGTTGAGTTCAAGCTGGAAAAGCTGAAGCAAGCAAAAACTGGAGGAACGCAGTGGGAAGTAGATACTTCCTATACATTCAACAACAACGACAACCTACATTATTTGACCGGTACAACCGGAACGGACGGCGAGATTAAAAATAACCCGTTCAAGGATCTGGAACCCGGCAGATACCGGCTGACGGAAACCAAGGCACATGAGGGGTACAACCTGTTGTCCAAGTCGATTGATATCGAATTTACCCAAGACGGCAAGTACAAGATAGACGATGGTCCCGCCCAAAAAGCAACGGGCGATGCAGCCAGCGGCTACACAGTTACCTTTACCGTTCTGAACCGTAAAACGCCTGAGCTGCCCCACACGGGTGCAGACGCGCCAAGCCTGTGGCTGCTGATCGGCATGCCGCTGGCGGTGGCAGGGCTGTTGATATTCACATTCCGCTACAACAGGAAAGGGGGCCGGCGACATTAACCATCCCCCGGAAACCCAGCAACCCCCAGGATGCAGGGCCTGCCCGCCCGTGCGCGCCCGTTTACGGCAGGGCGCAGCCTTAAGCCAAGTGGGCAAGCGGCCCAGTTTTTCCTCCTTTTTTCTTCACGGCACAGTGCGGGCGGCGCGGCAGCGTTTCACCGCTGCAGCGCCCCGCACTGCACGCCGTGCTGATGCAGAACCCTTAAGCCGGGCGGCCCCGCCGCCCATCCGATGATGATTTTTTTAAGAGAAGAGGTACTGAAATGAAAAAAGCAAAACGTTTTCTCACAGGCCTGTTGAGCGCCGCCCTGGCCCTCAGTCTGTGCGCCATGCCAGCAATGGCAGCCGAGGGCGAAGGCAATGCCCAAACACCTGAAATCAAAACCAGCGTAAGTACGATTGATAAAACAAAAAAAGGCTCTATTACCATTTATAAGTATCTCCATAGCACAGAATTGACAGGTTCTGTAGCTGGAACTGGTGAGCAGCAGGCTGTGCCGAATGAGGCTACGCCGCTTAAAGATGCAGGTTTTACTATTTATCAGGTTAAAACGGCAGATGAGCTGGTAGCATATTATGAAGCTGCTAGTGATGATAATGCTGTTACAGCGGATAGCTTTTTTAAGACTCCTGGCGATAAAACCGCAGCAAATCTGAAAGAAGGTATCGCTGACAAAGCTGTTAAAGGTAAAGACGGCCAAACGGAAAGAAAAACGGATGCTAATGGTTTTGTTAAGTTTGAAGACCTGAACGTTGGCATGTACCTGGTTATCGAAACAACGACGCCGGATTCCGTTGTAAAGCCCGTGGATCCGTTCCTTGTTTCTATTCCTATGACGAGAGTTCAGGTTGGTGAGCAAGCAACGGGAGACCAGCTTAAGGAATGGCTCTATGATGTTGTTGTTTACCCGAAGAACAGCTCCGCGAAAGGTGACATTACGCTGGTAAAGAAAGGTAAGACAGACGGTAAAGAAAATGAAATCGAAAATTTGCCGAATGTTATCTTTAAGTTGCAGCGCTACAACGAAAATTCAACGAGCAAGGATAAATACGATGATTATACTGTAAATGGCAAATGCGAGTTTACAACAAATGGCAGTGGCGAAATCACCGTTCAGAATTTGCTCAAGGGTAAATATCGCTTTGTGGAAATTGGCTATGCAGAAAACAAGGAAAGCGGCTATATTATCAACAACAATGTGGCATATGAGTTTGAAATTAATGATCAAGGTAAGCTTGTAACGCCGGATGGAGCTACCCCGAACAGCGATTTTGTAATTAACAATGACAATACCATGACGGTTTATAACCATAAGCCGGATTTGGAGAAAGACGTAACTAAGCGTAATGATGGCAAAGGCACTGACGAAGGCAACGATACCGACTATGCTGTTGATGATACCGTTGAATATACTCTGACCATCTATGTTCCTGAAAATGTAGCAAAGCTGAAAACCTTTAAAGTTGTTGATACAATGAACAAGAATCAGCTTAAGCATAACATTAACAGTGTTACCATTAGCGGTAAAAATGCAGACGGTCAAGATGTAACCTTTGCTGCGAATACTGATTACACGTTGACAGATACCTCTGATAGCAATAATTCTGAAATTACGATTGATTTTAAAGTAGGAACGAGGCAGGATAACCTGAATGCAGCTGCCGGTAAGACCATCACGATTACTTACACTGCAACTTTACAGCCGGGCGCAGACACTACCACTAATGGCAATGTGAACGAAGCTCACCTTGATTACTCCCGTAAGACGGATATTAAGGATGGCGAGGATGATACTCCCTACGAAATCCATGATAAGGCTGTTGTTTATACCTTCAAAACTGGTATCCTGAAAAAGGGTCAGGATGGAAATACTGAAAAACTGCTGAATGGTGTAACGTTTGACCTTTATAAGAAGTACGATGCAAAGACTGACAAACTGAAAGAGGGTACGACCGATACTGTTATCTTTGGTATAAAGGAATGCAAGTTCCTGACTGCGACAGAGGCCAAGGCACTGGGGTTGAATGCAACAGAAGCTGAGAATGAGCCGAAGTGGTTTAAGGTAACCACACTTACGACCGCGGGTGAGGGTGTAAATGCTGGTTGCGCAACTGTCAATGGTTTGCCCGATGGCGAGTACAAATTGGTAGAAACCATGACAAATAAGGGCTATAACTTGCTTTCCGGCCCTGTTGATGCCAATTTGACTGTGGATTATAAAACTAGTTGGACAGTTAACGATAAATTTTCTAGCGATGGCAAATTGATTAAGCGTGACGTAAAGACCACTACTTTCAAGAATGGCGATAACGAATATACGTATGCACCAATTACCATCATCAACCGCAAGGGCTTTGACCTGCCCACCACCGGTGGTTTCGGCACCCTGCTGTTCAGCGGCATTGGTGTGCTGCTGGTTGTGGCCGGTGTTGGCGTGCTGCTGAGCCTGAAAAAGAAGAACCGCGCCTGATGCGCCCGCCGCAAGGCAAAACAATGTTACAATTCACCAATAGGGTATAGAGGGATAATCCATCATACACAGGGGGAGGGCCGGATTTGGCCCTCCCCCTATGGTGGGTTATTGGGGAATAAATTTTTTTGGGTGTACATGGCCGTTGTTCGGTTGATTTTTAGGCCCTGCGTGGGGAACCACCCCTACGGGTTAGGTTTGTGGCGGGGAACCACCCCACGGCCGTTAGGTTTGTGGCAAGGAACCACCCCTCAGGCCGCTCCGCGTCCAGCTCCCCTCTAGGGGAGCCACCGCAAACATAAGGTTAGATATTGGCTCCCCTAGAGGGGAGCTCCGGCGAAAGCCGGTGAGGGGTGGTTCCCCGTGCAGAACCTAAAAATAAATAGGGCAAGGCCCGTCAAACGGGGCGTCGGGGACGCCGCCCCCTACATGCAGGGCGAGGTTTATTACAATTTTGTGGTGTGCAACGCCGTAAGGCCCTACAGATTATTTTATTGTTATTCACTACCCTAAAAACCACCCCCAACCCAATATCTCCTGAGCGGCGCAATGCGGCGCGGTCCACCACAATTATTCATTATTCTTTATTCTTTATTCTTTATTCTTTTGCCTACTTCCAATTCCTAATTTCTAATTTCTAATTGCATCAGTTCCCAACTTCAACCCTCTCACGGAAAGGTTCGCGGTGACGCTATGGATACCACAACAAAACTAAAAGTCGGCTTTGCGGCCTTGATGATCCTGTCCGGCATTGGGGTGGCATCGTACCCGGTTATCAGCAACGCGGTGGCGCAGCGCCACGCCAGCGAAGCGATCCAAAATTACGATGATACCGTAAAAAGCATGGATACCGAAAAACTGGACGCCGCCAAGGAGGCCGCCCGCCGCTATAACCAGCAGCTGGACAGCGCCGTGGAGCGCGATGCCGCAGGCGAAGCGGAGGATACCGGCACCAGCTATGTGGACCTTGTGGATGTGGGCGAAAGCCTGGGGTATATCACCATCCCGAAAATTGACGTCAACCTGCCTATTTACGAAGGCACCAGCGATGATGTGCTGCAAAGGGGCGTTGGCCATCTGGAAGGTTCCAGCTACCCCCTTGGCGGCGAAAGCACCCACAGCGTGCTGACCGGCCACCGCGGCCTGCCCGAAGCCGTGCTGTTCACCGACCTGGACAAGCTGGAAGAGGGCGACTGTTTCTACCTGCATATTCTGGATGAAACGCTGGCGTACCAGGTGGATCAAATCAAAGTGGTGGAACCGGAGCACACCGAGGATCTGGAAATCACCGCGGGGCAGGATTACTGCACCCTTGTTACCTGCACGCCGTATGCCATCAACACCCACCGCATGCTTGTGCGCGGCACCCGCATCCCTTATAATGGAGAGGAAGAAGCCAACACCCCGCAGGCCGTGCAGTATCAGGCGCTGCGCACCGGAACGGTGGTCAAGCGCGTGGTGGATGCCTGGCCGTGGATCGCGGTAACGGGCAGCATTGTGATCGGCGGCGAAGCGCTGCTGCTGCTTTTGCTGCTGCACCGCTGCAAAAAGCGCGAGGAGGATGACTAAATGGGACGGCTGATTGCTAAAATTCTGGCCTGGCTGGCCATTTTGCTGGGGCTGGCGCTGTTGATACAGCCCACCGCTGCCCAGTGGTGGACCAGCACCCGCAACGCCAAAACCGCTGCGCAGTTTGCGGCCCGCGCCGAAGCCCAGCCCACCGCCCCCGCGGCGGAGGAAACCACAGCCGAACCCCCGGAGCCGGAACGCGCCTACCCTGAACTGTACGCCGCGATGCAGGACTATAACGCGGAAATTTACGCCGGGGGCCAAAGCGGCCTGACCGACCCGTTCGCCTACGAGGAAGCCCCGCTGGACCTTGCTGCCTATGGCTATGACGATGATGTGCTGGCTGTGCTGTGGATCCCGCGCCTGAACCTGGAGCTGCCCGTTTACCTGGGCGCCAGCCGCGAAAACCTGGCCAAAGGCGCGGCGCTGCTGGGCCAGACCTCGATGCCGCTGGGCGGCGAAAACACCAACACCGTGATTGCCGCCCACCGCGGCTATTATGGCGCGGAAATGCTGCGCAACGTGCAGCAGATCCAGGTGGGGGACAAGATCCAGCTGACCACCCCGTGGGAAACGCTGATTTACCGCGTGAGCGAGCTGAAAATTATTGACCCCAGCGATATCAACGCTGTGCTGATCCAGCCGGGGCGGGACCTGCTGACCCTTTCCACCTGCCACCCCTACACCCGCAACAGCCAGCGCTACCTGGTAATTGCGGAGCACGACACCGCCGCTGCGGACACCACCAAAGAGGAGGATTTGCAGGAAAGCGCCGCTACCTGGGACGAAACACCGCGCCAGGTGACCGTGGAGGATGCCGGCGGCAGCTCCATTGCCGAAGTGGCTCCCCAGGCCCTGACCCCATTGCCGGGGGAGGGCAGCGCGGAATCCGAGGGGAGCGCGATCTCCAATACCATGATCTGGCTGGAAAACAACGCACTGTGGGCCGGGCTGGTGGTTATTGCCGCCGCCGTTGGCATTATGGTGATATGGAAAAAACACCGGGAGGATTAACCATGCAGTACACACAGCAGGCCGCCGCCGTTACGGCCGAAGTAAACAAGGCCGTGCAGGGCAAACAGCAAACGGTAAACACCATCTGGATGGCCATGCTGGCGGGCGGCCATGTGCTGATTGAGGATATTCCCGGCGTGGGCAAAACCACGCTGGCGCTGGCCTTTGCCCGCGCGCTGGACCTGAAAGAAAGCCGCGTGCAGTTTACGCCGGATGTTCTGCCGTCCGATTTGGTGGGATTTTCCGTTTACCAGAAAGAGACCGGCAAGTTTGTGTACCACGCCGGTGCGGTGATGTGCAACCTGTTTTTGGGCGATGAGATCAACCGTACCTCCTCCCGCACGCAGTCGGCTTTGTTGGAAGTGATGGAAGAAGGCACGGTGACGGTGGACGGCGTTACCCGCCCGGTGCCCGCACCCTTTACCGTAATTGCAACCCAGAACCCCATCGGCGCCGCCGGCACGCAGATGCTGCCGCAGTCTCAGCTGGACCGTTTCATGGTCTGCGCTGTAATGGGCTACCCCGATGAGGAAGCGGAGCTGGCAATTTTGGCCGGGCAGAGCAAAGGCCGCCTGCTGGACCGTGTGCGCCCCGTTGCCGGTCAGGCAGATCTGCTTGCCATGCAGCAGGAGGTCAGCACGGTATTTGTGCATGAGCTGATGTACCGCTACATTGTGGCGCTGGCCC
>OGQX01001728.1_pt1 | contig 18833 bp, 26 predicted proteins | sample 1553291 | NCBI WGS metagenome assembly OGQX01 (sample SAMEA2580030, study PRJEB22360) | human gut metagenome | biome: human gut; feature: human-associated habitat; material: faeces | place: Denmark | collected 2008/2010
TAGAAGCCAGTCCCGATGGAAAGGGATGTCTAGTACCGTAGAAAGTAAAAAAGGCTATATACTTTTAAACCTATATTGTATATATAATATAAAGCATCTTGGGTGTTATAGTATATATGCATAGGGAAAGGGGATAACCTTGCTTTGAAAATAGGAAATTATTTTGTATTTTTATTCGTCATATGTTAGATTTTTATTAGTTAGACTCACCCGTGTCGAGAGATACCGGAAGGGAAGAATAAAGGAGAAGGATATCTTTTCATAGTTTTATTTATTTATATTTCAAGTTCTTTGTGCCTTCTCCCTTCTTCCCAATTTTATTTTTGACAACAAGAAAAAATTACTATATTTGCAGTACAATTGACCACCACCAATTGCAAGAAATTACTAGCTAGGTTAGGAATCCCTTTGGATGCGTGGTGGCTCCAAGGGGATTTCCTTTTTAAATTTATTATCATGGAAGAAATTATTAAAATCACGGAACAAAATGGGAAGAAAGCTGTATCAGCTAGAGAGTTGTATCAATTTTTAGAAGCCACTGAAAGATTTAGTAATTGGTTTGAAAGACAGATACAATATGGATTTATAGAAGGTGTTGATTATCAAGGGTGTAAACTTTTTAACGCCCTTGCAAATCAAGAAGTTACGGATTACGCTTTGACTATTGATTGCGCTAAAGAAATATCTATGCTGCAACGTAACGAAAGGGGGAAACAAGCGAGACAATATTTTATTCAAGTAGAAAAGAAGTATAATGCTATACAAAGTAAATTTGAAATACCCCAAACATTTTCAGAGGCTCTCATGCTTGCGGCTAAACAAGCAGAACAGATAGAGTCACAACAGAAACAGTTGCAAGAGCAACAACCTAAAGTTTTATTCTCTGATGTCGTGGCGGGTTCTCGTTCATCATGCCTCGTGGGAGAATTAGCTAAACTGATAACACAAGGAGGGTACACGATAGGTCAGAATAGATTGTTCCAATGGATGCGTGATAACGGGTACATGGGAAAGAAAGGAGAGAATTACAATATTCCTTATCAACAATACGTGGAACAAGGATTGTTCGAGTTGAAGAAAGGCACTCGTTCTGGCAATGATGGAGTCATGTACACCACGATTACGCCGAAGGTATCCGGGAAAGGACAAATATATTTTCTAAACAAGTTTATTAATGCTAAATGATTTCATTTTCCTATCTTTGCTTAAACTTTTAAAACAATGAATATGAGAAAATTAATGTTTAGAGTGTGGGACAACGTGGAAAACGTTCTTCTTCCCACGACTGATGGTGTGACTTTCACGCCCGTGGGTTCCAACAAAAAATTCGGTATAACAAATTACCTCCAAAACCCGGACAGGTATCTTTGCACAGTCCTTTGTTTACGGAACGAATCGGTAGATATATACGGTCTTGACGTTGTGCAAGTGTTCCCGAAAGATTACAGTTCACTATCGGAAGCGGCAGATAACAACGCCAGTATCGAAACCGTGTTATGCGATGAAGACGGGTTCGTCACCGTTCACGGGGAGGAAATCCATGTTACCCGGCTACACGAGAAATACAATTTCAAGGGTGAAGGGTTCGCGGCTTACACGCCCGCTTACAAGGCTATGTTCAGGAATAAATTGATGGAGCATGGGATTCGCTAGGGTATCAAGTGACAATATAGAAAAGGTCATAGACGTGAGGGTGAGGGTTTATTATTTAACCCTCACTATTTTTCTTGCAGAACTCGTGGATAACTATTCCATAGAACTGGAAGACTACGCCAAGAAAAACGGTATGTACGTCAAGAAAAGGAAACACCATATCAACGAGATAAGAAAGAACATCCAGATGTGGATTAACGACAAGTATTCATCTGTTACCAAAGAATACAAGTCTTTCCTTCTTGACCAGATAGATGAAGTGCAGGAAAAGTTGAAAATGGATTTTCAAGTGTTCCAGTTCTCCATAAAATCATACCTCGACAGGTATATAGATGATGGCACGGAAACACAAGCTATCACTTTGGCATCAATGGTATTGAACGCAGCGTCTTTCTTTCAAATCAAGGAAGAACAATTCTGTGAACTCGTGTCAAGCAAGTTGGAATGTTACTACAAGAAGAAAGATTCTTACATAGCTAACACGGCAAGACATTCAGCTTTGTTCATACAAACATTTGAAACACAAAAAGATATAGATATACAACAGTCGGATGACATCAAGAAAGCGTGGGATATACTTGACTACAAGTTGTCTAACATATGCATAGAACTTACTGATAAGAAATAATACACCATCATTGATATCTATATCATTTTGTATAGTAAAAATATGTCAGTATATTTGTACTAATAAAACATTTAAACAATTGAATCATGATAACATTAACAATTATTCTAGTAATATTTTTTCTGGTAACCATGTGGTTGTTCAGGAGATTGTATTGTAACTCCCATCGTAAGATAGGAGAGAGATTCACGTTGAGCGGTAGAGAATTTAGAGTTGTCCGGTATGACCCTACTTGCCAGTTAAGCAGATGCCGGAAATGTGATATGCAGTTCTTCCCTTTAGCTGCCGGGTACAAGAACGGTAAATGCACTAAAGCACCGTTTTGCAGCGAGGACGAGAGAAGAGACAAGATAAACGTGTACTTCGAGTTGGTGAACAAGTATAGCAGCAGGTAATATGGTGAACTTGATAATGACTCCAAGACTGTTCCGGGAGATGGGGATATATGTCTGTGATGACATGATTATCAATACCCGTAGGACATGCCCGTACAAGATTAAATTGTTGATGGATGGCGTGATAAAAACTATCCCAGACCAAGAACAAGAAAAGAAAAAATATTTTAAAGCTATTGTCAAGGGGCAAGACATGGTTCCTAACATTAACCGGAACAAGAACGGGGACAAGTCTACTGACGAGTTAAGAATAGTTGAACGAGGTAGGTTCGTGAAGTGTCACCTTTTCAAGAGAGGCGTTGTTATCAATGATATGAACGTGGATATGCCCTTGATAAGCCTCGTGGGTAACTGGAACGGTATTAAAGTGTGGTTCGAGGACATTATAGATGTTTTCCCCACGAACGTTGATAACAAACTATCATCTTTAATACTGTACCTTACATCTAACGTGCAGAGTAATTATTTCTCGCAATCTTTCCCGGATAATTGTTCATATGCTTGTTGGGATGAGCCACGTTTCATTGACAAGGTAAAAGCGTTAATGACACATCACCTGTGTCGTAATTTTAAATTATCCCACCAGTTAAAGAAATACAAGGATGATTTTAGACATGGGATGTTGTTCACTCCCGCTTGGAATATCAAGTACGGTGAGATGACCGTGAACTATATAGTCGCTGATTTAAGACCGGAGAAAGCAGGTACAATGAATTACACGGAAGTTAATTACGGTTGTACCCCGGAACGTTTAGGTATATGTGAAGATATAGCTAGAGAAGCCGCTATCGTTTATAACGCTTTAGAACTTGAAGGATGGACTACTTGTTCTCCTAACGAAACATCTTGCGCTGATTGTCCCGTGAAATGCGATAAGAAACATGTCGTTAAAGAAGTCTAGTTACAAGAGAACGGACGTGAACAAGACGTTTAATCAAACGTTCGTCAAGTACATACATTCCATAGACATGGAGATAGATAACGAATCTATATGGTTCGTTGAAGTGAACAAGAAAAGAATACCACTCACGCTAGACAAGTGGAATAAAATGAAGGAAGAAGCGAAAGAGAACTTGAAAGCTAAAGTGATATTCAAATGGGTAAATAAAAGGTCAGATAAAATAGAAAGGTTTGATTAAGCATGGAAGAATTTATAAGCGTTGATGAAATGATGAGATTATTCATGGAGTTTTGCAGTAAAGAGATAAGCGCGTGTAGGTCTAATGGGGATGATTGCAAAGACTGTGGATTCTACAAGAAATGGGTTGAATTTGTAAACGAGAACAAGTAACATGGTACACGCTTCTTTATGCACCGGGATAGGTGCTTGTGAACTCGCCGTCACGTGGATGGGATGGATTAACGCCTTTTCGTGCGAGATAGACGAGTTTTGCAATACGATATTAAAATATTATTATCCTAATAGTAAACACTATGGAAACATATTCGAGCAAGATTTTAGAGAATGGAAAGGACGGATTGACGTACTCACGGCAGGGTTTCCGTGTTTCGTGGCGGGAACACCCGTACTGACTAGAAAAGGATTCTTGCCTATTGAAGACATTCAAGTTGGCGATGAAGTACTCACGACAGATAGAACATATCATCCAGTAGAATGTACCATGAAACATGAAGCTGATGAAATTATATATTTGCGTGCCCAAGGGATGTTTCAAGAACTAAAATGTACGCCTAATCATCCGTTTTATGTTCGTAAAAGAAAAGTTTATTATCAAAATAGAAAGAAGATTATAGAATTTCTTCCTCCTGAATACGTGGAGGCAAAAGATATTAAACATCTTGATAAAGTAGGTTATATAGTACATAATGGTAAAGACACGAGTTATACCCCAGAATTTTGGAAAATGGTAGGTACATTTCTCGCTGATGGATGGATTAGAAACGGGAAAAGGGCGGGAAGGAAAAGTAGTTATGAACATAAGATTATTATATGTTGTGGAGAAAAAAACTTTCATAGACTTGAAAAAACCATACATGATTCCGGATATAACTTTACTTTATCAAAAGAAAAAACGGTATATAAAGCTATCATATGTGACAAAAAGTTATGCGAGTTCATGAAACAATTTGGGAAATACGCTCACGGGAAACGTTTATCACCTCAATGTTTTATTCTTGATAATGAAAGGAAAAAAGCGTTGCTTGAAGGTTGGTTTTGCGATGGATACACGGAAAAGAATGGTAATATAAGAGTAACTACCGTGAGCAAAGAACTTGCGTTAGGAATGGCTCATATAGCTAGAGACGTATATCACTGCCCAGTTAGCGTTCGTAAGTGTAACATGAAAAGTACTTGTACCATAGAAGGAAGAGTAGTTAATCAAAGAAACCAATATCATGTTATCATATCAAATAGTTCTCGATATGGATTTTACGAAGATGGTTTTGTATGGTGTAACGTGAAGAGTATTAGAAAAGAAAATGAAATTAATACAGTTTATAATTTAGCAGTAAATGAAGAACATTCATACAACGTCTACGGGATTGCAGTCCACAATTGCCAGCCGTTTTCAGTTGCCGGGGCAAGAAATGGAGCGGAGGATGACCGCTACCTCTGGCCGGAGGTGCTTCGTGTCGTCAACGAAGTTAGACCGACTTGGTTTATTGGTGAAAACGTTGGTGGAATCACCACGATGGTACTCCCCGGCGAGGAGATTAAAGTGGGAAGTTACGAGGACATTTGCGGAGAGAGTTACACGATGTACGAGAAACGACAACGATACGTTATTGAACAAATCAGAATCGACCTCGAATCAATCGGATATCAAGTCCAACCAATTATTATACCGGCTTGTGCCGTCGGTGCGCCCCACAGGAGGGATAGAGTCTGGTTCCTTGCTTCCAACTGTGCAGACACAGGGGTTGAAGGTTTGCAACGAAAAGGGGAAGACTGTATTTATGCCACTGGATTTACTGCCAACACCGATGACTCAAGACTACAAGAGAAGGGGACCGAACAGCAAACAACAAGGACTGCCGGAAGCGGCGAACAACGGATTACTCCCCACGCCACAGAACAGGAACTACAAGAACGGTTCAACGATGAAGGACCCGAGAATGCAGAGGAAGCAGGCGCAAGGATGGACGATAGACTTGAACGATATGGCGGCAAGCGGACTGCTCCCTGCCCCGACAGCAACGGACTACAAAGGTGTAGAATCAAGGGAAGCGATTATCAAGAGGGGACGGAATCCGGAAACGAACAATCTGCCGAGTTTATTTTCACGGGATGGGAAAACTTCCCAACTCAATCCCCTGTTTGTGGAAGAGATGCAAGGCTTCCCTTTAATGTACACGACCTTACCATTCCTTACGGGCAATGGAGAGAAAAGTCAATAAAGGCTTACGGGAACACGATGTGTGTTCCGGTGGTGTACGAGATATTTAAAGCAATACAAGAAGTAGAAGATACCTATGGAAGATGAAGATTTAAAAGACTTATTTGAATTAATAGATAGTATAACATTTGGATATTAAAAAATAAAATCATGAAAGAATTAGTAAACATTCAAAGTAAATTGGTTTGTAAAAAAAATCAAATGAACAAGTTCGGTGGATACAAGTATCGTAGTTGCGAGGATATCCTAGAAGCCGTGAAACCTCTACTGGCAGAGAACGAATGTACATTAACGATAACTGACGACGTTATCATGGTCGGCGATAGAATATACGTGAAGGCTCAAGCCGAACTTACCAATAAAGAAGGCTTGAAAGTATGCACCACGTCCTTCGCCAGAGAAGAGGAAACACAAAAGGGTATGTCAGCGGCACAGATTACCGGTTCGGCTTCGTCATACGCCCGCAAATACGCCTTAAACGGGTTATTCTGTATTGATGACACCAAGGATGATGACTTCAATAACACGCATGGGAAAGACGATAAAAAGCAACCACAGGCAGCACAACCTGTAAACACGGAATTAATACCCGTTCTTGAAGAGATAAACAAGGCTACCGACAAGAAACAACTTGATGCCATATACTTGAAGTACGAGTGTTTCCAGAAGGACAAGGATTTCTTGAAAGCGTTGACAGAGAAAAAAACAACTTTAACCAAGTAACATGAACAGTATTTATTTTGACATAGAGACATTCGGTAGAAAACCGGATATATGGGATTTCGCCGTTAGAAAAGAGGATATCAAGGTTCCGGGGCAATACAAGAAGCAAGAGTCTATTGAACAGTATATCGAGGAAGAATACGCCCGGAGGACTAACGACATACCCAAGTTATTCGATGAAGCGTGGAGAAAGAACGCCTTGAACATATTGAAGTGCGAGGTGATATGTTTCGGGATAAAGATAAACAACGAGAAAGCGTTCGCGATTACAGGGAATAACGAGTACGAGTTGTTATCCGAGGTACAACGCGTGTTCAGTGATTTCCATTACGGCTCGTTCATGACGTTCGGTTGGAATACTTACGAGTTTGACGTTCCCATCTTGAACTTGTTATCATCCAAGTATGACCTCCGATTGCTCAACAAGATTCTCCCGAAAGACCGGAGAGGTTTGTTCCATGTAGACCTCATGCGTGCCATGAACCCTACCGTGTATAACTATTACTGCAAGCTGAATGACGCGTGCAAGTTCTTCGACATACAAGGCAAGATGGAAGGTATGGACGGCAGCATGGTACACGACCTTTACATTAACGGGGAGATAGAAAAGATAAAGGAATATTGTTGCCAAGACATTGATCCTTTAGCTATCATAAAAGAGAAGTTGATGATTAACGAACCTGTAACGGCTAAGATGGTATGATTGGAGAGATTAAAAAAAGGATTGACGTTCTTTACAATGACTTGTTTCACTTCGGGAAAGACCAGTATTACTCCTTGCTTGAAGACTTCAAGGTGGATATCGTGGATATTGTTTGCAAGGACCCGAAAGAAATGACAATTCACGATAAACTCATGACTATTCTCACGAGATGCTGCCACGAGTTCGGGGTAGAGCCTATTGACGTGATGTCTTCCAAAAGGTTGAACATTCCACAGACTAGAGCGGCGGTAGCTTACGTGAAGATAGCTTCCAATAACTTTTCAAACATGCCAGAGATATGTAATCTAGTCAGCAAGACAAGACAGTATTATTACTACGCGTTAGGGAAGTTTGATGACATGAACACCAATGACGAAGTTTTCAAGAAACAATTTAAAAACATTAGTTATGAAACCGGAAATTCAGAAACTGATTGACGAGAACGAGGAAATCGTGGAGAAGAACTTGTACCGTTGGATAGCCGGGTACAAGAAAAGGAAACCAAGGTTCACTATCCCGACAGACGAGGAAATCCAAGAATACTTCAACGAGAACGGGTATTTCTGTCCTGTTGAACTCGTGAAAAAGATAAGAAGCTATTACGAGGGCAAGATTGAAGGTAAATGGATAGATTCCAACGGGAACGAGGTCAAGAACTGGAAAGGGAAGATGAATAACGTGTGGTTCAAAAACGCCCGCAAGTTAATGCAAAGTCCAAAATATTTCGATAAATTCTAATGGATAAGGAAACGGTAATAAACGGGGCGTTGTTTAGCAATAACAATAGCAGGTTCAAGAGAAGAATATATATCAACATGCCGGACAGTAAGAAAATACTTTACCATTCTTACAAACACGTGGTAGGACATCATTTCAAGTGGTTGCCGGAGTATGATGAAATATCCTCTTGGCTTGCTTCTAACGAGGGAAAAGGGTTGTTCCTTTACGGTTCATTCGGGAGAGGGAAAACGTTGTTCTTGAAAGAGATATTCCCCGTTATCATGGAGAGTTACAGGAAGGTGTGTTCATACTATACCATGACAGGAATGGATGAGCGTATTTTGAACGAAGCGTTGGGGAAAAAGATTATCTGTTTGGATGACGTGGGAGTGGAATCCAAAATAATGTCTTACGGGAACGAGAGACACGCCTTCCCGGAGTTGATGGATAGAGCGGAACAAAACGGTAATCTGGTAGTCGTGTCTACTAACCTTTCCGGTGAAGAGATAGAACAGGTGTACGGGACTAGAACGCTAGAGAGAATCAAGGCGTGTTGCAAAAGAGTGAACTTTAACGGGGAATCATTACGGTCATGAACGATGATGTTATAGACAAACTAAATAAGATTCAAGAATCAATAGATTTGAACAATCAAATGGTTATCCTCCTTCACGAGAGGATTAACCAGATAGAACGACTAATCGTTCAGAACTCTAACAGGGACCCTAGAGAGATATTTAATAACGTGGTGGGTGACATACTCGCCGATATAATCAAGAAACCATGAATAACAAGAAACAATTAGTAGATTTAGCGGAAGAGTTTTTCGACAAGAACAAGGACATAGAGAATGGTTCGCTTTTAATCATAGCGACAAATGGAAGTAAATCAAAAGGAAATTCTGTTTTCGGGGCGGGTTCCGGTCAAGTATCATGGAGTGTAAATGCCTTCATAGAGTACTTGAAACAAGATTCTGATTTTTGCCGTCTTCTTTTTGAAGCGTTAGTTCTTGGATTTAACGTGCACACGTGTAACGAGAACATGGCGTCTAAAATCAAGGAGAAAAATGAAAAGGGGGATTAACTCCCCCTTTTTTTTGCTTAATCACCTCACATCAAATCCCACAACCTACATATTATAACGGAACAAACTCCACAGTTACATTCAGTATCTAATAAATCCAACATCCTTACAAATTCAGTCGTGTAAATCATGGTATTCAATTTTAAGGTTAAATCATTTCTTCCCAGTCAATGTAATCACCTTTACGTTTCACATCAGCCAAGAAGCGCGAGAAGGCTATCCCCTCGTAACCGTCCGGGTCATCTATGTACTTTTGGACGTACATCATGATGTCGTAATCCGAGTTAAGAGGCTCCGGGAAGAAGTCGGAGTACGCCATGTTAGCCACGTAGCAACAATCATACTCCCTTGCCTTCTTCACCGTTATACCGTTCTTTTTAAGGAGTTCTTTCACTTCCTCTTTTGAATACTTGTGCTTACTACCATCAGCGTTCTCCATGCACTCTATCGCGTACTCGCATAACTTTTTCGAGAAGTGTGGTCCGTGTTCATCCAAGTATTCCTCGAACGGTAAGCTACTGAAATAATATCTACTCCTGTGGCTCATCTCCGGTATCTTCTACGTCTTCCGCGTCTCATTTCAACGCCGTCATCATCGTAACGGTCATCGTAATTATCCCTGTATCCACCTCTCCTGTAACGGTCTTCCGGACGGGTGAAGTCTTCATCGTCTTCTCGCTCGCGTCTACGTCTACGGCGTTCTCTCTCTTCCTCTTCCTCCTCTTCTTCACGGCGTCTACGTTCGCGCTCACGACGTCTTCTTTCTTCCTCTTCCTCGTCGTCATCATCGTAATCCCGACGACCGTAACCGTCATCTTCTTGTCTACGGCGGCGTCTTTCACGCTCTTCCTCTTCCATCATCTGGCGTTTGCGGTCTTCTCTCTGGCGGCGGTGATACTCTTCCTCTTGAATATCCCGGTCATAACCGTCTCTGTTAAATCCTATAACTCTTACCATAACTATTCTTTTTTAGCTAATCCAATGATTAAATCTCGTATGTCTTCTATCTTGCTGTTCATCTGGTTCACGGATGTTTCAAGATTGTTTATCCTTTCCTCCCTGTCTTTGTCAAGAGCGAAAGAGGGATTCAGGTCTTTCACTATTTCCTCGCAATCTTTTAACATGTTCTTGTGCCTGTCTATGCTGTTAAGTATCTCGTTGCTATTTCGCATGATAGCGTTCACCTCGTTCAATATAGGCTCTTTATCACATGATATGGTTATATCGTTGCGAACTTCTGCTGTCATGTTCTCCCGTACAACGAAAGTAGAACTCACACCGTCGATAGACACTTCCAAGTCAACTATCTTGTCTTGCGGTTGCTGATAAGACAATTGCCCCGGTTGAAGCGGTTGGAATCTAGGGTTGGCAATACTAACTACCGTTCCCATCTTGTGTCTCACTTTCTCCCCTTTATAAAGGATGAAGACTTGATACGATTTTTGTAAATCCTTGAATTGCATTGTTTTTTATTTTATTGGTTTGCAGGTGCAGCCGTCGGCGGCACGATATGATTCACGGTTTGGAATATCCCGTTACACTTGTTGTAATAGATAAAATACCGGTTGCCTTGTGAAATCTCGCTTGATACCATCTGGTCACCGGAACCGTTGATTAACGGCACCTTGGATGATGACACGGAAGAACCGTTAGAACTCGAATTTAAAGGCGTGGTAGCTATCGTTACAGGGTACGCTTCTGAACCTGCTGCGGGAACGTGATTGATATTTAAAAGAATCACACCCTCGTTAGGCAGCATCCTGAATTGACACGGGCTGATATTGTAGGTCACTTCCGGGGTGTCAGTATTGGTTGTTACCGCTACTGTCCTCATGGCAGGTATTCCCGCGTTATCTAACCGACGTACTCTCGAACGTGGATTATAACCAAACGGATTAAAATAATAAGGATACATAGTGTCTTTGTTTTAATAATTAATTTTCTAACTTTGCAGCGTGGGATAGGTAAGAGTAATTGACTTACTGATAAAGAGTTTTCCTAGTCTCTTTCCCACTCTTTTTTTAAATCTAGGAATCACTTTAAACTAGGTAAAATGACTAACGAAGAATTTTTAAAGAGTATCACCATTGAAGGTGAAATATGGAAAGATGTAACCGGATTTGAAGGATACTATATGGTTTCATCCAAAGGACGTATTGTATCTCTTGGAAGAGAGGCACGCAACAGTACTAAATCTACTAGGTGGATTAAGCCTTCAATCATAACCTTGAATCTTATGGAAGTAAGAAAAGGATATGGAAGATTTATTGCGCACCTTTACAAAGGCAGAAGGGAGAGGAAAGCTATAACGGTTCATAGAATCGTGGCAACAGCTTTTATTCCTAACCCTAATAAATACCCATGTATAGACCATATAGATGGTAACCCATTAAATAATGACGTTTCTAATTTACGTTGGTGTACTAATACCATGAATATGAATAACCCAATTACTATTGAAAGGATTTCAAGAGGTAAAAAAGGCAAATTCAATAATTGGAGAAGTAAGCCAGTAGTACAACTAAACGATGAAAATGAATTAATAAACACTTTCCGTTCTTCATGTGAAGCAGGGAGAAATGGTTTTCAAGCAAGTTCAGTAAACGCTTGTTGTCTTGGTAAACTAAAACATCATCATAATTATAAATGGATGTTTCTATCCGATTACGAAGAATTTATCAGTAAGTCAAAGAACTCCTAACTAACAATGCAATTTCTTAGCAGCCACAGCCACATCCGCAATCACCCCCATTATATCCATAAGGATAAGGAGTGTAAGCCGTGTTAGGCGGGCACGTTAAATATGCCGGCACCGGGCACGGGGTTTTCAACTGGTTGACAATATTCATTGTCTGTTGTTGAGTGATAGTTGACATCTCCAACGCCGTTTTTTCCTGTTGCAAGGTGTTGATACGATTCTGCATCTCTCTCATTTCGAGTTGACAGAACTTATCGTTAATTAGCGTGGTTTGGTTATCTATCTTAGCACCAAGCATTTGGAAGTTATCACGCTCCGCATTGTTCAACGCAATGAAGTTCTGGTTCATCGTGTTCTGCAACGTGTTAGTCTGGTTTACAGTAGCTAACTGGTTCTCGAACCCTTGACGCTCGATAGCTGTCCGTACATCGCAACAACAAGAAGCTATCTGGTTAGCTAACGTGCAGTTACCCGCTTGAACGGCGTTGATGATTTGCAAACTACTTTGTCCCACTTGGTTACCAACATTACACAAACTCATGTTAAGAGTGTTGATACCTTCTTGAACTTGACCGATGCTGCAACCTAATTGAGTTGATAACTGGCTGATAGCGTTACCGTTTCCTTGGATAGCTGACATCAACAACTCACGAGTGGAATCGTTATTTAAAATGTTCAAGCCTTCTCCTCCAACACCTCCACGGTTCCCGCCAAATAGACCACCATTGTTATTTCCACCCCATCCCATGAGGATGAACAGTAACAAAATAGCGAAGAAGTCGTTACCCCAACCGTTCTCACCACCGTTGCGGTTTCCCATCAAAGCAAGGATGTTAGGGTCAATACCCTTGTTGTTATTCATTAACGCCGGTAAAATGGCAGTTAAATCAGCGCGTCCAGTTGATGCTCCCGGCTCGCCGAACATGAAAATTTTTTCGCTTCCCATAAAAAATGAGTTTTTAGTGAATATTTATTTTATCACCACTAAATTACGGCGAAGCGTCACGGGAAAGAATTTGTTTGCAGAATATAAAAAAACACCTAGCTATCAGGTAACTAGGTGCAAATAAATGGCATATGATTTCTTTACTTCACAAATCTAGCAATTTTAGCGTAGATATTCATGCAATCCCGGTTAAAGTTTTTCCGGGGCTTGAAGTTTTCTTCAACGATATCTCTCGACAAAGTACCGTTTTGAAAATATATCAAGTCCATGCACCCGTGGTTCACGTCCATGAAATCTTGGTAGTCCATGTTCTTGAATACCCGGAATATTCCTTTCAACCCCCGCTCGTTTATCTTGTACACTGACACGAATTGTTTCACGTCTGATATGTACTTGTTATAGCTATTCTCGAAGTTCACGTCTGTGTCTCCATCTTCTTTAGCTGCCTTATCTCTGACATAATCCATCCTCTTCAAAAATAAGGTAGAGAAGTTATACACTTTGCGAATCAAGTCTATGTGGTTACCACCTGCCATAAAGGCTTCCAGTATTTTAAAATTTTCTTCTGTCATGATTGTATTTTTAAAATGGACTATCGTATTTCTTATGCCAAATTTTCCTCATCACTTCTATTAATGATTCAATATCATTAACAAAACCCATATCAACAAGGTCAGCCAACTTCTCTTCCAACTTGTGCAATTCTTCCAATTGCTCCTCATCAGCATTATTTCGTATATCCTTGTCATGCACGTTAAACACGATAAAATTTAACGCTCTAGCTATTCTAGAGTAATCTTCTTTCTCGCCTCCAATAGCTTGTATGGATGCAGAAAGTTTTTTATAAGAATCACCAGAAGCGTGTCTAAACTCAATTAGTTTATCATGTACGAATTTAAGCACGTCATACTTGAACTCTGGGTTAAGCCACATGGCAAAATCTATGAATAACATATGGTGCATCCACACTTGGTCAGGGTTCTTTTTACCCAAAGAATTTGTCTTACCCTTGATTTGCTTAACTACTTGATAATCAGGTAAGTGAGTTATTGCACTTTCCTGACTATCAATGACTTGGCTTTCTCTTGATTTTATTGTTTCAAATGATTAAATTCTTTTGCCTTTAATATTCCTACTCGAACTGCTTCATCATTTCTATTATAAAACATATCACAGAATAAAGAAATATATTCGTGCATCTTGTCTCTTAATTTTAACTGTTCTTCGGAAGCTGTTTGCCAATCCTTTACACCACATTCAACACGAATCAAGTCAGCTATTTTAGATATGTCTTTAGAAAAAGATGATTTAGCCGTTGTATTATTATATAACGCCCCACACATTTTCTTGTATGAATCTCCGCTTTCATTCCGGTATTTTAGAAGAGAATCAAAAATCCATTCATATACTTCTATTTTCAATTTAGGGTCAATAGCAAGTGCTATATCTAAAAATAGATATGGATGCACCCATGTGTTTACACCCCGACCTCTACCACTTATAATAGCAGTTCCGAATTTATCTTCTATTTCTTTTATAAATTCTTTTGTTTGATTCCCATTTCTCCATTGATGAAAATTAAATGTAGGCATACCATTTGCCGCTCTCCATCTATTACCCGCTTTCACCAAATCAGTTGACGAAAAAAACTCGCTTTTACTTTTTTGTTTTATCTCACAACCAAAAAGTTTTCTAATCATTATCACTTCTGTCTTCATATATTTAAACATTTATATTTACGCAAATATATAAACTCTTTTTTAATAATGAGTTATTTTTTGGTGATAAAATCGACCCTTTTATTCTATTTATATTGGTTATATATAACAACAAACAGATAACAATATCTATAACACAAAAGAAATGGATACCGAGATACCCGATACCCACTTCAAGAGAAAACACGTTACAACTAGAAATATCTCATACTTCCTTACGTTTGATTTTAAGCATGTCAAGATATCGATATAATCTTTCCTTCGTGGGCTTAAGCCCGCATCTTGATATCTTACTGTTAAACGCACTGTCAGTTTTGCCAGTAATTTTCTTCGCTTGTTCATAATTTACTTTCACGTTTAAGTACGGTTTCAAGACATCTGTCATAGCGTCGATGTCGTCTTCCGTGATATTATCACAATAACCGTTATCAATCATGTCAGCGAAGTGCCTAAATAATCTACTTAGATTCGTCAATTTTACAGCACCCACGTTGTTTGTTTTAATATTTAACAATTCTTGTTTCATCGTATTGATTGCATCAATTACTCCACAAGCTCAACCCCAGCAACTCTAGGTGAATATCCTATAAGATTTCTACGCTGCAACCCAAATTTCTTTATATTTTTAGCTGCAAGAAAATCTCTATCATTTACTATACCACAATTAGGACAAGACCATAATCTATCAGATAATTTTAGCTCATCATTTATATATCCACATTCACACATCTTAGAACTAGGATCAAACCTTCCAATAGTTATAAAATTTTTCCCATACCATCCACATTTATATTCTAACATTTTAAAAAATGAATACCAACTAGCAGATAATATTGATTTAGCCATATTATGATTTTTCATTAATCCTGATATATTCAAATCTTCTACTATAATGGTTTGGTTTTCACGCACTATATTAGTAGATATTTTATGTAAAAAATCATTCCTTCTATTAGTTATTTTCTCATACTCTTTTGCTAGTTTTATTCTACTTTTAACATAATTATTACTCCCTTTTGTTTTTCTATTTAATCTTTTCTGCAATACTTTTATTCTTCCGATAGATTTCTCTAAAAATTTAGGGTTATTTATCACATCTCCATTTGATGTTACTGCGAAATTTTTAATACCTACATCTATTCCAACAGATGTATCATAAGATATTTCAGGCTTGTCTATAACATCTTTCCCATCATCTACATTTATTGATATAAAAAATTTCATAGTAGGAGTCATGGATATTGTAACAGATTTAAATTTGCCTACGTATTTTCTATTACTAAAAAAATTAACCCAACCTATTTTTGGTAATCTTATCTTACATTTATCTTGATCTACTACAACACTATTTATCGCTCTATAATGATTACAATTTCTTTTAGATTTGAAATTAGGGAATCCTTTCTTTCTTCTAAAGAAATTAGTATATGCAGAATTTAAGTCTATTAAAGATTGCTGCAAACATTCGGCAGATACATCGTTTAACCATAACTTGTCTGATTCTTTTTTTAAAGAAGTAAGCATGGAACTCATATCTTTCCATGATATATCATCATTATTATTCTGAAATGATTCTATCCTTTTACTTAAAGCCCAATTATATATATATCTTACACATCCAAATGTCTTAATAAAAAACATTTTCTGTGCAACATTAGGTTTAAGTCTATATCTATACGATCGAATCATAACGCAAATATAATAAAATATTAAATACAGATGTTTTTAATTATCACATTTAAAACACCCATATTTGAAATATAATATTGTTGATGTAATTGCCGACAAAATCATCAAGAACGCGGATATGCTAAATACTATCCAAAATTCTAATGTAAAGTTCATGTAATAATCAATAGCTTGTATCAATGATTGCAAGAACATATTACCAATCAGTATTCTATGCCATACACAAAATTTGAATCTTTTGGATACAGACCACAACATCATGTCAAGGTACATTGAGTGTCCCAAGAAATAACTTGTATCCATCAATTCAATATTCATGAAAGCACACACCAATAATATCAACAAATAGATATTGATAAGTATAGGTGTTATCTTTATTAATCTAACAGTTGATTTCATTTCTTGATACTACTTTTACGCTTTGTTCCATCATATTTATTTCTTCCCATAATTGTTGCTGACCTACCCATAGTTTTTCTAATAGCTATTCTTTGCGGGTCATTCTTTATTTTATTTGGCATAACTTATTGTTTTTTTCTACGTTTTATATTCAAATGTGTTGGAACTGTTGCCGGGCGTGAAATAGGCATCCGGATTGGAATCTTTTCACTACTTGATTTTGATTTTGTACTTCTAGCCATATACGATTATTTTCTTGTAAATTTACTAATAATATTCTATTTAAGCCACTTGACATTAGTACTTCCTAGTGCCTTGTTAGTCTTCCTTTCCCTATCTTTATTAGCCTCCGAACGACGAGTGTAATTAGCACCGTCCAAGGCTAAAGTACGCACGTTAGCGGTAAAGATATTAGGGATAATGAATGTCATTAACTGGAAGAAACTAGCTATTGTCCTAAGGGATTCTTCATCCTTGACAGACAACTTCTCTTTCTTCTCTAGCTTCTGTGCTATCTCGTAAACACCGGTAGTAGCGTCATACACTGAATCAACAAATAACCCCATAGCTGGGAATATTTCCTTGAATAACTCTAGCACGTCAACCTTGTAAGGATTCATCGGTCTGGCATACGTGGCGTAACCGGAAAACTTCTTGATTCTATCATACGTGTCAGTATCCATCCAATCATTTTGTTCTGCCAGTCTACAACCAAATAAAGCCACGGAATGGAATAATTGAGCGATATTACCGTACCTCCCGAATAAAAGCCCCGCGAAGTTTATTGAACCCATCTTCAATATCTTATCGTCCATGTCATCCCAACCGTCATCATCTCCAGCCCAAGCGGAAGCTATGGCTGTCTGTATAACAGGTTTTATCACCGAGTATCCCATACTTCGGACGAAACGGCTAGTTAGCAATCTCAAACCGTCATAGAACAAGTTCATGTTACCGTCTTTAGCCCCGGTGTACATCTTGTCAATACCTATCCTTATCATCTCGGTTTCCTTGATAGCGAACGACATCATGAATCCCAAGTACCTACCGAACACGTTATCACGATTTACATTCGTGGAACGTATCCAAGGCAATAGTCTGGTGTGCGTGGCTTGTGATACCGGGGCGATAGTAGAGAACGATATTTGCGCTTGCTTGATAGCCTTCAAGTGAGCCGTTCTAAATGCCCTATCTATACTTCTCTTGTAAGCATCGTCTGCCTCCCAACTATCTATATCAAGTTCAGCACCGGTTATATCCTTGAACTCCTTGTTAAAGTTCTGTATATACACGTTAGATGAAGTTAGTATATCAGGCAACCGTATCCAACTATCAATCATCTTCTCGTTAGCTGTCTTCTGCCTTCCGTAAGCCTCACGACTTATCTCCGAGTAACGTGTCATGGAAGAAGTTTCCACCACTTTATAGTAAGCGTACATGTCTCTCATGGCTCGTGCCTGTTGGACGTTCCTGATAGCCTCTACTGGATTAACGGTGATTCCATCACTTAGTACTGCACCCATCCAGTTAGTCACTGTTTCCGATAACATCTTGGCGGGGTTCACGAGCAAATTCACACGGGCGGCACCATTGATATACTTGTTTACCATGTTCCACACGTTATACCCGTTGTTATGAAGTTTATCCAGACGATACACGCTGACTATTCTATCCTTTATGGAACCCACGAAAGCCTGTAACACGTTCTTCATGTCCGTGGATGTACTAGGTAGTTTCTTCTCGGCGTTAAAAGATTTGACAACTGAATTGTACGCCCTAGTGACGTGAAATTCCATAGTGGCTTCTTCAATAGAAGAGGTAACCACGCGTCCCAAATCAATCTCTACCTTGGATATACCACCAACCCTACTCTTGATAGCCGAAGGAGCGGCAAGTTTACCTCCCCAGTTGGCTTCTGACATCTCTTGTAGAGTCTGGATAACCGGTATATCACCTTTCTCGCCAAGTACCATTCTAGGGAAATAATCACTATCATAAAACTTGGTGTCGTATCCCCTGTTCCTCGTGTTGGCTATGTTGTAATCTCTTAGCTTACCGTCAAATGTCTTTCTAGCGGCATCTATTAGATTCTGCACGTTGGCTCTATCCTTGGCGGGTA
>OGQX01001731.1_pt1 | contig 18792 bp, 15 predicted proteins | sample 1553291 | NCBI WGS metagenome assembly OGQX01 (sample SAMEA2580030, study PRJEB22360) | human gut metagenome | biome: human gut; feature: human-associated habitat; material: faeces | place: Denmark | collected 2008/2010
TTGCAGGCGGGGCGGTGCTGCTCGCCGCTCTTGCATTCGGCGGAACTCTCCGCGGCGGCGTCATTTACGGAGCAATTCCCCTTCGCGCCGCGCTTTTGGGTGCCGCTGCCGCCGCATTTATGCCGCGCAGCATCAGAAAAATCCTTTCCCGGCGGGTTCGAAACGAGCAAATCGTTCATATTGAATACGAATTCGCCGCTTCGAACTCAAACCGGTGCGAAAAAAACAAATCAAGTCATGAAAGCAAAAGCTCGGGAATAACAATTTTAAAAAGAGACAAGCGCATTTTCTCAGCCGAATGTCTCGGCATTATCGACACGGGCAATGCGCTTTCCGAACCGATTTCCGGGCTGCCGGTCATTGTGTTGGGGGCGAAACGGCATTCGGAGTTTGCGCAGGCGGCAAATGTTCCGATCCCGATGCGCACCGCCGCCGGCGAAAGTCTTCTTTTCGGGTTAAAGCCCAAAAAACTGCTTATTAACGGCTGTCCCGTTGAAGCAATTCTTGCCGTCGGTGCAAAGCTTGATGCCGCGCTTGTTCCCGCCGTTCTGGCGGTTGATGCAGCCCGCCCGCAGCGCAGCGCGAATTTACCGTGAAAGACGTTGCGGCTTCTCCGCGGAAGACGCTGCGGCAGGTCGGTGTTTTCGCTTAAACCGCATTTATTCAAAAAGTTCAAAAGTCGAAAAGGAGGACTGAATATGCTGAATTTTATCAGGAAGCTGCTGTCAAAGCTTTACAGAAAACTCGGAATCTCGGCAGATCTCGGGTATATCGGCACGGGCGTTTCTCTGCCGCCGCCGCTTTCGAAAGAAGAAGAGCTGCGGCTGACACTGCTTTTCACAAACGCGGACGACTCCCCCGCTGCCCGCGAAACAGCGGAGCAGGCGAAAAACACGCTGATCGAACATAACCTTCGCCTTGTTGTTTATATTGCGAAAAAATTTGAAAACACAGGTGTTTGCATTGAAGACCTCATCTCGATCGGCACGATCGGACTTATCAAAGCCGTCAACACATTTCGCGCGGACAGGAACATCAAGCTTGCAACCTACGCAAGCCGCTGCATCGAAAATGAAATCCTTATGCATCTGCGCAAAACCGTAAAGCAAAAACTTGAAGTCAGTCTTGACGAACCGTTGAATGTGGATTGGGACGGCAACGAGCTTTTGCTCGGCGACATTCTCGGCACGGACGGCGATGTTGTGGGGCAGGGCATTGAGGATGAAGTTGACCGGCAGCTGCTGCATATTGCGCTTAACAAACTCGGCGCACGGGAAAAGCGCATAATAGAACTTCGCTTCGGGCTGAACGGCTGCCGCGAATACACACAAAAGCAGGTTGCGGATATGCTCGGCATTTCCCAAAGCTATATTTCAAGGTTAGAAAAGAAAATTATCAACGAGTTATATAAGGAAATCACGGCAATGTCATGATGTCTCGCGGCAATGAAAAAAGCGGATTCGGAGTTTATATCCGTCCCGCTTTTTGGCTTTTCAGCTTTTTCGCTGACCGCATTATTTATTATTGCTCAAGCAGAAGCCTCCGCAGGGCTGAAACGCTTACCGCCGTTTCAGCCGCACCCGCTTCCTCAAGCTCCGCCTTTGTGCCGTAACCGAACAGCACACCGACAGCGGGAATTCCGAACTCCGCCGCGCCCGTCACATCATAGCATCTGTCTCCGACCATAACGGTGCCGCTGGTTTCAAGGGCAGGCCTTCCTTCCGCCGTTCGCAGCGTTCGGCGAATATCCGGAACGCTGTTCAAAATGTGTTCAATGACCTGCCGTTTTTCGGGGCGTGCCTCATCAAGCGTGTTTCCTGCAACAAAATCAAAATATTTCAGCAAATCAAAGTGCTCCAGTATCTCAACCGAAAACTCCTCCGGTTTGCTTGTTGCAAGTATTATCCTGCTGCCCGCAGAGCGAAGCTCCGCAAGCAGCTCTGCAATGCCCGGATAAACCTCGTTTTCGAATTTTCCGCCGTCGGCAAACCTGTCGCGATAATAGTCGAGTGCAAGTTTTGCCTTTTCATCGTCAAAGCCGTAATATGTTTTGAACGAATACATAAGCGGCGGCCCGATAAAGCGGAAGAGCTCCGATCTGTCCGAAACACTGATGCCGAATTTTTTCAATGCATACATCACCGAGTTTGTGATGCCGAGCGCGGGATCGGTCAGCGTGCCGTCAAGGTCAAACAGAACATATTCATATTTTGCAGTCGTTTTTTTCATTTGATTTCTGTCTCCGTCTCCGATTTCCACGTTTTGCGCCGTTCCCGGCTTGTCACGGCGTAACATCGTCGGGCTTCGCAAGCGTTTCCGGCGAACGCGCGTCAAGCTTGCTGAAGTAATAGGTCATTATATCCTCTATTGCACCCGCACTGGACGAGCCCGAGAGTCCGTTCGGAATACAAACGCAGATTGCAATATCGGGATTGTCGTTCGGTGCAAACGAAACGAACCAGCTTGTGTTCTGAATGTCGATGGTAACGTTTCCGACCTGTGCCGAACCCGTTTTGCCGCTTATCTTTGCAAGATAGCCAAGCTGCTCAAATTCCTCGCTGAATGCATCACCCGCCGTGCCGCCGTCCTCCGGGGAAACAACGCCCGCCATGCCGCGGCGGATAGCCGTCCAATATTCCTCGGGAGCATCGATTTTGTTAAAAACGGAAGGTTCGGTTGAAACAAGTGTCTCCCCGCCGGATGAAACAACGTTTTTCACAATATGCGCATTATAAACGGTGCCGCCGTTTGCAATTGCGGAAACATAGCGAACAGCTTCGATCGGAGTCACGAGCAGAATGCTCTGACCGATACCCGTGCGGATTGTGAGGGTTGACTTCCACTGGATTTCGTTCAGAACGGAAGTGATTTCGTTCACCCAATTGCGGGAACGTGAGATTCCGTCCGGAATGCCCAGTTCTTCGCTCAATATGCTTCGAACCGCATCGCCCTTGCCCGCAAGGCTGCCGTCCTGCAGCTGCATAAGCCTTTCGGCACATTTTTCAATCGCGGCTTCGTCAATTTCAACACCGCGAACGGTCTGATAGCCGCGCAGGGTTTTGCAGAGGGAACGGAAAACAAGCCCGGGCATACTCGTGGCCTGTTCATTGTGCAGCTTTGTATTGTCGTAAAGATCCTGCTGCCCGCCGATAGTGCCCTGTGCTTCGCCCGTCAATTCAATCTCCGTGCGGCTTGCAAGCCCGAGCTTTTTGGCCCAATCCGCAAGTTTGTCTATACCGAGACGGTTTGCAACTTCGCAGAAATAGTAGTTGCAGGAATTCTTCAACGCTTCGATTATCGTCTGGTTATTGTGCCGCTGCGGATATTTCGTCCAGCACTTGACCGGGTTCTGCATGATGGCTTCGCCCGTTTCCGGATCCTTAACATAATAGGGAGATTCATCGTCGATCGTTTCATCGATTCCGACAACACCCTCCATCAGCCCCGCAAACCCGGTGCACATTTTGAAGATCGAACCCGGCGCAAGTTTCATTGAAATTGCTTTGTTTCGCGCGGGGGTTGTTTCCGCCGCTTCATCGCTCTTCATAAGGTAATCCACCTGTTCCGGCGTCAGTCCGTTGATGAACCAGTTCGGATCGAACGAGGGGTACGATGCCATTGCAAGCACGTTGCCCGTGTTAACATCCATAACAACGATTGCACCTGTTTTTGCAAGCTTTATATCGTCATATTCCGCGTATTTCCCGTCGTATTCTCCGTCACCGTCGGCGTCGATCAGCGCCTGCTGCTTTTGGTTGATGTTCTGAATTATGTCTTTCAGTGCATTTTCAACAACAAGCTGCATTGAAAGATCGATGGTCAGCGTAACATCGCTTCCGTCCGTCGGCGGAGTTACCGAAAGAACCTCTATAACGGATTTGTTCGCATTCGTTTTCACAACGGTGCTGCCGTGATGTTCCGTTGAACAACCTGTCAGGTACTTTTCCATGGTTGCTTCAACACCGGACACGCCGATATAGTCGTTGTAATCATAACCCGCCGAAATGTATTGTTCGGAATTCTCCTCGCTCATTTTCTGACAATAACCGAGAATATGCGCGGCGGTTTGCCCGTAAGGGTACACTCTGCGCGTGCTCTGCTCGGTTATAATTCCTTCAAGCTTTGCCATTTCAAGCTTTGCAACAACTTCCGTGCCGACATCGCGGGCAATGGTTACCGGTTCGTAGCTCCTGTAATCGTTCAAAAGCACCTCCTGCCGAATCGAAATGACCTTCACGGCGTCTTCAAACGGCAGTTCCTCCGGAATGAACCACATTTCGCGCAGCTTCAGATATGCATCCTCCGCCGAGATCCATTTTGTGATATCGTCTTCATACTTTTTGGGAATCACGAAGCCGCACACGTTGCAAAAGTTTTTGTAGCGTGATTTTATCGTGCGTTCGTTTTCGCTGCCCCAGTCGTAATACAGCTCACCTTTTTCGTTTTTGCGGATATAGGACGTGTCAATGGTTTCGCTTCCGCCTTCGTTGATTATTTTTATCGCCTCAATAAGTGCCTCAGTGTAAACCGCGCTGTCGTAATCACTGCGGTTGTCCCCGTCGCGCATAAAGCAGACATTGTAACAGGTTTCATCATACGCAAGCACAAGGCCGTTGCAGTCGTAAATTGTTCCGCGCCTGCCCCGCGTCACAATGGTGTTTGTTGCCTCTTTTTCGGCATTTTCCGTGTAGTAATCGCCGTTTTTTATTGTAAGGCCGTAAAGTGTTGTCAGCAATGTGCCCATCATCATAAGGAGCACAACCGCAAGAATAATGAAACGCCCCAAGGGCTTGCGTGCAATCTTTTCCGCCATGATTTTTCCTTTCCGCCTCAGGCTTTGATTTTATCTTCCCGTTTTACTTGTTCCGTTCTTCGATTCAGCCCGTTTTTTCTGTCCGCTCACGTCCTTTTGCTGCTTTGTTTTTATTCTCTCGAATCGATATCGCGATGCCAAAGCGACTTGAACAGAACTTTTTTGAAAATAACATGCGCAAGAGCTGCAAACCCGCCCGTCAACACGGCGGACGGCAGGATATGCGTGAGCAAAAGCATAAAATAACTGCTCAAATTTCCGCCCGAAATAAGCAGCGTAAACAGCAGTATATGTTCTTTGACCGTGTATGCAACGGCTGCAACGCCTGCGGGAACAATAACGTTATCCGCATAAAACTTGTTGTAGAACGCTCCGCCGGCAAGTGCCGCAATCAGCAGCGAAAGCGATGTTAATCCGATATATTTGTTGTAAACAACATCAATAACGAAACCGATGCCTATGCCGACCGCCGCAAACGGCGCAGCCCCGCCCATCACACTCAGTGCCGCAATAACCGCAAGCACGGTGTTCGGCCAAAAAACGGGCGAACCGCACGCTCCGAAAAGCACCGTGTCAATATAAAATGCCGCTGCAAGGGCAATTGCAATGACGTATTTCCGCATCAGCCTTCCCCGTTCCCGGTGATGATAAACACTTCTTCAATATGAACAAAATCCACAGAGGGCGAAATTATCGCATTTGCCTCGCCGTCCGACGTCAACACTTCACGCACGGAGCCGATTTTTATTCCCTTCGGGTAAATGCCGCCGATGCCGCTTGTGATAACAGTGTCTCCCGGAACAAGGTCCGTTCTGTCCCTCGGCAGGTAGTAAAGCTCCATACCCGCCTCGGAATCCACCGTGTTCAGCACACCGCGAACCATGCAGTTGTCCCGCGTGCGCTCCACCATTACGGGGACGGACGTTTCCGCATCGATCACAGCCGTGACTTTGCTCCATGTTGCGCCGACCTCCGTAACCCTGCCGACAAGCCCGTCCGCACAAATCACGGGCATGTCAACATCAATGCCCTGATTCCGTCCGGCATTAACGGTGAAAACCCGAAAATAAATATCCGTTGACCTCCCCGTGACGGATGCCGCAACACCCGAACACTCGCCGAACGAACCGGAGTATTCCAAAAGGCCGCGCAGCCGCTCGTTCTCTTTTTTAAGCTCCTCAAGTTCCAGCTGCATTTTGTTATAGAGTGCAAGCTCGCTTTTGAGTTTTGCGTTCTCCTTATCCGCATCGGTCGTGTTAAAAACTCCGCGGAAAAAATCGGCAATTGAATTCGAGGCGCGTGCGGCAAACCCCTGCACCGGGGTCAGAACCGCACCCACCGCATTTTCAAACCAATTTGCAGTTCCCCTGCCCGCGCTTGCAAGTATCATTGCCGCAAGCACAACAAGCGCAACGATCGTTATGAGCAAGGGTTTGTTTTTGCCGAAGCCGCCTTTTTTCATTTTTTTATCAGTTCCTTTAATGCAATTAAGCAGCGAATCAAAAAAAATCCGCCGTATACATTATAACCCCTATCCCCGGCTTTTTCAAGAGCGGCGGCCGGCATAGCGGCAGTGTTCACAATATTTGCGGATTTTTTCATTATTTTCCAAATTTTTTGCATTTTCGACCTGTTTTTTGCATTTTACATATATCATACCCGAAAAAACCTTGATAATTGGGTTGACAATTATATAAAATCCCTGTATAATAGGGATGGTTGTAAAGGCAAGCAACTCATTGTACATGTATATATGAAAGAGAGATAACTACTATGCAGCTTAAAGACATTGCAGAAGAAATGCAGCAGCGGTCAATGGCAGCAAGAGACTGGGTTTTCCAGGTACTGCGCACCGCAATCATCCGCGGGGTGCTTCCCGGCGGAATGCCCCTTCGTCAGGACGAAATCTCCGCACAGCTCAGCGTCAGCCACATTCCCGTCAGGGAAGCTTTCCGCCAGCTTGATGCGCAGGGTCTTGTCCGCATTTACCCCAACAGGGGTGCCGTTGTTACAAAGCTCACCCGTGAGGAGCTTGAAAATGCAATGGACACCCGCATCATCCTTGAAATGGGTGCGATTCGTGCCGCGATTCCGCTCATGACGGACGAATGCATTGAAAAGGCTGCCGTCATTCTTCAGGAATGCGAAACCGAAACCGATGCAAACAAGCTTGAGGATCTTAACCTCCAGTTCCATTTCGCTCTCTATGAAGCAACGGGCAACACTTTCCTGCTCCAGCTCATCGAGCAGCTCCATGCGAACGTGGATCGTTATATCCGTCCCTACTATTCCGCAACCGAAGTCAGCGCGCAGTCCAAGGGCGAGCACTACAAGCTCCTTGATGCATGTCGTGCGGGCGACAGCGAATATGCAGCGGCAATCCTCCGCACCCACCTTGAAAAGACCAAGGTGCTTTCACTCAATTCGCCCATCCTTCAGAGCTGATCCCGTCAGCTTTCCCTCACCGGAGTTTTCCGCCTGTTTCCGAATGCGCAGGCTTGCCTTCCGTGCGCTTTCGGATGTTTCGGTTATTCCGCAGGAATCAACAACTATATTTACCGAAAGCGTTTCGAGCCGCAGGCTTCTGCCCCCGGCTCGTTCGTTTTTTTAACCGATTCCCGCCCCCCCCCTTCAGCTTTAAATCGATAGCTTTAACTCATTGACCGTCTTCAACTTTTATGCCGTTCGAACGGACGCGAAACGTTTCTGTCCTCTCCCGCGGCTTTTGCTGTTTTCTGTTGTTTAATTACCGATTTTATTCTATTCGACTTTCGCTACAATAACGGTCATATCATCCATTCGCCCGCCTTTTTCATCCGCAAAGGCAAGCAGTTCTTCAGCCGCCGCTTTCGGGCTGCCCGCATTTCGTGTTCTGTCCGTCACGGCAGCAACAAGTTCCTTTCCCAGTGCATCCGCAACCCCGTCGCTCATCATAACAACGATATCACCCTTCCGCAGCCGCGCCGTGCACACAGCGGGCCTTGCCTGCGGAAGAATTCCGACCGGCAGTGCCTCCGCATAAAGCGTACTCAGCCGCCCTTCCCGCAGGATATAACTCGGCGGCGCACCATGCTTTGCAAGGCTGACGCTCCCGCTCACCGTGTCAAACACAAGCGCATCAAGTGTTGCGTACATATCCTCCCCTTCCCGCAGAAGCAGTCTGTTAAGGCATTCCGCCGCTTCCTCCAGGCGAAACCCGACGCCCGTCAATGCTGCAAAAAGTTCAACCGTCCGAAGGCTTTCCCTCCGCGCAGGTCCTCCGCTGCCCATGCCGTCGCTGATTGCTGCCATGCGCAGCCCGTCAAATTCACGCACGCAGCAGCTGTCCCCCGTTTCGCTGTTCCCCGCCTTCGGACTTACGGCGCAGCCGAATGAGATGCGGTATTTCCTCCCCCTGCCGTACACTCCGTCCGAAGCAAGTTTTTTTATGCAGTTTGCAACACCCGCAAGCTGGCGGTTGACAAACCCGTCCGCCGCTGCCTGCTCGCCGCTTCCGTTCGGTTCAAACAGCTTGGCCATCTGTCCGAGCACATCCGCAAGCGAATTCAGCTTGTATGTCACTGCCGACAGCCGCTGTTCATATTTGCCGTCACGGTATCCGGGACGGTTCGCATCCAGTTTTTCAAAAAAATCATCCGGAACAGCAAGAAATGCAGCGGCGGCAATAAGCGTCTCCGCAATGTTCAGCTTTCCCGCACCGGGTATTAAAACCGCAAAAACGATCGAAGCGGCGGTAAAGCCGCCCCCTATTCCCCATTTTCCGAAAACACGCAGACAGCAGCAGAGCAGTGTGCAGCTGCAAAGCACTGCAACAAAAACAAGATCCCCGCCGCAGCCCATAACCCGCCCGACCGCAGCCGCAGCCGCGCACGAAACCGCAGCAATACCCTTCGAATATGCTGCCAGCATACAGAAAACCGCTGCAGCCACCGCCCCCGGGCTGATTCCGAAAAGCTCAAATTTCCCGAATGCCATGACGGCGACGCCCGCAAGCAATGCGATTGTAACGATCCTTTCGTCCGTAACTTCCCGTCTGCCGAGAATGCTTTCAATCCCGCCGAGCGCATGCCGCATCAGAACCGCCGCCGCAACGGAAACGCATATGCCCCCGAAATACCCCGCCGCGCCCTGTATCGTCAGCGTTCCGAAAACCGGATAAAGCACCGTCAGCACCGCCGCCGTGTATAAATATCTCATTCCTTCCGGAAGGCGTTTCTTTTTCTTTTGCAAAAATGTGCAGAGCAGGATAAGCATCGCCGCAGCCGCGCCTTGCGGACGCCCGCCTGCGAGACTGCCCAGAACCGTGCCCGCGAACGCCGGGTATATGTTCATTCCCGCGCACCATATCGCGCAAAGGAACGCAATTCCCAACACGGGCAATGCATAACTCCCTCCCGCGCCGAACAATGAGCCCATGCCTGCCGGCATTCCGTATGCCGCAAGCAAAGCCGCTGCCGCAGTTACGGGAAACACCTCCGGCATCGCTGCCCGGAGCAGCCTGCCCGGCTGTATATGCCGAAACAATCCGCCCCGAGCTGCACCGATAATCCTCCTTATTGTTTCCATGACTCTCTCCTCGCTTAATTTGCAATTCGGAATGCAGAACAGAATTAATAATTCATATCAAAATCCGATTGTCCTGATTCTACCACTCCCGCCGCACTTTGGGTTGTCGCTTTTCCGCCGCATTTTTTGCTTGCTTTTGGCGGAGAGCTTGCAGGGAAGTGCAGAATCAGGGTTCTTTTGGAAAAAAGCCGCAGCTTCGGTTTTTTCGCAAAGTCGAGCCTCGCCGCTGCGTATCATCCGACAATTCCGCATTAAGTATCGCAAACCGCCTGTTAACATTCAATTGTCGCTTCTCATGCGACCCCTTCCCCTCTCGGCAGCGTTAAAATATGCCCGTAAACAGTAAATCTGACACTTTAAGGAGGATGTTAAAATGAAAAAGAACCTTACCGAACTTGTGTTTATTCTTGACCGCAGCGGCTCAATGAGCGGACTTGAGGCGGACACCGTCGGCGGATTTAACTCAATGCTCCGCAAGCAGCAGCGGGAAGAGGGCGATGCTTTTGTTTCGACAATTCTTTTCGACAATGTAAGCGAAGTCATCCACGATCGCGCAGACATTAAATCCGTCCGACCCATGACCGAAAAGGATTATGTTCCCCGCGGCTGCACCGCGCTTCTTGATGCTGTCGGCGATGCGATTCAACACATCGGGAATATCCATAAATATGCCCGCGAGGAGGATGTTCCCGAGCATACGCTTTTTATCATCACAACCGACGGCATGGAGAACGCAAGCCGACGGCACAGCATTGACAAAGTAAAGGACATGATCGAGCGGCAAAAAACAAAATACGGTTGGGAATTCCTTTTTCTCGGCGCAAATATGGATGCGGTGGAAACCGCGGGAACATTCGGAATTGCGGCGGAGCGTGCCGTTACCTACCGTGCCGACAGCAGGGGAACACGCCTGAATTATGATGTTCTCAGTGAGGCAATCTCCGATATCCGCTGCGATGCCGCCCTTTCGCCGAGTTGGAAGAGCCGCATTGAGCAAAACGAAGGCAGCAAGCAAGAATAACCGTGCCGTTTTTCATGCAGAGTTGTTCTGCCTTTTTCCGAACAATGCAAAAAGCAGACAAAGACCTCCTGCCGCGCAAACACTGTTTAAAGGTACTCCGTGAGTACATGTACTCCGTGAGTACGCCCGAATAAGCTCCGTTTGCCCGAGGTCTTTGCCCGCTTTTCAGTTCAGCGGCCGCATTTGGTTCAGAACTTAAATTGCTCCGTCCAAGCCGCGATTTCGCATCTTATCTGTCCGCACCGCCGTATTCGTCGGGATGTTTATCCCTGCAATCGGCGTTTGCGCACAATTCGGTTTCGATATGCAGTTCGCATTCGTCGACAATCCCGTCAATTCGTCCTGTCAAAAGATCTCCGTCGGACTCAAGCGAAATGTTTCGCATTGTTCCGTCTTTTTGAACAACATATGCTTTCACCTGCCGTGTTTCAAGTTCCTCCGCATCCAGCTGAATCGTGAGCCTTTTCAGCGCGGGGTCAATAACTATGCAGTTGTATGCGTTTTCAACATCTTCAAGCTTTTTAAGGGTTGAACCGTGTGCTGCGCCTCCCCTTCCGCCGACTGCGACCGGCGACCGGAAGATGAATCCCGTGCCGACCTGTTTTATCTGCTGTGCAGCAGCTTCAACTGCATCATGAACCTTTCGGAACGTTATTGAAATCACCGATTCCGAATTTCTTCCGTCCACCCTTGCCCACTCGGTTTCGGGCGCGCCGCTGAGGGCATTTTTCTGTTCTGCCGCCGTAAAATCGATTCCGAGTTCGGCAAGTTTTCTTTCCGCCTTTTCAAAGTCACCTTTTTCCGCCATGACAGCAAGCGTTTCCGCGTTGATTCCGTCCAATGCGGCAAGGCTTAATGCAGCAGCGCAATACCTTTCATAGCATTCTTCGCATTCAATAAGGTGCTGCAGTTCCTTCTTCTCCTCTTCGCTGTATACCTCCCCCTGCACTTCGATTTCCGCAAGGCGGTACAGCTCATCAAATTCAATATGTTCGTTTTTCATACTCTGCCTCCCGTAAAAGCTTTGTACAGTATGCTCGGCTTAACTTCTCCGTCTCTCGCAAGTATATACTCCGGAATGAAATCCTCGGCACTTTTTATTAATTCTTTGTTTTGACTTACAATTTCGCTGACCTTTTTGACGCAGCCCTTATGCACGGCGGTTGACCGGTGTTCTGTTTCGCTTGTTGTGAACTTCTCCGTATACACAATTTTTCGCAGCGGCACATTGCCCGTAACGGTCATCATTTCATCGTCAAGATGTGTCCGAAAATACTTGCTCCAGCCGAGAGATTTCAGAAAGGCTTCCTTTATTTCCCGTTCGGATTCATCCGCAAGGGTTTCCACCGTTTTTTTACCCATGACCCTAAACGCCTCACTTACGGATGTGGTTTTGTTATCGTCAACAGAGCCCCGAATATGCGGCAGCAGTCTTGCATAAAACAGTGCAAGACTCGACTGCGGCGGAACCTCAAGGCTCAAAAAGGCTTTAACGTAAATCAGCACTGCTGTCGCAGCAAACTGTCGGCGGGCATCGTCCCACGGTTTATAAGGCGGATCAGATTCTATGTTATCCGCAAGCGTTGTTCCGTCCTCGTTCGGCTTTCCCAATGATATCGGAATATAGCCTTCCCCCGTTTCGGGGTCCTTCAGCTTGTACAGCTCCCTCTGTCGGTCTGCGAACTTATTACTGCATACAATGCTGATAAAGCCCATTATATTTTCAATATATTTATTCTCCGACCTACGCTTTTCAAGTCCTTCCAACATAGCCAGGCAGCTTTCGTTAACAACGTCTTCGACATCCTCCGGACTCACCTTGCCCCATGCATTGTGAGCAAGCCGTCTTACTTTTGTATTGCAAAATACCATTATTGTTTCGTGCAAGACTTTCCGCGTTTCTTCGTCCCCTTTCTCCATGAATTCCTCGTATGCCGACTGAATATCCCGCTCCGTTTCGCGCATTGCATCCGACCGTTTGATAACGGCATTAATGTGCTGTTTGCGTTCCGAATGCTTGTTGTCATTTTGTTCCCGTTGCTCCATCTCTATACCTCCCTCAGTTGCACCGGAAGCAGGTGAACCCTGCCCAGTAAATCTCGTTATTGAAAGGGGCGAACCTCGGAGGCATATTCGAAAGCTCCGAAACGGCTTTCCTCGCCTCCGAGCTCAGCTCCCCGTTCTTCAATGCAATGTCAAACCAGTTTTTCTCCGCAAGCTCGTGTATCGTGACCCGCCGCAGATATTTTTTTGCAGCGCGCAGTGCCGCAGGCGGAGAAAGCTTGCAGCCTTTATATTGGCGGTAGAATTCGGCCATCAGCACCGCCGAAGCAAAATCATCCGCCGTCCACAGGCAGGAAATTACATATTTCACTCCCGCCGCGGCAAAACCGCCCACCATTCCGCAAAAACCCTTTGCCAAAACCGCATCGTTCATTCCGCCGAAACAGGCCGAAAGCACAACAAGCTCAACATTTCGGCAGTCCATTCGACTTATTTCATCGGCGGTAACGATGCCGTTGCCGTATTTTTCCGTTGCATTGCCGTTTTTCAACCAGTTTCCCGCACCGGCAAACAGCAGGCACGATGAATAAAGGGAATTCGTCTCCTCCTCAAGATCAAAAAATCCATGCGTTGCAATATGGATATTTCGCTTTGTTCCGCAGTTCAGCAGATGGTTCTTGCTCGCTTCCGCACCGACAAAACAGCTTTCACCGCAATAAAGGCTCACCATATTCGCCTCAATCTCGCTGAAAGGCAGCGGGCAAATATCCTGATTTCTCAAATCGGCATAAGAAACCATGCGTTCGTTCCCGCCCGATTCGTGTTTTTTTTCTTTATCACTGTCCTGCTTTGCCTTGGGCGATATCGTTTTTTCGTTGAGCAGGTACTTCGGATTGCCGATGATAAGGCTTCCGCTGCCGTTCGCCGCCCCGTCACTGCCGAACAGGAAGTCCCTTGAGCATTCAATGATAACGAAATTATGTCTATCCCCGGGAATATCCCTTTTGGACCTTCCCAACACGTCAAAAGGTAAATTGACTGCCACATTATCCGGCGCAAGCCAAACCGTTTCAAACCCCGCCATGAATCCCTCAACCGGTTCGAGCAGGTCATGATAAAGCGATGCACGCAGCCGCTCCTTCTCATCCAAATCATCGGAATCGGCTTCATGCTGCGCTTCTTTTTGAAGAATCATGTTGAATTTTTCTGTCCGTTCGACAATATCCGACGCATTCGGAATAACAACCCGGCGGATGCTGCAATCCGTTTCCGTCTTTTGAATCACAAAAACGTCAAACGCCGCCTCTGTTTCTTCATTCGGTGAGTCCGCCTTCTCCGCCTCAAAATAAAGTGAATACTCAACAACGACCGAATTGCACGGGATCTTTCGTTTGACGGCTTCCGCCGTGATATCCGTAAATACCGTATCTTCGGGAAATTCTTCCGCAAACTCCGCTTCCATCTCACGCAGTTTTTCTTTTTCCGCTTCATAATCCGCGGATGAATCGACAAACACGCCCCGCGCCTCAATCTCTGCAAGCCTGTCCTGCGCGGCACGAATCTTTTTTGCAAGAGAAGTGTCCATCCTGCCGCTCTGAATAACGCGATTTCTCTCCTTGCCCGTCAACGATGCCAACGCTTTGTTGCGGATTACAAATTCATACAGTGCCCAATCGTCTTTGATAACTTCCCGCAGCACGCCGTAGACCGTTAAAAACGCACGCTGAGCAAATGTCATTATACCTATCAGACGCTTATCATTGCAGTATTTTACATATTCACAGCGTTGTTTTTCGATACATTCCAATGTTTTTTTCGCACTTTCCGCTGCCCTTTGCTCTTCGTTCAGTGCGAACATGATAACCGCTTTGTTTGTATACAAGTCCACAAGTACTACAGGCATAACCTCCGTACTGTCCGCAAATTCCTCGGCCGCAGTTATATATCCCGATGCCACACGGTAATCATGACGACAGCGCATGATCGCGGCTGTCATTGCGTTGATCGCAGCCGCTCTTGAGGGTTCCAATGTCGGAGCATAATTCTCAGTCACATGATCCATCAGCCGCATATACTCTTCGCGTTCCGCTTCGGTTGCAAAATCGCTTGCAATCAGCAGCATCGCCGTCATGCATACGCTCACTGCGGCTTCGGCGGCACAGCGCTTGTCCGATACTTCGTTTTTGATTATGTCTTCTTTCAAAACTTCGATGTCGTCCTTGAACCGCTCCGCCGTTTCCTCGTCAAGTTCTAAGTAACCCGAATCATATAAGACACAGATGCCAAACTGCATCATGTACCTGCATCTGTCGGTAAATTCCGAATCATCTTCCTCCTTCATTTCTTCAAGCTCCGAAAGAAGAGCACACAGGCGTTCCGGGTCATTCTGCTTTATGGCAACGGTACAAAGATTGAGCTTGATCACGACATCGGAGACGTCATTTTCCGTTCCCGATTCACATTTATCCTCCTCAAGTGCGGTTTTAAACCATTGCTCCGCTTTGAAAAGCTCACCCACCGTCATCCAATACAATCCGAGTGCGTTGAAATAAAACCTTCTGTTAATACAAACTTCGCCTGAATCTTTGCCGAATACGTCGCACAGCTCACCGTACCTGTCCAAATACGGCTTGCATTCCCGGCATTTATCGTCTTCCACAGCTAGAAGGATAACATACAGCGTTTTTGCTTCATAGATCAAAGCAAGCTTTCCATCCATTATTCCGGAGAATTTCCCGTTTTGCAGTTTTTCAAGGAAAATGCGGAGTTTATCGACGTTTTCTTTGATATTCTTCCCAAGCATAATCGCCAGGACTGCACGCTCTCTGCATGCAAGCTGCGTGAACCCGTTATCTTCGCCCAAAAGTTTTTGACGTATTCCGTACGATTTATCGAAAGCCTCGTACGCCTCTTCGTTTTTTTCCAACGAAACTGCCGCCAATCCGAGTGCCCCGTAAAAATCCGAATCCTCAACGGTGTATTCATAGTTGGGTTCGGGAACGAATTTTTCATTTTCGGCAGCACAAATATCGTATCTGAATTGTGGATACTTCGTGTCAAGTGCAAGAGCAATCGAAGCTACGATTTCCCGATGCTGTGAGCTTCCCTCTCCTGCCCGCCTGCGGCTGCATTCAACCAGATACCGCATCAAGCGGAGCGCAAGCTCCTCTTCTCCCCGTTTCAAAAGATACGATGAGATATTCAAAAGCAGTTCCGGTGTGTCTTCGTTGTTTTCGTCGTAAACTGTCCCGTCATTCGGATGTTGTTTTGAGAATACGCCGACAACGTCCTTTTTCGAAATGCCGCCGTCGGACAGCGCAAGAACGCAGTCCGCCGCATCGAAAACATTGGCTTTATCCGTGTTGAGTCTATATTCGTTAAAGGCGATCATTTCGATAACATCGTCGCAATCCTTTTTGAGCGCTGCGTTTTGTTTCGGCGTTCGAAACCGGAAATATTCAAGCACGATCGCAATTCGCCTGCACCTGAGATAAATCATCTCTATGTCGAATTCGTTATTCGGCATGCGTATTAACCGCTTTTTGCTGCCCGATGCAATGTTGTCCATTATTCTGTCTAATTCCGCCTTTTCCGCCTGTTCGATCGCCTCGCTTATCTCCGCATATTTTTCCTTTGCTTCCCGTTTCAAACTCAGCCTCCGCAGTGTATTGTGTATCGTAATAAAACAGTATTAAAACAGTCCCGTCATGCAGCGTACCGAATATCGGTTCGCTCTTAAAACCGTATGCGTTGGAACAGCAATTTGCCGAATGATTCAATGACCGATATAAGTTTAACTGACTGCTGACATGATTTTACCATACACGAACGCCGATTTCAATTGTTTTGTCGAAAAAAGCCGATTTTTCCCGCAAAGTTTTTTCGCAGGGAAAAACGGCTTTCCGCAGTCCGCAGGCTGTCATTCTGTTATATTCTTCCGGTGCAAAAGTACTGTGTAATTGCCGCACACTCCCGCAGATAGTTGTTCACGATAAGCGGAGAAAAATCCTTCGCGGATACGCCGTTCACATCGTATCCGAGTTTTTTTGCAATGCGGGAAGCGCGGAACACATGGAAGCGGGTTGTGACGAACGCGACCCGAGGATTGCTTTCGGCTGCCGCACCGCTGCCGTTGAACAGCCTGTTGATGATATCAAATGAAAAGATAAAGTTTTCCTCCGTGCTTTGGGACTTGCCTTCCTCAATTATACTGTCGGCGGGTACGCCCGCCGCAACAAGCCATTTTTTCATTACGGAAGCCTCGGTGCTGCTCTCGCCTTCACCCATTCCGCCGCTCACGATTATGAGCAGATCCGGATTCTGCTCATAGCAATCAAGTGCGCGGTCAAGGCGGTTGCGCAGCACGACGGACGGCAAGTCTCCGCGTATGCCCGCACCGAGAACGATCAAAACATCCGCCTTCTCCGGCTCGGCAGTCGTTTTTGAGTTTGCAAGAATAAGCGTTGTTGTCGCCGCAAAAAGCAAAGCAAACAGTACATACGCAGAAATCATTGCGTATTTTAAAATTTTGCCGACGATGCTGACGCTCCACCACGATGAAAGCAGCGGGTAGAATACCCCGACAACAATAAGCGGAATTCCGATAACAAAGGGCATTACAATGCCAAGGTTTAAATTGCTGATGCTTGCTGCCACGATTCCTTCAGCCACAAGCAGAAAGCCTGCAATGCTCAAGATGATACGAAATATCATTTTCTTCAAAGTATTTGTTCCTTTCACATTTTCAGCGTCACAAAAAAGTGCAGCATGAGTATACCATGCAAAGCATTAAAATGCAATTGAACGCACGACAATGCCTCCGAATGTTCTTTTTTTTGTTGACAAGTCCGACCTTGCGGGTGTAAAATGACATCGGAACACGGGAAAGCTTCGGTTTTGCCCGCATATGCTGTATATGCAGGCCGAAGCGTTGTTTCATCGGAGTTCCGACCTTATTTTTTTGTTGAAAGGAGTGGATTTCATTATGACGATTTCGGTTAAAGATATTTGCTTCGGCTCTTTGCTCGTCCACTCCGTTTTTCTGCCGGTTCCGCATGTTTCTCTGCCGCATAGCGCATGAGGACTTGTGCTGAATACGGTTTTGGTGAGCTGCGCCGACACGGGTCATTCGAACCCGACGAGGGCGGCTTTTTTTGTTCGCATTTTCAACGCCGTGCGGCGTGAACCGAAAACCCCGCCGAATAAGTTTTTTGCAGACTATGCCCTTTTCGAATTCACACTCGGAAGCGGCACACAGGTCAGTTTCGCCGAGAGCGAACACAGAATGCGGCACAATAATAAAAAATAAGGGAAACAGATAAAATGAACACAAATGACTCTTTTAACCAAACAAAAACCGTCACCGCACGCATTGTCAGCGTGCATAAGAACCGTTTTCAAATCGCATTGGATTCAGCGGAGCGGAAGGCGGCGGAACATGATGCGGTGCTTGCCGGACGGCTGCTTTATCGCGGCGAAATTCCCGTTGTGGGTGATTATATTGAGGCGGAGTTTGAAACATCCCCCGTCGGAAAGCCTGTCGGTGATGCGCGAATTGTTTCGATACTGCCGCGCAAAAGTCTGATCACAAGGCCCGAATACCGCGTCGGAACGCAGAACATGGCGGCAAATGTTGACATTTGTTTCCTTGTTGTTTCGGCAAATGCGGATTTCAGCGTCAACCGCATTGCACGTTACGCTTCCGCTGTTCTTCAGGGCGGTTCAAAGCCCGTGGTTGTGCTCACAAAGGCGGATCTATGTTCCGACCTGAGTGAATACATGCACCGAATCAACGAAATCTGCGGCAATATTCTAATGCACTGTGTAAGTTCGAAAACCGGAGTCGGCATTGATGAATTGCGTCAATACCTCGTTCCCGGAACAACGATCGGGCTGTTCGGTTCGTCCGGCGTGGGCAAGTCAACGCTTATCAACACCCTTCTCGGAAGGGAAATTATGCGCACGGGCGATATTCGCGAAAAGGACGACAAGGGGCGGCACACAACAACGCATCGGCAGCTTATCGAGGCGGACGGCGTTTTTCTTGTGGACACTCCGGGCATGCGCGAATTCGGCATTTGCGAGGCGGAAGAGGGGCTTCACGAAGTTTTTCGGGATATTGAAGAAACAGCACGGCAATGCCGTTTCCGCAACTGCACCCACAAAAACGAGCCGGGCTGCGCCGTGCGGCAGGCGATTGAAGACGGTGTGCTCTCGCAAAAGCAATACGATCTGTATCTTGCCCTGCAAGCCGAGAACAGCGTGCGGACCGCAAGCGAAAAACGGGCGCAAAAGAACAAAAAAATGATCGGAATCTCCAAAAAGCGAAAGGAGCTTCGGAATAATCACTGAGGAACGCCCTCGGCGGAACCCGCCGAGGGACAGACAC